>Ga0102947_1000490_pt1 | contig 14142 bp, 10 predicted proteins | sample SalPon2A_A_D2_MG_FD_78210 | JGI IMG/M metagenome (GOLD analysis project Ga0102947, IMG submission 78210) | Soil microbial communities from South San Francisco under conditions of wetland restoration - Salt Pond MetaG R2A_A_D2_MG | ecosystem: Environmental > Terrestrial > Soil > Wetlands | place... | reverse complement strand
TTATTATACTCAAGATCTTAAAGGAATTTTCGAGTTAGGGCCAACAACAATTGATCCAAATACTATCGAATTATTAGATTTGAATTTTTCCTCAGAGAATTTTGCTGAATCTCAGTATCTTTTCATGCATATGGATGGGCAGTTTGCCGGTGAACTCCCTATTCGACTCGACCCAACAAAGATGATAGTGGTTTCTACGTTTGTTACCAAAATAATTGGAGTAATACCATATCAGAGTACAATCACCCAATCAGGATTTGAGTTTACAAAAATGATGAATGAAAATTCGTCTTGTGAAAATGATTAAGAGGATTTACTTGCTTTAGACATCAAACCAAGTATTATTCCAACAGTTCCAGCAATAACAAATGCTGCAATAGTGCCATAAACTAATTCTTTTCCCATTGATTTATGAAAAGAGAAACCAGTTGAGGAGGGTTCAACCACACAAAGCCCATTTTTTAGAATAGTACCCGGACCACACTTTTCATCTAATTGACATACTCCGTCTTTGAGAATTGTTCCTGGTCCACATTCTGTGCGTGGTTTATCTTGATCTATAACATTTTCGTCTGGAACTGTGGTTTCTGGTGTTGGTTCTGGTGTTGGTTCTGGTGTTGGTTCTGGTGTTGGTTCTGGTGTTGGTTCTGGTGTTGGTTCTGGTGTTGGTTCTGGTGTTGGTTCTGGTGTTGGTTGCCCAAATACTGAACCAATTATTTCAACTTCATCAGTCCCTGAAGGAAGTTTGATATTCAAAGTCCTAGAACTTGAAGTGTTTTCAATTTCAGAATATGTAGGTTCATCTCCATCAGCCAATACAATAAAAGAGTCATCAGCCCCTTGGTAAACTGAATCAAAGAAACTTCTCTCAAAAGTAACCTCAAATATACCAGGAGTAGTTACATCAACACTAAAAATTAAAGAAACAAAATCTAAATCTGGCTCTATGCCAGAAACAGAGACGCCATCTCCGATGTAATCAATATCAAATGTATTTCCCTCAACGGTAACTTGGGCAGTTTCAGCATAACTAAAATTTGTTAAGAAGATTACCATAACCATTAATCCAAGGGAAATTTTTAGTGTAGAGGTTGGTTTGGGCATACTCTTACCAATTTGTGAAAATATATCGGCCAGCCTCTGATTTTTCAACAACGATTAACCTCAAAATAGATGTTAAAAAGAATAAGATGACATTTAATCACGTATCAGTCAAGCTTTTTTAGTTATTTTTTAAATCAGGAAAAAATTGTTTTACACTCAAATTACGCCTCGAAGGATTTGAATTATTTTTTCTCCAATGACATTTGCTGCTAAAGATTGTGCCTCTTTGGTTTGCGCCCCAATATGGGGGGTAAGAATAACATTATCCAATTCTGCTAATTTATTATCAGTTGCAGGTTCTTTCTCAAAAACATCTAAAGCTGCACCTGCCAAGTTTCCAATTTTGAGTGCCTCATAAAGAGCATCCTCATCTATCACACCTCCCCGTGAGGTGTTGATTATTTTTGCAGTTTTTTTCATTATGGATAATTTTTGAGAGTCAATCAAGTGATAGGTAGAATCTAAAAGGGGAACATGAATAGATACATAATCAGAACTTTGTAAAAGAGTATCAAGATCAGCTTTCATCAAGCCTACTTCTTTTGAAAATTCTTCATCGATTGGAATTACATCGTATCCAATAATATTCATGTTTAATGCTTTGGCGACTCTACCCAATCTTTTTCCGATATTTCCCATTCCAACAATTCCAAGATATTTTCCACGGAGTTCGGTTCCCTTCAATTCTTTTTTAAGCCATTTACCTCCTCGGATTGCTCTATCTCCTCTAGTAGTTTGTCTAGCTAAGGAAAGCATTAATCCTAAAACCAATTCAGCCACTGCATTCATTGCACCTTCTACCGCATTAATTACACGAATATTTTTTACCTTAGCAGCTTCTTGATCTACATTATCCAGACCAACTCCTACCCGTGCAATAATTTTACAATTCTCAGCTTTTTCAATAATTTCCTTTGTTATTGTTGTTCTACTCCTTACAACGACAATATTGAAATTAGAAATTTTTTCTAGGATCTGCTCCGGGGTAATAGTTGGTTCATAAGAGACTTTCAAACCATTATCTTCTAAAATTTTATTTAAAATTGGATCAACCTCATCGCAAATCAAAACCGATTCTTCAAAGGCCATGATAACGCAAATGATCTACTGAATATATTTCATTAAATGAATTTTTGGAAACCATACAAAAATGAAATATTTAACCAAATAAATCTCGCAAATGTTCAAATTTTTAAAAATAATTTACCAATAATTTATTACCATACAAAATTTTGGCTTAAAACTAGCAATATTCACAATTTAGCGGTCCTTTTATCTGATATTCACAAAATTTTCAAGAAATAATTTCAAATAATAATGGATCTTGTTGAGGGTAAGAAAATTATTGTAAAATCATTGGTTTTCTATCAAAATATTAATCAACTTGTCTGGAGAAACTGTTCCGACTATTTGAGAGGAAATTGGATCTAAAACAGGTACTAAATAAACTGGATTTGAATTTAATTTCCCTATGGCAGAAAATAAAAATTCTTGCGGGATTACAGTTTGGAAATTTTTATGCATGATATCTTTGGCTTTAGTTGAGCTCAACATGGCGCCCTTTACTTTATCTAGATCTTTTTTGGATAATAGTCCCACCACATTATTTTCATTTACTACCAATATCTCCTGGTTTGAGAATTTCTGTTGGTTTGATATTTTATCTAGAGAGGTATCAGAAGTGATTTGATTAAACTCCAAATTCATTACATCGCCAACGGTGGTTCCTGACAATACTCGTCTAAAATAGATTGGTAGCAGTGCTAGCTCATTTACTCCTACTTTTACGTGAATAACTTTTTTTAGGTTTCTTTGAAGCTCAACACTGGATACAATCATCGTTATTAGAGTACCAAAAACTAGAAGCGAAAACAAATCATCTTGAAGCAATTCATGCTCTAAAAGAGAAAGCATTAATGCTAAATCAACTGCTCCCTTTGACATTACCCCATATGCAACTGTCCTTGTAGGTCTCATACGGGCTACTTTGGCAGCCAAATAGGAACCTCCAAACTTTACTCCAACAATAATAACTAAAAATCCTGCAATTATCCAAATAGGTAAATTTACAAAACTTGCTGAAAAATGCAGTCCAATTCCAGAAAAGAAAATCGGAATAAAGATTCCATATCCAATTGCGTTAATACTTTTTGATATTTCTTGGTATTCATCCCTATTCATTCTAGAAACAGCAATCCCTAAAAGTAACGCCCCAATAGCCCCATGAATTCCACTTATTTCTGCAAAATATGCAACCAAAAGGATCATTCCAACAACAATGGCAAAATAAACTTGCTGTGCTTTTAGATAAGATCTAATAAATCTAAAGAGTTTTGGAAAAATAAAAATGGACATTAATCCTGCTATTACAAAAAATAATATCATTTTTGCAAATAACCAAGCAAATTCTGCTGGTTCAGGCTCCCCTGAAGAATCAATTTGAATTACGACACTTATGAAAATAATGGCGATAAACTCTATAATTCCGGCGACAGTAAAAATTTCTAATCCAATTGTTGAACGAAGTTTTCCCATATCTGTTAGAATTTTTGCAGTAACACCAAGACTTGATGCTCCAATCACTCCAGCAATCGCTAGAGATTTTATCAGCCCAAGGTCAGTTACCCAAAAACCAAAAATCCCTGCTGCAATAAAGGGAATTAAAAAACCAACGGCTGAGCCGGCAAAAATTCTGCCTCTCAGCACTCGATAAAGACCAGACAAATCAATTTCTTCTAACCCAATCAAAAAGAACAAAAAGAATACCCCAATTGACACAAAAAGATCAATTTCATCAATCGGTTGAACAATGGCAAATAATGCAGGACCAACAATAATTCCAGCCAAAACGTTACCAATGATTGTCGGTTGTTTAATTCGGTGAAAAATTTCTCCAAATAATTTAGAGGCTAAAACAAGAATTCCAAGATATAAAATTGCTTCAAAAACCAAATTAAGGCAATACCTCTACATTAAAAAATTTTTTAAAATTTTTTTGACTCTCAATGTTTTTTTTCATTTTTCTTTTCACAATTAGATTTTTGGTCTATCGGTAAAATAAAATTCCATAATATATAACTAAATTATCTTTATTTTTAACGATTATATCGTACTGTATTTTATTTTACTTGTTGAAAGATAAAAAGAATTCAAAAATTATCAAAAAATCCCAAAACCAAAGAAAAAAAACTCCCTACAAATTGAAATCCAGGTTAAATGTATTGGCACAAATCAAAAAGCATAAAGAAAATCAAAGAAAAACACAAAAAATAATTTACGGAGAATTAAAAAAAATTGAAACCCTAAGAATATCCATCGAGGGAATTCAAACTCTTTCAGACTATTCAATTAAATCCATTCAAGACAGAAGAGAAAAAGCAGTCAATTCCATTAACAAGGCAACTAATGACTTGTCTATTTCAACTAAAGCCCTGAAAAAAATTGAAAATCAAATTCGAAAGATAAATCATGAGTAATTTGAAACTAATTGTTATTTTCAAGCATTAGAGTCTCTCTTATCAATAAAATGAAAAAATCCTTATCAGCACAGAATTTTGCGCCCAGCTAGAAGTTAATTGGAAGACGAATTGTAGAAAAATTGTGACCTGACAGAGAATTGTTAAATCGTAATTTTTCTGTTTAATGAAAAGGCAAAAACAACAGATACTAAAGATATTACAAATGCTGTAAGAAAAATCAAATTATATGCCTCTGGGGTTGGAAAGCTGCCTGAAATTCCTTCTATTGTAGACCTATGCATTTGCTGGAACATTCCAGCAATTGATGGTCCAATTGATTGACCAATCAAATTAAGAAGTAATGTCATTCCTAAAGCAATACCTGCAAACTGAATTGGAGTAGATAATAATACGACATTGAATCCTCCAATAAATGCAAGTGACAAACCTGCTGCAATTACTGCAAGCGTTATTGTTGCCATAAAATCAGTGGAATGAAACAAAAGTAAACTAAAAAATCCAATTGTGCTAATGGCAGTTCCAATTAAAGTGAGTCTTTTGTTTCCAATCTTCTCCAATGCAAAACCTGAAGTGAGGCTTCCAACCAAGAAAATTATCATAAATGGCATCTGAATTGTTGCAGTTGTAAGTTCCGTTCCACCAAAACCTAAAGGTTGAGGACTTTGTATCATGATGGGTATTGTTTGATATACCATGAAGGTACATAATCCAACTACAAGTAAAATCAGTATTCCAAAGGACAGCATTTTGTTTGTTAATAATTTGAAATCTACTAGTGGAGACTTTACATTTTTTTCAATTACAATAAATAATGACAATGAAATTATTGTAACGACAAAAAAAACTATTGATTCAAAGCCATTTCCTAAATTATTTTGTAAATAAGAAATACCAACTAAAAAAGAAATTATTGTAAAAGCCAATGCTATTGATCCCTTGATGTCAATGGATGTTTTATTTTTGATATTATTTTGCAAGGAACCAACATGGATAAATTTCAATATAAATAATCCTAATATTATGGCAATTGGAAATACTGTAAAAAATGTTGCATGCCAACCATAGTTCTGTATAATATTTGCACCAACCAACAAACCAATTGTAGCTCCTGCAGGAAACGTTGCAGTAAATATGGACTGTCCCACCGCTAATTTGTTTTCTGGTATTACTTCTCTTATTATTCCAAACGCAATTGGAAACATCGAGATTCCTACGCCTTGAGCTGTTCTGGCAACCAACATAGATGGTAAACTATCTGCAAACCCTCCTGCCAAAATTCCTGTAGAATAAATCGCCAATACAATCAATAAAACCTTCTTTCTGCCATAGACATCAGATAATTTACCTACAATTGGTGTTGCAACTGCACCTGCAATCAGATATGATGATAATATCCATGATGATGTATTGTATGGTATTTCAAAATCTACGATGAAAGCAGGTATTGCAGGAAGAACCATTGTCTCTGCATACATTGCGATGAGGCCCAAACAACTCAATGTCCCAAGTATGAGCCACGCAGAACGATCTATTTTTTCATTTTCTACTTTCATTACCTGAGCCAACCAGAACCAATTTGCAAGTTTTAAATATCTTTACTTTGGATGAACGGAGAAATTGTTGTTAGATAACTTCAGATGGTTAAAAAATTAATTAAAATAACTAATTGCTAAAAACCCAGTATCAGTTTTATAGTAAACAAGTTTTATTAGGTTATGTCTATTCGCAGACCTAAGTTAAAAAAACCAAATATTCCAAGAATTAAAAAACCCTCAATCTCAAAAAGGAAGCGTGTTGTGAAAAAAATATCTTCACTTGCAAAGAAAAATGTTCAACCGAAAACTTCCAAAGTAAAACACCTTACCAAAAAAAAGACTAGACATAAAATTATTTTTGGAACATGTTATATTGATAAAAACTGCAAGGGCATTCTTTCTAGAAAAGTAACCAAAACGCATTGTAAAAAAATTGGTGGGAAGAGTTGGAAAAAAATTGAAGGTACCTGTGAAAATTTATAATTGTTAATTATCTAATTTTAGAGATAATTAATCAAAAGGGCCCTTTAGAAACCCAACCTAGTGGTATCATGTTTGTTTACCCAAAACATAATCATACATGGCCTGACAGTGGTCAGGTAAAAATTCCCCCAAATCTATTTGTTCTTCCCATTCTGAGGTGGTTAACTCCACACATTTTTCAACAACGTTGCTTGGTGATAGGCTCAATGCAGTAGTGATATTATCCATCACATCCAAGGTAAACTGTTTGTTGGTTTTTACATGCTCTTTTGTTCCTAAAATATTCGTATGACCCGAAACAAGCAATTCAAAGTCAAAATCATTAATCAAAATATCATGAGTTTCAAGATATTGGTCCATGTCAGGTGTTACTCCAAATGCCCTGTATGGAGCAGAATCAGGTCTTAGCAAGTCTACCACCATTACAACTTTACTTTGAGGAATCAAAATTATTAAATCACCATTTGAGTGAAAATTCCCAACATGATAAAGTTCTATTATTTTATCTCCTAAGGATAAGACATATGGAGATTCATCGAAGGTAATTGAAGGCACAGGTCTGTTAGGATCATTTTCTTGAGTTAGAACTTCCACAGTTTGGTTATGTGCAATCATTTGAACATTTGAAGAAAATATTTGGCCAGCAGCTCCCGTGTGATCTCCATGATGGTGAGAATAAATCATATGAGTTATGGGCTCTGTAGTGACTTCACCTATCGCTGAGAGATATTTTTCTCCTATAGGTTGTGGCGCATCAATTGCAATTACTCCCTCTCCAGTTGTGAGAAACATTGTCTGGTATCCACTTCCGACTAACCAATAAACTCCATTCGCAATCTCACCTACAAAGTATCCTTTCTCTGAATCTATTTCGGGAGATGTTTTAGAAAATTCAAGAGCAGAAGGAAATACTCCTTGTGAGTCTAACCCAAGGGAGTTTTCAATTTGTTTTTTTATAATGTCAATTTGAGAATCTATACTTGCAAATCCCATTTTTCCCAATGTAAAAAACCTCATTGCAATCTGTCTGTCTGTTTTAAATTCATCATCAAGTGTGTCGTATTGCATCTTTACAGTTGTAATTTTTTGTTTAGCATCCTCCAGAGTTAGCAATGCATCCTCAAGGGGTAAATCCCCATTATACATTCCATTGTAAATCTCACTAGAAACTACAGAAATTTCATTTTGAATAGTTTGGTATTGTTCGTCTAGATTAAACTCTGTGAATGTAATGCATTCACCCTCGTGTTTTAATTCGATTCCTGTGCCCTCAAGCATACACATGTTGCCATATGTAACCCCATCAATTCCGCAAACTGGGCTCCACTCAAGTGTGCAGGCAACTGGTTTGTCCATAGATTTGCATTCACCTTGGTGTTTTATCCCCATATGTTCTGCCTTTAGAGTACACATGTTTCCGTATGTAATACCATCCATTCCACAAACGGGGGAATATTCTTTGGTGCATGGCATTAGTGGTTTTTCAGAATACCAACCTCTCAACTCTAGTTTCTTTGTAGATTCAGATTTTACACATGCGGGGGATGCATCATATTTGAAGATTAATTGAAGTGGTTCTGCACAGATCACATCACTAGCTGCAATTCCTGCACTTCCTTGTTGCAAAGGTCTAAGGTATGGTTGAACCTTGTTTTCCATTACGCATAATTTACCTGGATAAGCACCAGGTCCACATCTGTCATTTAACACACAGACTTGGCCCAAGGGAGCAAATCCTGGGGCGCAGGTGTTTTTGTATGGTAAATGTCTATTTGAAGAATTTTTTTCAATAATCTCAATTAGATTATATTTTTTGCTGGAGGAATCGGCAGGTGGATTTGTAACGTCAGATATTTCAACAGTAATTTTGTAATTGTAACCTTCGACAAAATCAAAACCTTCAATGTTGTCATAAAAATTCATCCAATCAGATTGAGTATCTTCTCTGATTTGCATGCATTTTTGAGGTCCGACTCCAACACAATCAACTAGAGTGGGCCCGATGAAAATCGTTTTGGTTTCCTCAGCATAAGAGAAGGGAATTAACGATACTGCAAAAGAAAAAGTTAGCACATACAATAAGCCATAAGATTTCACACTAATTGATTCAAAAATAACCTCTTTATGTTTTACGACTCTAGGATAATTTGCCCTTATTTTTTGCCAAGAAATGCCAATAAAGGAAATTACAGAGTAATTCCATACCTCCTAAGTTAAAAACTAAGTAACATTGATAATTAAAGGCGGTTTGAGTTTATTTCATTAAAAATAAAAAGAAAAAGAAGTTAGAATATCAAGAAAGCATTTCTGCTACTACAGGAATTACTTCCCATAATGGAATTGCACCATTTTCTTGCATCTCAGAAGCTACATCATCAGTGTACAAACCATGGATATTGATTGCAGGGTGTGCAATACTGTTCTTACCCATTGGTGGGACAGCATCACTTGGGTTTCCTAATGCATAAGCATAGGATGCCACTGGAGCCTCAATTACACCTTTTTCAACTAGAACTGGGTTCAAGCCGAATGGATCACCTGCTACAAAGACTGAAGCGGCTCCTGTGTAAATTGCTGCATAATCATGATTTACCAATGCATATGCACCTGGCTCGTCAAAGACAATATCTACAATCATGTTTTGTGAACCACCAAGTAACCATGTTTCAGTTGCTGCAGATTGTACTCTGTTTCCTTGAGTAACTCTATCCAAGATTTCTCCCACAATGTGGAAAAATACTGGTTCGTTACCATGGTTTTCAGCAAATATTCTTACATGTTGACCATTTTCAACAAACAAGAGTTGCGATTGGTATTGCTTTAGATCTAATCCATTCCATGGTTGTGCAACAAAGATGTTCTTGTTGGTATCACCATTTACAAGTAAGTTATGAGCCATGTTTGGTACATAACCAAATTGCATTCCATTAACAACTGTTGCAGTGTTGTGGTGCATGAACATTGCTCCTGCATCATAATTGCCTTCAGGTGTAAGGTACAATTGATTGTATTGGATTTGGAACTCCAAAGCATCAGCATCATAGAATTGTCTATCAAGCTGACCACTACCACTTGTTTTCTCTACCATTAATTTCTTGTATCCATTGGCTGGATCAACAATTGCAATTCCGTACATACCGGAAAGTACGTGTTGGTCCATCCCAACTAGTTTAACACCAGAACAATGGTATTTGAAAACACCTGCAGATTCTGCTATGTAGCAGTATGTTTTTGATTCACCTGGATTGATGGATTCAAAGTTACCTGCAGACATTTGTGATGCGTGCATATCATTACCGTGACCGGTAACTTCCCAATCTGGAATTGAAAGTGTCATCTTTACCACGTCGCCTTGTGTGACTCTTAGGGTTGGTCCTGGGACCATTCCATTAAAGGTCATGGCGTTGTAAGTTTTGCCGCCCATAATTGGGAGCTCAACACTATACCCTTCCAAATTAAACTCATGAACCATGCGGCCAGAGCTCTCTAATACACCGCAATCAGTCTCTGCAAATGCTTGTGGCATTACAAGTTGTAAACCGCCCATTTGATGGATTTGCTCTAATACATCAACATCTAATTTTGATACATCAAGAGATTGGCCAGCAATTTGGGTTTGTGTGTATGTGCTTCCGAATAAGGTTACCCCTAACATGGCAACTGCTGCCATACTAAAGATCATACTAGTACGCTTATTCATTAAGCACGATGACTAGGGAATCCTATATAATAATTGTCATTTGGTTTAATGTATGAGTTTATGAATAATCCTGAAAAACAATGAATATGGGGGAGGATAAAGACCAATTGACTTGAAATTTAGATTAGATCAGGATTCTCTTGGAAAAGTCAAAATTCCTTCAGATGCATACTATGGAGCATTTACTGGAAGAGCCATCCAGCAATACAAGGTAACAGGAAACAAGGCTCATGAAAATTTAATAAAATCATTTGTAATGATCAAAAGATCAGCCGCAGTTGCAAATATGAAAACAAAAGCCATCGATCAAAAACGTGGAAAAGCAATAGTTGCTGCTTGCGATAAGATACTTGCAGGAAAATTCATTGATCATTTTGTAGTTGATATGATAAATTCTGGAGCAGGAACCGCCTTTAATATGAACTCAAATGAGGTAATCTCAAATGTTGCATTGGAAATACTTCGCAAGAAAAAGGGTCAGTACCAACACTTGCATCCAAATGATCATGTAAATATGTCACAATCAAGTAACGATACATATCCTACTGCAATGCATGTGGCAATCCTAATGAATCTCAAAGATGCTATTCCGGCAATTGATAAATTAATAAATTCATTAATAAAAAAATCAAAACAATTCTCATCTTTTAAAAAAATTGGCAGGACTCATTTGATGGATGCTCTTCCTGTTACACTTGGAAATGAGTTTGCAGCATATGCTACATCAATTTCTAAAGCTAGAAATGCAATTATTGTAGCTCAAAAAGAATTACAATTTGTTTCTCTTGGTGGAACCGCTGTTGGAACAGGAGCCAATACTCCCAAAGGTTACAGAAAAATTGTCATCTCAGAACTTGCAATAATTTCTAAACTTCCAATAAAACCCGAAAAGGATATGCAATATTCTTTGCAAAGTAAATTTGCAGTATCAAACCTTTCAGGAGCAATACGTAACTTGGCACTTGAACTAATCAAGATTTCAAATGACATTAGATTAATGGCCTCAGGACCAATAGCTGGATTGTCAGAGTTGGGAATACCTGCAGTTCATGCAGGATCATCAATTATGCCTGGAAAGGTAAACCCATCGTTAGCAGAGTGTATGAATATGATTTGCTTTAATATTATCGGAAATGATGTTGCTGTTTCAAATGCTGCACAAGCTGGTCAATTTGAGCTAAATGTAATGTTACCTGGAATGCTAAAGTGTATGTTAGAATCCACTGACATGTTAAAAAATTTCTTGCCAATATTTTCAGCGAACCTAATTGATGGACTCACTGCAAATAGAGAAAAGCTAAAGATGGATATTGAGAACAGTCCGGTCATCGTAACTCTTCTTACTCCAAAGATTGGATATCTTAAATCTGCAGAATTGTTTAAGGAATCCTTGAAAACTGGAAAAACAATAAGAGAACTTGTTGTCTCAAAGAAACTAATGAGCAACAAAGAAATTGATTCCTTGTTTGGATAAACCATGGCCAAAATTTTTGTTGAAGCGTATGGATGTTCTGCTAGCTTTTCAGACTCGGAGATGATTTCAGGATTGATTGTAAATGGAGGCCATACTATAGTAGATAATTCTTCAGAATCTGATTTGAATGTTGTAGTAACTTGCTCAGTTAAAGATGCAACTGCAAATAAAATGATTCATCGAATAAAATCCTTAAAAACAAAACCTTTGGTGGTAGCTGGTTGTCTTCCAAAGGCTGAAAAATCCACTGTAGAGAAATTCTCAGAGAATGCAAGTATGTTGGGGCCTAATTCACTAGGAAAAACACTTCAAGTAATAGATTCCACCTTAAAGGGGACAAAACAAATTGCTTTGGAAGATTCTGACCTTTCAAAAGTTGGCCTACCCAAAGTTAGACTGAATCCTGTCGTAGGAATAGTAGAGATTGCTAGTGGTTGTATGAGCGAATGCACCTTTTGCCAGACAAAATTATCCAAAGGGGATTTGACAAGCTATAGAATTGGAGATATTGTAAGACAAGTTCAAACTGAAATCAATGATGGATGCAAAGAGGTATGGTTAACATCAACTGACAATGGATGTTATGGTTTTGATATCAATACGGATTTACCTACTCTAATTGATACAGTTGTGGATATTCCACAGGAATTTAAGATTAGAGTGGGCATGATGAATCCCATGTACTTGGCACGAATAAAGAATTCATTGATAAAATCCTTTGAAAGTGACAAAGTCTTCAAGTTTCTCCATATTCCCGTTCAAAGTGGCAGCAATAAGGTGTTAAATGAAATGAAACGTGGTCATACAGTTGAGACTTTCAGAGAAATAGTAAAAAAAGTACAAGGACGATTTCCCAAGTTTACAATTTCCACAGACATTATTGTGGGATTTCCTTCTGAGACAAAGGAGGATTTCAAAAAAACAAAAGAATTGTTAAAAGAAACAAGACCCGATGTGGTAAATCTTTCAAAATATAGCCCTAGACCAGGTACGGAATCTTCGGAATGGCACCAGATAGATTCTCTAGAGGTAAAAAAGAGAAGTAAGGAAATTTTTGAAATTATTAATCAGATTGCCATTGGTAATAACCAAAAATGGATTGGTTGGAAGGGCGAAGTATTATTTGACGAAAAAACAGAGGATGGAATTAAGGGAAGGAATTTTGCATACAAATCAATTCGTGTAGATGATTGGATAAAAATTGGGGAGACAAAAAAGGTGGAAATTGTTGATGCTACATTGCATAGCCTAGTGGGAAAGGTTGTAAACTAAATGGTTTTGTCATAGTCATAAATTTCACAATTTTTGATCATTTCTAATCCCTGCCAAAAAATTTATTAATTAAAAATGGATATTATTACTACTTTGAGAACCTGTATCGTGTGTAAAAAACAATTTGAACACTGGGGCGATGATGTTTGCTCTTTGGAATGTTCTAAGGAATTAGAGCATTAAATATGAGATTTCTAAAAATAATTTCAAATTCTAGTATTATGCATATTTTCTAGTATGAATAAATACCATGACACATCAATAATAACATGGGTCTCAAGAAAACTTTAGCAAGGTTTTGTGTTGTAAAAAGTGTGCGTGAAAAGGCAAACGAACCTGAGGAACAATAAAGATAACAAATCCTTACCAAAAAATAATTTTACGTATTAAAAATAAAAAAATTAAACTCGAATAATTCCTTGTCTAACTAAATATTCAATCCCATAAGAAAAATCTCCATCCGTAATTGAACCGTCTGACCACCAACAAGCATTATTTTTCACCCATTGAGGGATTTCTTTAGGACCACCATAATTTTCTGAAGTGGCAGGAACTACAATAATACTATTATCAATAAGATATTGAATTCCTTCCACAAATGAACCATCATCAATTTCATTTTCACACCAGAATGATGCTACATTTTTTACCCAATTGGGAATAGAAGTTTTGGGAGGATTCACGGTAACTGTAAAGGAAACAGGAGTGGCAAAATTTCCTGCCGAATCTTTTGCTGTACACTTTACTATTGTATCTCCAATCCCAAACAAGTAACCAGAACTCGGTTTACAAATAGGTTCAATTTTTTTATCAACATCATCTTCTGCCAAAACATTAAAAGTAACCTGAGTTACCTCTTCACTGGTTTCTGCTTCTACTACAATATCATCAGGTTGCAAAATAGTTGGAGGCGTAACATCATTTACTATAGGTCCTCCACCAACTAAAAACATTGGAACCTCAGTTTCAATTGAATCAAAGAACAATTGTATTGGATAACTACCGCTAAGTTCGAAAGGTTGTCCCCCTGCAAGAAAATTAAAACTAAAAGAACCGTAAGGATTAGGTTTGGTCTGACCCGAAGTTACAACAGAT
>Ga0102947_1000489_pt1 | contig 14150 bp, 7 predicted proteins | sample SalPon2A_A_D2_MG_FD_78210 | JGI IMG/M metagenome (GOLD analysis project Ga0102947, IMG submission 78210) | Soil microbial communities from South San Francisco under conditions of wetland restoration - Salt Pond MetaG R2A_A_D2_MG | ecosystem: Environmental > Terrestrial > Soil > Wetlands | place... | reverse complement strand
TGGGCTCCCCTTTCCCCGATGAGATTTTTCCGGATGTTCAACGATCTATAGGATTCGATCGGGTACAGTGCTCCCCCGCGATCTAATCTGGACCTTTCAAGTAATGGCCTTACATCGGTCCGGTAAGCGTCCTGCAGAATTTCCTGGCATTTAACCACATCGTGATTTTGTTGTGCCTCCCTTAAAATGTTTTGGTCGACAAGCAGCGCTTTGGCGTAGGCTTCCAGTATGGCTTCCAAAGACTGTATCAGGTCCTCCAGCGGATCCTTGATATTGTGGCTGGCATCGATCATCCATGCCGGATAGGGATTCTGCGGGTTATGTTCCATCCCATAGACCAGGGCATTGAAAATCAGGAATAAGGAATAGGGTTTGGCACTTCCAACGGTTAAGTCATCATCGCCATATTTGCTGTCGTTGAAATGAAATCCCCCCAGTTTCCCCTTAAGCATCAGGATTGAAACGATTTGCTCAATATTGGTGTTTGGAAGGTGGTGACCGAGGTCTACCAGAGTATAGGCCTTCTCCCCGCACTCCGTCGCCAGCATATAGGAGGTGCCCCAGTCCTGGATCACGGTGCTGTAAAAATTAGGTTCGTAGGGTTTGTATTCAATAAGGAGTTTCCAGTCTTCCGGCAGGGCGTTGTAAATTGTATTTAAACTGTCTTGGGTATGTTCAAGAGCGGTCTGGAAATTACTTTGCCCGGGGAAATTGGCCCCATCAGCCAGCCATACGGTCAGGCCTTTGGAGCCGAGTCGGTCCCCGATATTGATGACCTCTATGTTGTGTTCAACGGCCTGTTCGCGAACGGCTTTGTCCGTATTGCTCAGGGAACCGTATTTATAGGATTCCCCGTCGCTTTTCTGATCCTGGAAGGTATTGGAATTGACTGCATCAAAGATAATGTTGTGAGAGGCTGCCAAATCTTTAATGGCGCTGTAATCCTCAGGAACATCCCAGGGAATGTGGAGGGAAATGGCTCCGGCTGTCTGGGTGAGCGCATGTAAAATCCCGACATCATCAATTTTTTGTTCCAGGGTGGCAGGTTCGCCCTGAAATCCGAAACGTCCGAACCTTGTGCCACCTGCCCCCAGGGCCCAGCTGGGGATGGCCACCTGAAATTCGGCCAGTTTGGCAACGATCTTATGAACATCGGTACCCTGCTGTGTTAATGTGTCTGCAAGGAAATTGAATCGCCCCTCGTGGTAGGCTTTCCCGATTTTGTTTTGTTCCCGGATATGCTCTTTGTTCAGTTTCATACAGCGTGTTTTGCGAAAGAACCCACAGGCCAACCTGACCTGTGGAGGCTTCCTTAACCAGGTTAAATCTAATTCAAAAAATTAACGTACAAATGCATTGGCCATTCCGCCATCTACATTGATGATATTGCCGGTGGTCTTGTCCAGGATGGCAACGCAGGCAAAAACACCATTGGCGATGTCTTCCGGATAGATGATTTCATTTAACAGATTGCGTTTGGCATAATGGGCCGGGAGTTCCTCTACGGTAATACCGTATGCCCTTGCGCGGCCTTCTGCCCAATCGCCTTCCCAGATCTTACTGCCTACGATGACCCCGTCCGGATTGACCGTATTCACCCTGATTTTGTCACCACCTAATTCTGCGGCCAATAAACGGGCCATATGTTGTTGGGCCGCTTTAGCGGTCCCATAACCAACATTGTTCGGGCCAGAGACCAATCCATTTTTACTGGCAATACTTATAAAATCGCCCCCCAACCCCTGCAAACGCATAATGGCAACCCCTTGTCGGGCGAGTTCAAACTGACCCTTCACAAGGACATCCTGAAGAATATCCCAGTCTTTTTCCGTAGTTTCTTCCAGGGGTTTTGAAATGGCAAGCCCTGCACTGTGAACCACGATGTCCACACCGCCAAATTCAATACAGGCACTTTTAAAGGCCTCCGAAACAGACTCGCTTTTGGTAACATCACAGACCGCATAACTTGCCACATCCCTGGCAAAGGGTGCAACCGCTTCTTTTAATCGGTCCTCCGCAATATCGGTCAGCACCACATTGGCACCTTCAGCCGCAAGTTTATCGGCAATGGCTTTGCCAATCCCTCCTCCTGCGCCGGTGACCACCGCCACTTTTCCGGACAGGGGCTTCTCTTTGGGCATCCGTTGCAACTTGGCCTCTTCCAACAACCAGTATTCAATGTCGAAAGCCTCCTGTCTTGGCAGGGACGTATATTCCGTAATGGCTTCCGCCCCCCGCATCACATTGATGGCGTTAATATAAAATTCGCTGGCCACCCTGGTTGTCTGTTTGTTTTTTGCGAAACTGAACATACCAACGCCGGGATAAATAATGATCACCGGATTGGGGTCCCGCATGGCCGGACTGTTATCGCGCTTACATTGCTCATAGTAGTCCTTGTATTCCTGACGGTATTGTTCAAAGGAAGGTTCCAGTTTTTTGAGCACAGCACCGGGATTGCTCAGGTCTTCATTTTGGTCCAGGTCCAGGACCAGGGGTTGGATTTTAGTCCGTAAAAAGTGATCGGGGCACGAAGTCCCCATCGGGGCAAGGCGTTCCAGATCATTGCTGTTGATGTATTCCAATACCACGTCCGCATCGGTAAAATGGCCGATCATCCGGTTTTCCGAAGAGCACAGGCCCCGAAGTAGCGGCAATAACTGAGCCGCTTTCTCCCTTCGCTCTTCCACGGTAAGTGATTGTACTTTTTGTCCTCCAAAAATGCTTCCCTTTTCCCGGGTCTTTTTTTCAATGTATGCCGAAGCCATCTCAATGACCTCCAAGCTGTTCATATAGCATTCATAGGAAGTATCACCCCAGGTAAACAAACCGTGGCTCCCCAATACAATGCCCCGTATCCCGGGTTGATCGTTCAGGCATTTTTCCAGTTGCAACCCCAGATCGAATCCGGGCCGCTGCCAGGGCACCCAACCCATGGTATCCCCCCAGATTTCTTCGGTGACCTTTTTACTGTCTTTTGCCGCGGCCACGGCAATCAGAGCATCGGGGTGGAGGTGATCAATATGCTTAAAGGGCAACAACCCGTGCAATGGTGTGTCAATGGAGGGCGCCCTACTGTCCAGGTCGTAGATGCAATGTTCAAAAAGGCCCACCATACGATCTTCGTCATCCAACCCTTTATAAATGTTCTTCAGGTTCCGTAACCTTTCCGTGTACAATCCTGCAATCCCTGCCCTGGTCAGGGTTCCGATGTCGCCCCCGGAGCCCTTGATCCACATCACTTCCACTTCTTTATTGGTCAACGGGTCTTTTTCCACGGTCTTGCAACTGGTGTTTCCGCCCCCGTAATTGGTGATTCGCAAATCGGCCCCTAATATATTGGAACGGTAGAGGAACTGCGCTACCTGGTCATCACCCAGGGCCGCCGCTTTTTGCTCCTCCCATAAATAATCCACATGCTTGAAATTTTTAACTTCCATAACTTAACTTTCTTTAGCCCTGGTAATACATCCTTTTAATTTTTGATCTGGTTTCCCGTCATCTCCTTGAAAAAATTTAGTCCAAATAACCCATTGAACATCGACGCTATCCCTGATTTTTAAAGCCGGTACAAGCCGTGTTAAAGCTACCCGGGTTATGACCAAAAATAAGGGAAAATGGCCTTGCAGCCATCCTGTACTGTACTGTGCCGTGATGTCATAAACAGGTTCCCCCTTATAAATGAATAAGCCGGGTGCACTGGGCCGTCATTTTCTCTTTAATATATAGGTTCTGGTTTATTTTTTGGGATTATTGATTTTATTGCAATAAATTATGCTTTCATCCTTTTCGAATACACGGACGAATGACACAAGGGATAAACATCCAAATCAATGAATCTTCCAGGGTTCCCAAATACAGGCAAATTGTTGAATCCATTATAGATGATATCGCCAGGGGAAATTTGGAAATTGGAGAAAAAATTCCCTCGATCAATGAATTGAGCGAATCCTGCAACCTTTCCAGAGACACTGTTGAAAAAGCCTATCGTGCCCTTAAGAATCGCAAAATAATCATTTCAGTCAAGGGGAAAGGCTTTTACACAGCCCGGACCGATTTAATTTCCAGGATCAATATACTTTTTTTGATCAATAAGGCTAGCTCCTATAAAATGCGGATCTACAATTCATTTGTAAACGGAATCGGGGTGAACGGGCATGTTACACTTTCCATTTACCACTGTGACCAGCGCCTGTTCATTCAGGAAATTCAGAAGAACCTCGGGGCCTTTGACTACTACGTCATCATGGCCCATTTTAAGGATGAAAAACTATCTCATGTATGCTCCTCTGATGCGATCTTAAAAGAAATTGAACGCATACCAAAGGATAAACTGGTGATCCTTGATAATGGCAGATTGGAATTAAAAGGAAATTACGGATCCATCTATCAGGATTTTAATAATGATATTTACAATGCCCTGGGCGAGGCTCTGGAAAGATTGAAGAAATTCGACAAGATGATCCTGGTGTATCCCAAAGAATCCGTATTTCCGTATCCAAAGCTCATTGTACATGGCTTTATCCGATTTTGTGCGGCGCATAACTTTGACCATGAGGTCCTGGATCAAATCTATGAGGACATGGAATTGAACAGCAGGGATGTTTATATAACCATCGAAGAAATGGATCTTGTAAACCTGGTCCGTCAAATAAATGCCAGGAAACTGACCCTGGGAAAGGACATAGGAATTATTTCCTATAATGATACACCCCTGAAGGATTTATTGGGAATTACGGTAATCAGTACTGATTTTAAGGCGATGGGGGAAACCGCAGCCTATATGGTCCTGAAGAATAAAAAAGAAAAAGTAAAAAATGTATTTAAGTACATTGAGCGCAATTCGGTGTAAATCGAATAAAGCCATGAATGGTTTCCTCCTGGCGTGCCCCGGTCTTCAGGACAATTTAATCATAGAAGATGAAATGATATCGCATGACGTACTTGTAAAACCTGAATGAATTCCTTTATTCCATGTAAAATACTTCCCGCAAGGGAGAAGTCACCGGTGAGTGATCTTCATTGGTTTCCATGATATCCGCCATACAGGCCCACCATTTTTTAACGATTGGATGCTCAGGAATTGCTGAAGCGTTGAAATCATCCGTTATTTTTTGTACCGCAAAGAGGGTGAGTGTTTCCTCGTCCAAAAAAATGCTGTATTCCGAAATACCCGATTCGGAAAGCAAGGCAGCCAGCTCGGGCCAGATTGCATCGTGCCTTTTTTTATATTCGGTTTCAAAGCCCGGTTTCAGTTTCATTTTAAAAGCATTTCTTTTCATACCCTGATTTTCACTTTTTTGCGAATGGTTCCTTTAAAGATCCGATGTCCTCCCATCATCTTATTGTCCTGTTTTTAATTGAAGCGAACTGTCATTTATTTCGAATTCATAATTTTTAAGCATCAGGATGATTTCGGAACCCGCCAGTAAGACGGGGCCATACCCATGGGCCGCAAAAACATTGACCGGCCTGTAGTAGTAAAAGGCAGGGTCAAATCCCATACCGGTCCCCACACAGGTGCCTTCTACCTGCCCCCGGGCATTCACTTTTGCGGCAACCGCGTTCCAGCCCAGCAGGACTGCGGGGGCGTAGGCAAGTTTATCTATATATCCATTATTTATCGCTTTTGCCAGGGCATAGGTATATATGGCGGTGGCGGAGGTTTCCAGATAGGTGTCGTCCCGGTCAATGAGCTGATGCCAGAAACCCGTGCCATCCTGGTATTTCACAAGTCCTTTAACGTGTGCCCTCAATTGGTTTAACACCACTTCGTACCCCTGATGTTCTGCTGGCAGTACATCCAGCAATTCAACGAGGGTCATTACGGCCCAGCCATTTGCACGGGCCCAGTGGAATTCCGGGTGTTCTTCCATGGCCTGGACCCAGCCATGGATGTACAATCCCTTTTCTTTAATGAACATCCGTTCCGAAAACTGTACAACCTGTTTTACGGCATCGTCATAGTATCTGGGGTCCCCGGTTAATTTTCCCATTTGGGCCAGGGCAGGCACGCTCATAAACAGATCATCCAGCCAAAGGGTATTGGGTTGCGGCCGGTTCCTTGCCAGGGTGCCATCTTCAAAACGAAATTGTTTATTGCTGATATAATCTATAAAGGTATTGATCAATGGCTGCAAATCTGCATTTAAACCGGCCCTTTTTGCCTTGATCATCGCGGCACAGATAGCACCTGCGTCATCTAAGGCGTGGGGTTGTAATGACTGTTTTATCGGTGAGGGGAACTCTTTATCCTGCTTTAGTTTTTTAGTATAAAACGGAGCAATATCTGCAATCAGAGTTAATCTCTTATTGGTATAATCCGCATATTTTTGGTCCCCTGTTGCTTTGGATGCCAGCAGCATTCCGGCATAGGTAACGCCCCACTCATAACTGGTAAGCCTGAAGGCACCTGGCTCAAAGATGGTGTTTTTATCGATTTTCCTGAGATCAGAAACCTCCTCATTGGTCCTGGCATCCACTAATTTCGACGCGGTTTCACCTTCCAGATAATGGTACACCTTGTCTAAAGTTACCACCACTTCCTCAATTGATTTTGCTCCGTACGGGGTAGGATAGTCGGGTTCCAGGAGGTGTAATGGGGTAGTAACGTCATTGGCAGGTTCCTGCCCCATTAACATAGGCCCAAAGACCAAAAAACAGAGCAGGCCCCCTGTGAATTGGAATGTTGATACGCTGCTTTTTAAGAGAGATAGTGAATCGTTCATTTTTGTATGCTTGTGTTCAGTGAATAATTTATCTTCCGGAATTCGTCGCTATTTTATGTGATCAACCACCTAAGTTAAAAGTTTTTTGATTGATCCATATTTGATAAGGCAATTCTTTCTGTCCCGTGACAACCGGATACCTCCTCTACGCCGCGGTAAAATGACTGCCTGGTGCCTCTGATGATATTTTCCTATATTACTTCTCCAAAAATTCCAATCGCGGTTTGAGCTTGTAAAAAGTTCAATTAAATGTGCAAATACAGGAAGGTGATGAGAAGCGCAGGTTTCTTAATCCTGATGCCCGGACCCGGACCAAATCTATTTATTTTGCAGGGGTAAGGTGTCCTGTGCTGTGCTGTTTACCGGTTTTGTACCCATGATTCAGCACAGCACAGGACAGAGGTTTCCACAACTACCCGTATTTTTAACGCTGACTTTTGGAAAGATACCTGTTCAGAAGCCATTGCAATAGAAAAACCACCAGAGAATGCAAGTTAGATCACAACATACCGTACTTTTAATTTGGGTGTTCCTTTATACCCTGGCAGGAGATATCCAGGCGCAGACTGCATCTGGCTCCATGCCCGAAATTTCCAGTACTGCAAAGCCATGGACACGCTGGTGGTGGATGGGTAATGCAGTGGATAAATCAGGAATTAAGCAAAACCTGCTCGCCTTTCAAAAGGCAGGGCTGGGGGGCGTGGAGATCACCCCCATATACGGGGTTATAGGCGAAGAGGAAAACTACCTTGATTTTTTATCCCCTCCCTGGATGGAAATGTTGGACTACACCATTGGGACGGCAGATAGTTTGGGACTGCAGGTAGATGTAACATTGGGTACGGGCTGGCCTTATGGCGGTCCTCAGGTTACCCTGGAAAATGCAGCCACCAGGTTGATCGTAGACAAAGAACGACTCCTGAAAGGTGAACGCATACAACAGGAAATCGTTGTTCAGGGAGAGACGGATAAGGAGACTGCGGTTTTAAAATATATCCTGGCCTTTGGCGATGATGGCAGTTATGTTGACCTGACTGATAGATTGCAGGGCAATCGCCTCAATTGGAAAGCCAAAGGAACAGATGATACATTATACAAGGTATTTACCGGCAAGACGGGGCAACAGGTAAAGCGGGCGGCTCCCGGTGGAAAAGGGTATACCATGGATCACTACTCCATTAAAGCCCTTAATGCCTATTTAGTTCCCTTTGACACTGCCTTCGCAAACCTGGAAAAAAGACCCAGGGCAGTATTCAACGACAGCTATGAAGTGTACGGAACGGATTTCACCCCTGATTTTTTCACGGCTTTCCGGGAGAAAAGGGGATATGATCTGAAACCCCATATGGACCTGTTATTAAGTACCACAGATACCGGGGAAGGTAACCGGGTAAAAAGCGATTACAGGGAGACGCTTGCAGATCTCCTGCTCCTGCAATTTGCCGAACCCTGGACCGGGTGGGCCAATGAGAGAGGATTAAAAACCAGGCTACAGGCACATGGTTCCCCCGGTAACCTGATAGACTTGTATGCCTCATCCGATATCCCGGAATGTGAGACCTTTGGTTCAATGCCCTATGATATTCAGGGCCTGCGAAGGGAAAGAGAAGATATAAGGGAAGGTGATGCAGATCCTGTCATGCTGAAATTTTCATCTTCAGCTGCCCATATTTCAGGTAAACCGCTTACGTCATCTGAAACGTTTACCTGGTTACGCGATCATTTTAAAACCGCATTATCACAGTGTAAACCCGAAGCCGAGGACCTGCTGTTGAGCGGTGTAAACCATATTTTTTTACATGGTTCAACGTATTCTCCGGAACGCGCGACCTGGCCGGGATGGAAATTTTATGCTTCCGTAAATTTTAACCCCAATAATACCGTATGGAAAGATGCCCCTTCCTTATTCTCCTATATTTCCAATTGCCAGGCTTTGCTTCAATCAGGCAAACCAGACAATGAAGTATTGCTTTACTGGCCTGTCTATGATATATGGGACGACTATTTAAAGGGTACTCTTTTCCTGCAGTACAATATCCATTCCCTGGATGAATGGCTGCACGGAACCAACTTTTATAACACGGCCACGAAGTTATTGAAGGAGGGGTATGGCGTGGATTTTATATCGGATCTTTTTATTCAAAAAGCCAGGGTTGATGGCGGAAACATTCAATTACCCGGTGGTTCCTACAAGAGTTTGGTGATTCCGGATAGTGATAAAATGCCTATGGCGACTTTGCAAAAATTGATTCAGCTGAGGAAACAAGGGGCACAGATAATATTTGAAGGTTTGCCGGAATCGGTACCGGGGTTTCACGCATATAAAGAAAAGAACAGGGTATTGCAAAACTTAATTCAGGAGAACCGTGAAATCCTGGAACCGGTGATGCCCTGCATAACCGTTCTGAATGACAGCGGGGTTTATCCCGAAAAGCTGGTCCAGACAGGTTTAAAGTTTATACGGAGGGATATATCCGATTATAAAGTTTACTACCTCGTGAATCATACGGCCAAAGAGGTCAATGAATATATTCCCCTGCAGACAGAGGCAGAAGAGGTGTTTATCTATGACCCCCTAACCCATAAACAAGGGAAGGCGGCCATCAAAAGGGATGGAAACACTACGTTGGTAAAAGTGTACATCCCTTCCGGAATGTCGATATTTTTAAGGACAGGAGACGAGTCTGACTTCCCAAATTGGGATTATTATGAAAAACGGGGCAACCCGGTTCAAATAAAAGGCAAATGGAAGCTGTCCTTTCTAAATGGAGGTCCGGAATTACCGGAAAGTGAAACGTTAACCAGGTTGACTTCCTGGACAGCCCTGGGAAATGACGCCCGGAATTTTTCAGGTACGGCCCAGTATGAGATAGAATTTGAAGGACCCGGAATTGAAGCGGATCAATGGAAGTTAAACCTGGGCGATGTCCGTGAAAGTGCCAGGGTATGGCTTAACGGGGAGTATTTGGGAACGGCATGGTCGGTGCCATTTACGCTCAATACCGGTCCGCTAAAGGAGAAAAACCAACTGGTAATACAGGTTACCAACCTGGCCGCCAACCGAATTCGGGCCAAGGAAATCCGTGGGGAAGAATGGAAAATATTCCACGAGATCAATATGGTCAACAAAGATTATCAGGAATTTGATGCCAGTGTATGGAACCCAATGCCTTCCGGACTCCTGGGAGCCATAAGCCTTACCCCTTTAAAACGTGCAAACAACCCATAAAAAAATTTCACTATGAAAAATATTCTCAGCCTGTCTCTTACCGTCCTTTGCATGGGAACCCTCATTGCACAACCCCCGGATAGAGATAAGGTATTGGAACAAATGCAATTGGCCAATGAATATTTTATGAACAAATGGCCGGAAGTGGGAAAGACGATCATTACCAATAGGGAAAGGCCCAGTAACATCTGGACCCGCGGTGTCTATTATGAAGGGTTAATGGCCCTTTATGGTATACTTCCCAGGGAAACATATTATGACTATGCCTATGAATGGGCAGAATTCCACCATTGGGGATTTAGAAATGGGAGCGCCAACAGGAATGCCGATGATTATTGTGCCGCTCAGACCTATATCGACCTGTATCTTCTGGAACCCCGCCCTGAAAAGTTAAAGAGTACCAGGGCAACCCTCGATATGTTGTTGAATACGCCCCAATTAGACGATTGGTCCTGGATAGATGCCATTCAGATGGGGATGCCTGTTTTTGCCAAATTAGGGGTTTTGGAAAAGGATGATCGTTATTTTGAAAAAATGTACGAGATGTATATGTTTACCCGGAATCAGCACGGAGCCCACGGACTTTACAATCCGGAAGATGCCCTATGGTGGCGGGACGCCGATTTTGACCCGCCTTATACTGAACCTAACGGGGAAGATTGTTACTGGAGCCGTGGTAACGGATGGGTCATAGGCGCCCTGGCGAAGGTTTTGTCTATCATTCCTGAAGACGCACCCCACAGGGGGCAATACGTTTCGGATCTGAAGGCCATGGCTGCAGCCCTGGTACCTGTCCAGCGAAGTGATGGTTTCTGGAATGTGAGTTTGCACGATCCTAATAATTTCGGAGGGAAGGAATTATCCGGAACCGCCTTGTTTATCTACGCGATGGCATTTGGCGTGAACGCCGGTATTTTGAGTAAGGAAAAATATGGGGCTGTGATTGAAAAAGGCTGGAATGCCATAGTAAAGGAAGGGCTTCACGAAAATGGCTTTTTAGGATATGTACAATCAACAGGGAAAGAACCTAAAGACGGGCAACCATTATCATTTGACAAAGTTCCTGATTTTGAAGACTTTGGCCTGGGATGTTTCCTCCTGGCGGGCAGCGAAGTGTATAAAATAAAATGATCCCTGGGGAATACGAACATAGGTGCGACAAAATTGTGGCAATAATTAATCTGTAAGGCGCTGGCAGAAATTGTGATGATAACGGTCCGCTCATCTGAATGATATGTTGGCATGTTGTGAATTAGGTTCCCTGCCTTTAATAATTCTTTTCAAATGAAACGAAACTATTCAACTATCCGGGTCGGTAAATGGATGTTTGCCATTCTGGCTTTTTCTTTTTTCAACGTGTTGGGTCAATCGGGTGTGACCGGATTGAAGGTCGAATACCGGGAGGCACCCCTTGGGATCGATATGGATGCCCCAAGGTTCAGTTGGCAGATGGCCACCAATCCCATGAAACGGGGTCAGTTTCAGACCGCCTATCAGGTTATAGTAAGCGATGAAGCCGAAGCGGTGGTGTGGGATTCCCAAAAACAGGAAAGTGACAGCTCTTCCGGGGTGAAATACGGGGGAGGGGTATTAACACCCGGGACGAAATATAACTGGCAGGTAAAAGTTTGGGATGAAACCGGATCAGTCACAACCGCATCGTCCTGGTTCGAAACCGGATTGATGGATCCTGACCCCCGTTCAGATGCATGGCATGGGGCACAATGGATCGGTGGGGGGGATGAAGAGCTTGTTTTGTATTCCCACTACCTATCTGTGTTTAAGATGGTGTATTCCCTGCAACTGGATGAGCCATCGGAAAGCACGGCTGCCTCTTTTGTGTTTGGCGCCAATGACCGGAGGCTTATGGACAAGGATAAGAATATCCAGGGGGTGGGGGTTCAAAAAGACGAAAGTTATATAAGGTTTGAATTGGATATCACCAAGGTGAATGGCAAGGAAGACGGGTTGGCAAAGTTCAATGTATACAGGGTGGGATATACTCCGGATGACAGCAATGCGGAACCTGTCAGATCCTATGATATTCCCTCAAGCCTGCTCAACGAAACCAATAAGTATGAAAAACATACGTTCCACGTTTCAGCAGTTTTCGGTCTGTTCGAAGTATTTCTCGATGGAACATCCGGGGAACATAAAATTTCGGATAACGATGATGATTCACCGCCTCCAAGGGGAAAGATTGGCTTTAATTTGAATCCTGTTGGCAAAGGGAATGACTATATCAGTTTCCCGATGATCGCGGATATTGGTTTTTACGCGGGGGCCCATCAAAAAGCGCAATTTTCGGAGGTGCAGATCCGTAATTATCGGGCACCATCTAATGTGCTATTTAAGGAGGACATGCCTGTGGATACTTCTTATTCGGGAATTTATCAATCATTTAATATTGAGCATCCCGAATTCACTGTCACTAAAGGAGGATATCAGATAGGAGGGGGTGCCCGTGGGAGCTTTGTTGTAGCGGATCCCAGCAGGAATGCCGCCCCCATGCTGCGAACCACGTTCAATACATCAGAGAAAAAAATTAAAAAAGCCCGTGTATACGCTACGGCCAGGGGCATTTATGAACTTTACCTCAACGGGGAAAGGGTAGGGGATGATTATTTCAATCCGGGTCTTACCCAATACAACAAAACGCAAATCTACCAAACCTATGATGTTACCGATCAACTGAAGGAACATGGAAAGAATGCCCTGGGGGCATGGTTGAGCGAAGGATGGTGGAGCGGTAATATAACCTATAGTGGTGAAAACTGGAATTATTTTGGGGACAGGCAATCCCTCCTTGCACAATTGGTCATTACCTATGATGACGATTCAGAACAGGTAATTACTACAAATGATACCGCCTGGAAATTGTATACGGACGGACCCATACGCTATGGCAGTTTCTTTCAGGGGGAAGTATATGATGCTACCAGAGAAAAGGCCATTGATGACTGGGCTTTACCGGATTATAAAGACAGCGGATGGAAATCCCCGCTCGTGGTGTCGCTGGAAGAAACTGCCTATTTATCGGATGAATTCCAATACTACGATTTGAAATTGATAGGACAGATTGGGGAAAATCCGACCATTGTGCGGGAACTGGTACCACAAGCGGTCGAAGAGGTACGGCCGGGCGTCTTTGTCTATGACATGGGACAAAACATGGTTGGATTTCCGAAAGTGACATTGCCCGCCGGTATGGCCGGGGATACCGTAACCTTTAGATATGCCGAGGTGAAGTACCCCGATTTATCTGAATATAAACAGAATACAGGTATGGTGATGCTCGAAAACATTCGGGCAGCATTGACCCAGGACCTGTATTTCAGAAACGGAGGTGGAAGTGCGGAAACCTTCCAACCACGCTTTACGTTCCACGGTTATCGGTTTCTGGAAATTTCAGGAATTGAGCAACCATTACCTTTGGAAAATGTAAAGGGCATGGTGGTTAGTTCCATCAGGGAGCTGGCTTCAGACTACAAGACGTCTAACGAACTGGTCAATAAGCTATGGGAAAATATTACCTGGTCCCTGCGGAGCAACTTTCTATCGATTCCTACAGACACCCCGGCCAGGAACGAGCGAATGGGCTGGAGTGGTGATATCAATGTATTTTCTGCAGCATCTACCTACCTCGCCGATGTAGGGCCATTTCTTAGCCAGCACCTGCTCGCCATGCGGGATATTCAAAGAAAAGACGGTCGATTTACGGACGTGGCCCCGGTGGGTGGCGGCTTTGGGGGCACCCTTTGGGGAAGTGCAGGAATCATTGTAGCATGGCAGGTGTATCAACAATATGGCGATTTAGCCCTGCTACAGGTCCACTACGATGCGATGAAAAAGTATGTGGAATTCCTGAATTCCAGGATTGATCCGGAGACCGGGGTATTGAATGAAGGCCCCCTGGGAGATTGGTTAAGTCCGGAAGGTTATAAAAATGATGATACGATGCTTTGGGCTGCCTACCACCTTCACGACCTGGAGATCCTGGCCAGAACAGCCCGACTTTTAGGGAAAAATGAAGATGCCGTGGCATTTGAAAAGCAGTACAGGGACAGAAAACAATTCTTTAATAACACCTATATTGATGCGAGTACCGGTAAGACCCTTCATCTTGGAAATCAAAGTTTACGGTTCGGCCCCCCCCTGCCGGAGGGGAAAAGGAAGAAAGCCGGGGATTATGT
>Ga0102947_1000488_pt1 | contig 14174 bp, 12 predicted proteins | sample SalPon2A_A_D2_MG_FD_78210 | JGI IMG/M metagenome (GOLD analysis project Ga0102947, IMG submission 78210) | Soil microbial communities from South San Francisco under conditions of wetland restoration - Salt Pond MetaG R2A_A_D2_MG | ecosystem: Environmental > Terrestrial > Soil > Wetlands | place... | reverse complement strand
TTCCGTCTACATAAATTTTATCGTCAGGAGTTACTTTAGCTCCCATTTCAGGAATTTCTCCATTAATGGTTACACGGCCTTGTTCTATAAGCTTATCGGCTGCTCTGCGAGAACAATATCCTATTTCGCTTAAGTATTTATTAAGACGTGTTAGAGGTTTTTCCATAAATTAGCTTTCTATGAACTCGTTGATGTAATCTGTTACTTTCGGGCTGTTGTAAGAATGACCTAAACCTTTAGTGCTTTTAAAAGAAGCATTATTAAAACTATCTTTTACTAATAAAGCATCATTATATGGAATGATATCATCTTCCTCGTCATGAATGATAAGTCCTTGAGATTTGAAATCCTTCAAATATTTTGCTGTAGATATTGAAGAAGGTTTCTGACCAAAACGTTCAATAATAATTGTATTTAATTGAATTTTGATTCGTTGATTATAACCCAACATATTTGTATAACGCTCAAGCAATCCTTTGTATTCAGAAGGAGAACCAATTAGAATTAGTTTTTTTACGTGCGTCAATTTATGATTGTGTTGACTAATAACCGAAGCCATACCGCCAACCGAATGTCCAATAATAATTTCAGCATTGAATCTTTTGGCTACAACATTAATAAATTCTGAATATAAAAAAGCATCAAAAAATCCACTGCCAGAATTGCCATGAGCAGGAGCATCTAAAGCTACAATGTTAAATCCTTTGGATTTCAAATTGAGAATAAGTGGCTGCCACCTTGCAGCATTGCTTTCCCATCCATGTGCTAAAAGAACAGTAGGTTTATTGCCTAACCAACGATAGGTCATAATATGATAATCAACATATTTTAGTTCTTCTTTAAAAGCAGTGTCCAAAAAATCTCCTTGAACTCTTGTGATTTGGCCTTTTCTTGGTTTAGTGAAAAAGGTTATCGCTAATTTTCCTGCATAAGATTTTGAAAGATAACTTACAGCATTCACATATTTGCCAACTATAAAAAAAAGCAATTTTTTCATTTGTCTTCTCTGTTTACGTCATTAATTGAAAAAGCAGGTAAACAAATAGCTAAATATTCGCAAGGTTCAGTAAATGGGTTTGAATATTGTACTCTTGTATTTTTATTTATTTTAATAGTTTGATTGGCTTCAAGAACAACAGTTTCACCTTCAATAATAAACTGTTTCTTTCCTTTGATTATATAGGTGTATTCATCAAAAGTAGGTGTTTGGAAAGGTTCTTTCCATCCTGGAGGAGCTATCATATGTGCAATACTAATATCAGAGTTTCCAATACTAGCAATACCGAAATGCTCTTCAATAAGTTTTCCGTCATTTGTGGGAACGACAAAAGGAGAGGCTTGTATAGTATAATTTTTAGGCATTACTTTTCGAGAGGCTTTCTTTTTATCATTCCACCTCTAATATCTTTAACAATACCCATAATGATGAATGCATTCTTATCTATTTTATCAATTTCAGTATGTAACTTTGCGAGCTCTAGTCTTGTAACTACAGTATAAATAATATCCTTATCATAACCTTTGCCGGTTTTCCCAAAACCACCTTTTCCTGCATAAATTGTACAGGCGCGCCTTAATTTATCTATGAGCATAACTCTTATGTCTTCGTGTTTTTCTGAAATAATGGTTACACCAACGTATTCTTCAACTCCATCAACAACAAAGTCTACTGTTTTTGCAGCAGCCAAATACGTTAAAATGGCATACAAAGCAGTCTCAACAGATAATACATATGCTCCAAACGAAAAGATAATAATGTTGGTTAGCAGTAATACATCACCAACAGTTAAAGATAGTTTTCTGCTTAAGAAAATAGCTAGAACTTCAGTGCCATCAATAACGCTTCCACCACGCATTGCCATCCCTATACCTAACCCTAAAAAGAAACCACCGAAAACTGCAATTAGTAATTTGTCTTCTGTTATTGTAGGATAATCAACATAATGTACAACTAATGAAAGAATAAATATGGCTACAATACTCTTAACAGCAAACTTTATACTAAACGTTCTAGCACCTAATATTAAAAAGGGAATGTTTACCAGAATCAATAAATAACCTAAAGGAATATTGGTGATATTCTCTAATAATAATGAAATTCCTGTTGCACCTCCATCGATAAAACGATTGGGTAATAAAAACCCTTTTAACCCAAAACCAGCTGAAAACACACCAATCAATATAAAAATAGATTCTTTAATGGCGTGGGATAATTCTACTTGTAAGTTTCTAACCAGAGGAACAACCTGCTTATTGCTTATTGGTTTGGCATGCACTTTTGTTTCGAGTCTTTTTCGAGCAATTGCAATTAATAATTTTGAAACAAAAGGATTCATATATTCAGTTTAATTTAATTCCAATTGATAAAGAAGTATTTAATCTTTGCACCATCTGGAATATGTGTGGCTTCAATTTTTAATTTCCTATCAAACCGAAGACTGGCAGGTAACTCTTTTTTGTCAATGGTAAAGGTTGCATTTATTTCATTAACAGTTACAACAACAGAATTTATTAAGTTATCTATTCTTGAAATTTTGTAGTTATCCTGAATATCTTTAAAAGTACTCAATAATGAAATGTTCTTGTCTGTTTTATAATTAGAATCTAAAATATTAACATTACTTATTACAGATGTTGAGTCTTGTATTTTACTTGGTGAAAGCACTAGTATTTTCTTTCCTTCTTTGTTGAAAATTTCGATATTATTGATGTCACCTGTGAACTCACCTTCACCTTTGTACTGTACAATAGAATCATTGATAAAAACCGATTCCAAATCTTTAACCTGTGTAGAGTCAGTTAACAAACCAATATTTTCTTTAGCAATTTGAAAAGGATTCTGTTCTTTTTTACAACCGACAAAAACCACTAATAACAGTATAATTTTTATAAAATAATTTTTCATTTATTTTTTCATGACTTTAGTTAATATTCCAAAAACACTTCTTATAAACGTTGCACTGGTAAGAACTTTTACAACAGGATTCATACGTGTACTTCGTCTTGTGCTAGAAGTTCTTCGTTTTGATTCGGCTTTTTTAAGTGCTTCTTTTTCTTGATGTGCTTTTTCTTTTGCTTCTTCTGCTTCTGCATGTTCTATTTTTTTATTCAATAATTCATAGGCGCTTTCTCTATCAATTTCTTCATTGTATTTTTTTACCAATTTAGAGTTAGATAATAAAAGGCTTAATTCTGTATCATTCAAAATATCCATTCTACTCATAGGTGCTCTCATCATGGTTGCAGCCAAAGGTGTTGGTCTCCCTTTTTCATTAAGTGCAGAAACTAGAGCCTCACCAGTTCCGAGCGAGGTAAGAACTTCAGCAGTATCATAATATTCAGTATCAGGATAATTTTGAGCTGTAAGTTTGATGGCTTTTCTGTCTTTTGCAGTAAATGCACGTAAAGCATGTTGTACTTTTAAACCTAATTGACCTAAAACAGCTTCAGGAACATCAGTAGGATTTTGCGTTACAAAATACAAACCAACACCTTTACTTCTTATTAATTTTACAATGCTTTCAATTTGGTTAAGCAAAGCTTTTGATGCCTCATTAAAAATTAAATGAGCTTCATCAATAAACATAATTAATTCTGGTCTTCCAGTATCACCTTGTTCAGGGAAAGTAGAATAAATTTCTGCCAATAAGCTTAACATAAATGTTGAAAACAATTTTGGTCTATCTTGAATATCAGTAAGCCTGATGATATTGATATAACCTCTACCATCTTCAGAAATTCTTAAAAGATCATCTACATCAAAAGAGGTTTCTCCAAAAAATAATTCCGCACCTTGCTGTTCTAGCTCTACAACTTTTCTTAAAATGGAACCAGTTGAAGCTGTAGATATTCTTCCATAAGCTTCAGTAAACTCTTTTTTCCCTTCATTTGTTGCATATTGTAATATTTTTTTGAAATCCTTTAAGTCTAAAAGAGGTAATTTGTTGTCGTCACAATATTTAAAAATTACGGCAACTACACCTGATTGTGCTTCAGATAAATCTAAAATTCGTGATAAAAGAACAGGCCCAAACTCACTCACAGTAGCTCTTAATCTTACACCATCTTGTTCGGATAAGGTTAGTATTTCAACTGGAAAAGATTTTGCATCAAATGGTAAACCAATAGCATTGTGTCGTTCGTCTATTTTTGGATGTCCAGGACTTGGTTGAGCCAATCCACTTAAATCTCCTTTAATATCCATAAGAATCACAGGAACACCTTTTTCACTTAAATTTTCAGCCAATACTTGTAGTGTTTTAGTTTTCCCTGTTCCTGTAGCGCCTGCAATCAAACCATGTCTGTTCATAGTTTTTAATGGCACATTCACATAAGCATTTTTAATCGTTTTTCCATCTAACATCGCAGAACCAAGAGTAATAAACTCACCTTTATTGGTGTTCCCTTCTGTTATATGATTGAAAAATTCTTCGTTCCTACTCATTTTCAATAAAATTTTTATAAAAATACTAATCTTGAAGTTAATCATAGGAAAATCTTTTCAACATTTTAATGAGAAACTTCAAAGAGAGACTTATCTTTGCAGCTTATGAAGCAAGAGGTACAACAATTAGTAGAACGAGGCGAATTTTTACCCTTAATGGAAGAGTTTTACACCATTCAAGGTGAAGGATATCATAAAGGAACTGCTGCTTATTTTATAAGAATTGGAGGTTGTGATGTTGGTTGCCATTGGTGTGATGTAAAAGAAAGTTGGAATGCAGATTTACATCCTCCAACTGAAACCTCAAAAATAGTTGAAAATGCTGTAAAATATAGTGATACTATTGTAGTTACTGGTGGCGAACCGCTTACTTGGGATATGACATTATTGACTACGCAATTAAAAGCTAAAGGTTTAAAAGTGCATATTGAAACTTCTGGAGCATATAAATTAACAGGTACTTGGGATTGGATTTGCCTTTCGCCAAAAAAATTAAAATCGCCTACACAGGAAATATATTTAAAAGCTGATGAGCTTAAAATAATTGTTTATAATAGAGATGATTTTAAATTTGCTGAAGAACAAGCTTTAAAGGTTTCAGAAAAATGTATATTGTATTTACAACCAGAATGGAGTAAACGAGATAAAATGATTCCTGAAATTGTAGATTATGTTATGAAAAATCCAAAATGGAAAGTATCATTACAAACACATAAATATTTAAATATTCCTTAATTTGAAATATAAAGATCATTACATTGAGCGCTGTCGAAATGCCTTAAATAAAAAAGCCTTGATTTTTCAAGGCTTTTTTATTTTATAATGAGTTTATTTTATCGGGACAGAAACTCTAACGGTTCCCCATCCGAAATGCATAGATCCTTCATCGTCAAAGGCTATAGAAAAAGGTTCTATGATTTTTTTTCCTTCGGTTACAGTTCCTGTTGCTCTTGCAACATCATTTGCTTTGTCATAGCTATAAGCTCCCCAAACATCAACATCAGAACTAATGATAAAAGTCCACTCTTTTTCTCCAGGAATTGTAAAAAGAGAATATGTTCCTGCTTTTACTGGAGTGCTACCAAACGTTACATCCTTATAAAATGTAATTTCTGTGGCTTCATTGGCTCCAGTTCGCCAAACCTTACCATAAGGTGTCAAAGATTCTACTGTTCTTCCTCTTAATTGAGGTCTGCTATAAATAACTTTTACAGTTTTTTCTGTAATTCTATTGCTAGTTGGGAAAGAAGCCGCATCCATTGGACTCTTATCTAAATCTTTAAAATCTTGAGCATTCACATTGAATGTGATTAACGCAACAAATAAAAAAGCAAAAGTGGTAAATGTTTGTTTTATCATAACTTATTTTTTTAAGATTTTAAATTTAACATCTTTTATTTAAAAATATGTCTACTAAAAGTTAAATGATGTTAAAATTGAAGTTCAATATGGTTTGATTTAGTTTTAGATTATGAATAAGTACAATTTATACATTATTAGTTTTAAATTAAAAGTAAATTATATATTTATGTTTTTATATTAGAATCATATAATGATATTTGCATCATAAATTATAAATAATAGATATTATGTGCGGAATTGTATGTGCATTCGATTTAAAACAAAAAACAGAAGATTTAAGACCACAAATATTGGAGATGTCAAAAACAATACGTCATCGCGGACCAGACTGGAGTGGTATCTTTGACAATGACAAGGCTATTTTGGCCCATGAGCGTTTAGCTATTGTTGACCCAGCTTCAGGTAAGCAACCCTTGTTTACTGAAGACAAAAAACTGGTGTTGGCAGCAAATGGTGAGATTTATAACCATAGACAATTAAGAAAACAATTTGAAGGCAGGTATAATTTTCAAACTGAAAGTGATTGTGAAATTATATTGGCATTGTACAAAGAAAAGGGAGTTAATTTTGTAGATGAAATGAATGGCATCTTTGGTTTTGCCATTTACGATGTTGAAAAAGACGAATATTTTGTGGCTCGAGATCATATGGGAATTATTCCATTATATATTGGTTGGGACCAAAACGGAACGTTTTATGTGGCTTCAGAACTTAAGGCTTTAGAAGGTGTTTGCACAAAAATTGAATTATTTCCACCAGGGCATTATTTGAGCAGTAAGGATGGAGAATTTGTAAAATGGTACAAAAGAGATTGGACAGAATATGAAGCAGTAAAAGACAATGAAACAAGTATTCAAGAAATTAAAAAGGCTTTAGAAGCAGCTGTTCATAGACAGTTAATGAGTGATGTTCCATATGGTGTATTGCTTTCGGGAGGTCTAGACTCTTCAGTAACTTCGGCTATTGCTAAAAAATATGCTGAAAAACGTATTGAAAGTGACGATACACAAGCCGCTTGGTGGCCACAATTGCATTCATTTTCTGTGGGATTAGAAGGTTCTCCAGATTTGGCAGCAGCACAAAAAGTTGCGGATCATATTGGAACGGTTCATCATGAAATTAAATTCACTATTCAAGAAGGGCTTGATGCTATTCGAGATGTAATTTATAACCTAGAAACGTATGATATAACCACCATTAGAGCAAGTACACCAATGTATTTAATGGCAAGAGTTATTAAGTCTATGGGAATAAAAATGGTGTTATCTGGAGAAGGCGCTGATGAAATTTTTGGAGGCTATCTATATTTTCATAAAGCACCGAATGCACAAGAATTTCATGAGGAAACAGTTAGAAAATTAAGTAAACTACATATGTATGATTGTTTACGTGCCAATAAAAGCTTGGCTGCTTGGGGAATAGAAGGACGAGTGCCTTTTTTGGATAAAGAATTCATGGATGTTGCTATGAGAATAAATCCGAAAGATAAAATGATAAATGGTGAACGCATGGAGAAATGGGTGGTTAGAAAAGCATTTGAAGACATGCTGCCAGAAAGTGTGGCTTGGCGACAAAAAGAGCAATTTAGCGATGGTGTAGGTTATAGTTGGATAGATACACTTAAAGAAATTGTAAACGAAGCAGTAAGTGACGAGCAAATGGCAAATGCCAAATATAAGTTTCCATTACAAACGCCAACAAATAAAGAAGAGTTTTATTATCGCTCTATTTTTGCTGAACACTTTCCTAGCGATGCGGCAGCTTTATGTGTACCACAAGAAGCAAGTGTGGCTTGTAGTACGAAAATAGCATTAGAATGGGATGAAGCCTTTAAAAACATGAACGACCCAAGTGGCAGGGCAGTTGCCAATGTACATGATGATGCTTATTTAAAAGCATAAAGATATAACTTTGTATAATGACTTAAATAAGAAAAAGCGACTTAAACAAGTCACTTTTTCATTTTAAAAAACCCTAAAATAATTACTCAATAACAATTTTTTTGTTCAATAGTCCTTCTTCAGATTTTACTTGTAAGATATAAGTTCCTTTTGCGTAGTTTGAAACATCTATTGTATTTTTAGACGAATTAACTTCAAAAGTATTTACTTTTTTTCCACGAATGTCAAAAAGAGTGATACTTTCAATATCAGAGGTTTTGGCATCAATGGTTATCTCATTATGCGCCGGAACAGGATATATTCTGGTTAGCAATAGAATATTATCTTCAATTCCTAAAGCTTCAGTAACTTCAAACTCAATGACTTCGTAAAGCGACCAGTTACCATCTTCGTCACGTGTTCTTATGTGCAAGTAATGTGTGCCTTCGGCCAAACTTCCAGTTGGGATACCAATATTTTCATTTAGACTAAAACCAGGTGTAATCGTAAGTTCTTCTCCCATATTAACTCCTGGATCAGTATCAAAGAAATATTCAGCTTTATTGATTTGAGTTTGTACAGGAGGTGTAAACGTATGGACTAAAAAGGTTTGTTTAAAGTATAATGACCATCTATCGTCATCATCTTTTGTTCTAATGTAAAGTGTATGAATACCATCACTTAATGCAGCTGGTATTGCCAAAGATTCACTTACACTAAAACCTGGCGTTATTGCAATATCAGTTCCATTATCTGTTCCTGGATCTGTATCAAAAAAATATTCAGCTGCAATAATTTGTGATGGCGTAGTAGAATCTGTAAAATCATGTACTAAAAAGGTTTGCTTAAAGTATAAGGACCATCTTAAGTCTTCATCCCTTGTTCTAACATAAAGCGTATGGATGCCATTACTTAATGGTGTGGTGTCTACTGAAAATGTTTCAGATAGGTTAAAACCATTTGTAATTGGTATTGGAAAATGTGTATTACCAATATCGTCAATAAAGTATTCGGCTGCATTAATCTGTGTTGGCACAATTAAATTTGTGAAATCATGTACTAAAAAAGTTTGTTTAAAATATAAAGACCAAACTCCATTAGTTTCTCTTGTTCTTACAAATAGTGTATGTATTCCATTGCTTAATGGTGTTGTGTCAATAGAAAATGATTCACTTACACTAAAACCTGGTGAGTTAATAGTGATAGGAGTTCCATTTTCTATTCCTGGATCTGTGTCGATGAAGTATTCGGCCATGTCTATTTGTGCATAGCTGATACTAACCAAACAGCATATTAAAAAAGTATATATAGTTTTCATAATATTAGTTTTAAAAATTAATATTAGAAGACTAATTCTTTTTTTCTGCAGTAAAAGTCACATCAATATTTTGTCCCATTGGTACTGAAGAATTTGAAATATCTAAAGTAGTCATGTATGGAAAATCATCAGGTCGCCCGTGCACATCAAAATTAAACATTGCACCATGAACACCAAGGTCAGTACCATCAGTTCCAGCATTAACAGCAGCACCTGAAACATTATAATCATTGTTATAATAATCTGTATAATCGCCACCTTCAATATTGGCAAAGTTAGGGTTGGTTTCATCAAGATTGTTACTGCCACTTAAAGCTGTAATAGGATTAAAATTTGGGCTGTAAGTCAAGCAGTTATTAAAAACAATGGTTGATCCATTTATTAAACCAACTTCATCCGCAGATCCTGTTAAGATAAATATATTATTGTTTACAATTGGATCTACGCTGCTATGGGCAAAGTTATCTGATGAATTGATAACAATATTGTTAAGAAAACTTGTGGTGTTGTTAAAACCTTGAATTGGATAATTGGTTCTTTGAAAAATATTATTTTTTACCATCCATCCATCTGAATTGTTATTATTTACTACTCCAAAGAGAATATTCCCTTCAATTACCCAATCGTCGACATTATTATTACCTGATATGTTGGAGCCTCTATTGTTAACAACTCTTATATTATTGCAGTCAGTCACATTACTTGAACTAATGTTTGTAAATTGCATTCCTGTTATTAATGAGTTTGCTGAATTTCCTTGAAAAGTTACGTTACCAACAATAGCTTTTTCATTAACTTTTGCATTAGCTGGATTATGGCTTAATCCTACAATGATAAGTCGTTTGGTTGTAGTTAGACCTCCATAACTTGTACCAGAAGGATGGATATGCAATGTGTCACCTGGAATAGCTGCGGAAACTGCATCTGACAAAGAAGTATAGTCGGCTCCAGAATTAGCTCTGTTATCAACTGTAATAACTTTTTGAGCTTGTAAGGTTAAAGAAAATAAGAGGCCTGCGAAAAAAATGGTAAGTGTTTTCATTGTGTAAGTGTTTAAATGATTAATTAATTTGTTTATAACACAAGTGAAGAGAAAGTGATGTAATAAACTTGAAGCACATTAAAATTACTTGTGAAGTATTTTTTAAACTCCCAATTTTTGTAAATGACAAAATTCTGGACTCATTTATAAATCTACAATTTGTTAAAAGTGAAGTGCTTAAGTTGTTTTATTATGCAGTAGTGATGTCTTTTTTGTAAGCCATTGGTGTTTTACCAGTGTACTTTTTAAACACATTATAAAAAGAAGATTTAGAATTAAAACCAGCTTCAAGGCCTATGGAAACAATAGTATATTTAGCAAAATCTGGATTTTTTAAGTAATTTTTAGCTTCTTCAATGCGGAATGAATTTAGATAATCTGGGAAACTTGTATTCAATTCGTTATGAATAATTTTGGACAAATAACTTGAGCTAAGATTTAGATTTGAAGCAACTGTATCAAGGGTTAAATTTGAATCTAAATATATTTTTTCTTGTAGTAATAATTTTTCAAGTGCATCAATATATTCATTTGTATGTTTGGATGATGAATAACCAGAAGAGTTATTTGTGTGTTTATTATAGATAGTATTCTTTTCATTTACATACTTTCTAATTTTGTTTCTATCAGCTATGATTCCATATTTATAAACGCCTATATGACCCAACCAATATATCATTAGTGCCAAGCCTAACCACAAGCTATAATATATTGTTTCACCACTAGTTACATATAAGTTTCTAAAGGTTAAATATGCCCAAAGAAAAGTAAACAATAGGATAATTGACAAAGTTATCTTTAGCCATTTTATATCAGAACGTATAATAGTTTTATCATATTGTTTATTCTTTTTTTCATATTCAAAGGTCTTATGTAAACAAATAGATATCAAAACAATACTAAAAACAACAGAAAACATTTCAGTGTAAACAATGATTGCGCCATAAGTCGAGTTTATTGGATCAACTGCATCCAGACCCAAAAACAATCGAACCCTGAAAAACAAAGCTAGGATAAGAACTATTATAAATGGTGCAAATAATAATTTTTCAATAGTTAGTATTTTTTTCGAAGGGTACAAAAACAGGATAACATAAAAATATAAAATAGGTGCATCTATAGACGCAAATGGTATATAAAAATACCCATACATTGTCCACAAAGACATAGCTCCAATATCTGGTAATATATACATTAAATTCCCTAAAGAATAGCAGACTATAAGAGCAACTAAATAGAATGTGCTTTTTGCATGATATTTTTTTGAAAACAGAAAAACACCTGTAAAAATAAACCCTTGAATTATACCAACTATAATAAGTATGTTGAAAATATTAAATGTCATGGGTTAGTTTATCTTATAAAAATAATAAGTTTTAGTTAATAAAAGGATTTGTAAAGAATTAATTTATAAGTAATTAAACTATTAAATAGTATAAAGGTATGTAAAAACCAATATTGTAAACCCAACAATTATAATTGGTCCAAGAAGACCCATAAGCAAACCACCAAACCTAAAATCTTTTTGTTCTAGTTTGCCTGTGCTATATGCAATAGCATTTGGAGGTGTAGAAATTGGTAAAAACAAAGCTGTAGAAGCACAAAGGCCTATGACTACAGGAAGCATTACAGGATTTTTATAAGTAAGTATAATGCCTATTGGAATTAAAATTGTAGCTGTTGCTGTATTACTCATTACATTGGATAGAATTACTGTTAGGAAACCAAAAAACAATAATATGGCATAAAAATTAATTTCATAATCCCCTAGTTTATTAATGTAGTATTCCGCTAATCCAGTTTCTTTAATGGCCATACCAAGAGCTAAACCACCAGCAACAAGCATTAATGTATCCCAAGGTAAACTTCGTACATCATCAGCTTTTATAATTCCAGACATGGTAAGTAAAATAATTGGGAGAAGTGATACAACAGAAGCTGGAATGCTATGTAGTTTTTCTGTTAACCAAAGTAAAAGGGTTATTCCTAAAACGATTAAAACTACGTTTTTTTTAATTTTGAAAAGCTTTTGATCTTCTACATTACTATTTTCAGAAGTAATTTTATTTAAATCAATATCGAGCGATTTAACTTTTGGCACAAATTTTTTGATTAAAAAGAACCAAAGTAGTAAAGTGAGTATTATTGAAACAGGAAAGCCAACCATCATCCATTCTAAAAAACCTATATTATAACCTTGATTTATTAAAGCCTCTACAGCAATAGCATTAGGAGGCGATCCAATTAGTGTTCCCATACCACCAATAGATGCTGCGCCTGGGATACCAAGTAGAATGGCTTTTGCAAAAGGGGAATCATCACCTAATTGGGTTAAAAAAGGTAATACTGAAGCGATCATCATAGCAGTTGTTGCAGTATTAGACATTAGCATCGAAAATAATGCTGTGGTAAGCATTAGACCCAATAGAATATATTTTGGAGTTGTTCCAAATTTCGATATGGAAATTTTAAATACAACTCTGTCCAGTTCTGTTTTTTTCATACTTTCAGCCATAAAGAAACCACCTAGCATTAACCATATAACACTATTGGACCATGAATTCACGTATTTCTGATAATATTGTGAAACATTTTCTGGATCTATATGAGAGTAATGGTTACTCATTGCAAATACTAAAAAACCAAAAACTAAAAGTCCAACTGCAAAAGGAGGAATAGCTTCAGTAACCCATAATCCTATAGCAAGAAATAGTAAAAATAAAACATAAAGCTGTGCCTGGTTTAATTCTGGATCATAAAGTAAAAAAGACAAAACAAAGGCAACAATAACACTCAACAAAAAATATATTATTTTACTTTGAATGTCAATAATTCTTTGAATGTGTGACATCAATTTTAAAGAAACTCCGCGCGAATCACTCATGGCTTTTTAATTAAAATAAAAGTCAAAATTAGGTACAAAAAAACTCTTAAAAACTAATAATTATCATGTAATTCAAATTCATTGTAGTAAATTAATTTAACGCCTGTGAATTGTTGTTAAATTGTTAATAACTTATAGGCTTAAAACAACTTAAAATTAGCATTAAATATAGGAGTTGCTTATCTTTGTATGTATTGTTAAACAATGCCGAAATCCGGCATTTTTTTATGAGAATATTTCAGGAACAAAAGATAAAATTATATGAAGGAAGAGTTTAATAAACACAATTATTCTGCAGATAGTATTCAGGCGTTAGAAGGAATGGAACATGTACGCATGAGACCTTCGATGTATATAGGAGATGTTGGTACAAGAGGATTACATCATTTGGTTTATGAAGTGGTAGATAATTCTATAGATGAAGCACTTGCAGGGCATTGTAATAACATTACAGTAATAATCAATGAGGACAATTCTATAACCACAGAAGATGATGGTCGTGGTATACCTGTAGACATTCATAAAAAAGAGGGTGTTTCTGCTTTAGAAGTTGTAATGACAAAAATTGGAGCAGGTGGAAAATTTGATAAAGATTCATATAAGGTTTCTGGAGGTTTGCATGGTGTAGGTGTAAGTTGTGTGAATGCGCTTTCAGAACACCTAAAAGCTACTGTATATAGAGGAGGTAAAATTTGGGAACAAGAGTATGAACGTGGTAAAGCCATGTATCCAGTAAAACCAGTTGGAGATACTGATAAAAGAGGAACTACAGTGACCTTTAAACCAGACTCAACAATTTTTACTCAAATACTGGAATATAATTATGATACATTAGCAAGTAGATTACGCGAATTAGCGTATTTAAATAAAGGAATCACAATTCATTTAGTTGATAAAAGGCACAAAAATGATAAGGGCGAGTTTGAAGGTGAAACTTTTTTTTCAGAAGAAGGGCTAAAAGAGTTTATCAGGTTTTTAGATGGTAATAGAGAGCCTTTAATGAAAGATGTTATTGCATTTGAAGGTGAGAAAAATGGCGTTCCAGTTGAGGTTGCAATGGTTTATAATACGTCTTATGCCGAAAATTTACATTCATATGTAAATAACATTAATACACATGAAGGAGGAACGCATCTTACTGGTTTTCGTCGTGGCTTAACACATACACTTAAAAAGTATGCCGATGAATCTGGAATGCTAGATAAACTGAAATTTGAAATAGCTGGAGACGATTTTAGAGAAGG
>Ga0102947_1000487_pt1 | contig 14190 bp, 11 predicted proteins | sample SalPon2A_A_D2_MG_FD_78210 | JGI IMG/M metagenome (GOLD analysis project Ga0102947, IMG submission 78210) | Soil microbial communities from South San Francisco under conditions of wetland restoration - Salt Pond MetaG R2A_A_D2_MG | ecosystem: Environmental > Terrestrial > Soil > Wetlands | place... | reverse complement strand
TTTCACTGAAAATGAGGTTTTCCCTGGTAGATCAATATTGCTGCCAACAGTTTTGTATACACTATCAAAGTTCTCAAGAATATTTTCCTGTGTACAGGGCAATACGATTGTTTCAGGAGGTAAATGCAATTAAACCTTTGGCTGCGCCTTGTTTTTTATTCTGTTTTGTGTTCCGGATTTACGAAATATAAATTGGTTGTTTCCCAGCCCGTTAACGCGTTTTACTTTTTCTAATTTAAATCCACGTCGTGCATAAAATTTCACAATCAACTCTGGTGTCGCTACTTCATATGGCAACCCTCCCAACCAATCCTTCCAATCATGGAACATGGACATACCTCGTTTTTTCCTGTATTCGCGATATCTCTTGAATGGATTTTTAAAATTAAAAACATCCCTTATCAACCCATTTGTAAAGAAGAGTGCATAAAAAACAGTAACAGTAATAGTTTTTCCAACAAGAGAAGAGTTAAATATCTTCTTTACAATTAACCACAATTTAGATTTTCTACCTTGGTCATTATAGATGGCGATAAATAGTAATCCATTGATATCCACTGGGATAGATGCATTTTCTAATGCTAGTTGTAAGTTCCCTGTATGGTGCAATACTCCCCATGCATAAACAATGTCAAATTTTGGTAATTGGGACATGTACTTGTTATCAAGTACGGATGCTTCCTCAATAGTCCATTTTTCTGAACCGGGGTAATATTTCTCTTTTAAGTACCTGGTACATTTAACAGAATTTGGATCAAAATCTATTGAATGTACTCTTGCATTTAATTTTTTAGCAGCCAAACTGAATAATCCACTTCCAGAACCAATGTCTAAAAAGGATTTTCCAGAAAGATTATCTACGCACATCATTTCCTTCAATGACATTTCACAGATCAGAATTCTTTCATCGGATAATAATCTCAGGAAGGACCGCCAATTCTTTCCAAATTCAAATCTGTCCCCGGCTTTGACCTGTTTCCCATATTTTTTTTCTTCCATCTTTTCTGTAAATATTCCAGTCATATTCGCTACATCGCTCATTATTGTTACTTAAAATCTGGTTATCCAATATTAGAATCCGGGATAAGAGGATATATTACCTATTGGCTGGAATGACACCTCCTTAAACAGAAATAACAGCCAACTACCTGTGTATAGTGGGCTTTGGTGCTTCTTATAGCGCCCCGGCAATTGGTAAAGTTTCCCACATAGATCCGGTTTTTCCTGACAGGTTAAAAGACATATATATCCTTGTGGATTTGATGATCTCCGTTGGGCTCTGCATTTTTATTAACAAAATAGTCCGCCATGATCTTCGTTTTATTTCCATTTCAATAATATCATTTATAGTATGGTGCCCGGATCCAATTGTTTAGTCTGCTGACTGACCTACTATGCGGTTTTTTAAGTCTCTACCCATTTTATATTAAGGCCCTATGAGCATCCCTTGAGCAATAGTAACATCCCTTCACCCGCGTGTAATATTTTTTTGCTTTTCTCAATGCGTGTTTAGACTTTATAAAGCCTCCCAAATACACCCGGTTCTTTCGTTCCGGAAGCCAAATACAAACTTCAGTGTGAACTTCATGTTCCCCGTTGGCTTCGGCATAAGTATTAACATAATAGTTTGCCATACGATCAATTTAGATTCCCCGCATACTGTACACCAATTGTCTCGTGGCATCTCTCAAAAAGGATTCAAGTACATTTTTCTCTACCCGTGTGATTTCCCTTTTTCCTCTCTTTACGGCCTTCCATTCCCTGATAAAAGCAGCATTTATTTCACAGGGTCTTTCGCTGCAAGGCGCATAATTAAACTGATAGGAACCGGCCAGCTCATTATTCCTGATCAAAACAATTTTGAATTCTACCGAAACCCCGTAGCGACTGTACATATAGTTTAGCAGCCGCTCCTTTTCTGCGTATCTACCGGAATAATATTTGTTTGTTTGATAAAGAACTTCCATATCCAGTTTAGAGAGTTCAATAATCAATTCGGTATCGCTTTTCGCTCCTAACTCTTCATAATTAATGGTATTTGCGCTATTGCTTACCACCTGTTCAAAAAGTGCGCGATCCCTGACAATATATCCGCTGTTCAGGAATTCTTTTTCGATGGCATTGTACAAATCATTATAATCCCCGATGACATCTTCACTTTCCGTTGTTTTTTTTGTAGCCTTATGTGTTCTGAGGACTATTTTTGGGTATTTGTTTTCTTTTAAGAAATCACTTAACAATCGGGTAGTGATCATTTCTTCAGGTGGGGCAGTGAATTTAATGTGCTTAGAAGCGCAACTTGCAAGGAGGAATACGGGTAGTAAGCATTGAATAAATTTCATATTGTGTTTTGCTTTGGCTCCTGGTGACTTTAAAACAATCTTCTTCATACTGTGTAGTGGGTTGGCTTCTTTATCTGTTGTTGTTTTTAAGAAACAGATCAAAGTACCGCATCAAACCGGCGAATATGGTCCCCAGAACCTGGAAAATATTGTCCACAAAGTGTCCGGAGACAAATCCTACTTAAAAGGCTGGAAAATGGCTATCTTATTTTATCTTTAAGCCCGTTAAAACCAATCACCAATGCTTGAAAAACTGCTTTGGGAAGCGTTTGAAAAAATAGGGAGAGAAAAGGGGAATGATACCGAAAATGGCAGGGCCAAATATCTTGAGGATACCCTGAGAGATGATTTTAAAACGTCCATTTCAGCCAAATCCCTGGTTCGGTATCTGAAAGGGGGAAGTAAACCCAAATTCGAGGTCAGAAATGCGCTGGCCTTATATCTGGATTATACCAGTTATGAGGCTTTTGTTACCGCACATTCCGGACAGTTTCTCAGACCGGCTGAATTGGACACTTATCCTGATAACCGGGCTCAGACAGAAATAAAGCAACACATTCATCCTGTAAACCCATATAAAGGTCTGGCGTCTTTTGAAGTAGGGGATGGAGACTATTTCTTCGGGAGAAACGCGGAATTGGAAACTTGCCTAAAGAAAATCACGGCCGGTGAAGGAAATTGCTTTATTTCAATCATAGGAGATTCCGGTATCGGTAAAAGCTCCTTTGTACAGGCGGGTATACTTTATTCGCTTCAGCAGAAAAAAAAGCTCGGGTTTTCCCATTGCCGGCAGGTTGTGATTAAACCCGGAAAAGAGCCCTTTTCCAACCTCAGGTATCAACTTAAGCTTCAGGGAATTGTAAGTGAAGACCTGGTTCGGACAAAAGAAGAAGCCGTTCAGTTCATCTTGTTCTTTGACCAATTCGAAGAAGTCATTACCCAATGCCATACAACGGAATCGGAATCGGAACGAACCCGCCTCTTCGAATTTCTCAATGCCCTGATGGCGAATAAAAATCCGGTGTCCAGAATACTGATCATTACCACCTTTCGAAGTGATTTCCTTTCACAGATGGCAAATTTCGGGCTCGTTGAGCAGGGGCGGACCGTAATTCTGAATAACCTGGACTACAGGCTTCATACCGGAAATTGGGAAGCAAGCATGGCCGAGATCATCAGGGAACCTGCTCTGAAAAACGGGGTTGTGATCTCCGGGGAACTGGTTACCCAACTCCTGGAGGAACTAAAGGAAATTCAGGGCTCCCTACCCATACTCCAACTGGCACTTTCCAAAATATGGAATGTGGAAACGATTAAGAATGGTAGGATTGATGCTGCAGAATACATACGGATTTCGGGAGGTAAGGGCATATCCGGAATGCTCGAAGACCATGCCGAAAAGGTGGTTGCACAAGTCACCAATTTTGGAAGGGATCATGAAAGCCTGGCCATTTTAAAAAGCATCTTTTTAAATCTTGTTGAAGTAAACGAAAATGGAAGGGATGTAAAAAAAACACTGACAAAGGAAGAACTATTTAACAAGATAAAATTTGCGGATAAATTTGCGGTTGAAGCCGTGTTTGAAAACCTGGTTAATCAAAAAAGCCGGCTAATAACGATTTCAGAAGGCAACGATAAAACGATCCGTGTGGATATTGTACATGAAGTGCTCATCCGTAGATGGGAACGTTTGCGTAGCTGGTTGGAGGAAGATTGGGAGTTTCTGGTTTGGAAAAAACGCCTGGATAACGCCAGGGATAGTTGGGAGCAAAGCGGGGGGGAACAAAATTATTTGTTGCGCGGGGTTTCCCTTCATGAAGCTGCCAATTGGCTGGAGCGCTTTAAGGATCGTATAGACAACGAGGCGCATATTTTTATTACCGAAAGCCTGCAAGTGGCCGATCAGCTTCGTAAAAAGCAACGGGCTTTAATTGCCGGAGCTATGGCATTTATCGCTATTGTTGGTGTATTGATGACCGTATTGTTTTTTAAAGCGAATGCCGAAAGGGATAAAGCCAAGGCAAATTTTTTGATCTCGGAAGCCAAGACTCAGGTGAATAAAGATCCGAACCTGGCCCTGAGATTAGCTGAAGCGGCTATCAAAATTCGATCAAAGGATCCCGGTATTTTAGAGGATGCTAAGACGATCTATGGAGAAACTAACTTTTACAAATCAATTTTTCATCATGCTGAAGCGGTCAGTTCTGCCACTTTTTCTCCGGATGGGACATTGGTGCTTACGGCTTCCTATGACCATACCGCACGCCTTTGGGATCTCGACGGGAACCCCGTTGGAAGTCCAATGAAGCATTCCGATATCATATACTCAGCGACATTTTCTCCCGGTAATAAGATAGTACTCACGGCCTCTAATGACAGTACGGCCCGAATGTGGGATTTCAGAGGCATGCCGAATGGAAAACCAATGCGGCATTCTGACCGTGTCAGATATGCAGTATTCTCTCCGGATGGATCAAAAATAATGACCGCCGATATGAGCGGGGTTACCAGATTGTGGGACCTCAATGGAAATCCCATAGGAGTGCCCATGAGGCACTCAGGCCGAATTTGGTCGGCAACTTTTTCCCCTGATGGTTCCAAGGTACTTACTGCCTCTGATGACAGGACTGCAAGGTTATGGGACCTTCATGGAAATCCCCTCGGGAACCCTATGAAGCATACCAATGTGGTAAGATCGGCAACATTTTCCCCTGATGGTTCCATGGTCCTTACCGCTTCCGATGACAGGACTGCACGTTTATGGGATCTTGGAGGGAACGCATTAGGTATACCCATGGAACATTCAGATTCAGTGAATTCCGCGATATTTTCCCCGGATGGAAGTACCGTCCTTACCGCCTCTTGGGACCGTACGGCACGTCTGTGGGATCTCAATGGAAATCCCCTGGGAGCACCAATGGTACATTCCGATGTAGTCTGGAATATTGCATTTTCTTCCGATGGAAGCAGAGTGATTACCGCTTCCTATGACTGGACTTCCCGTATATGGGATTTAAAGGGAAATCCCATAGGAGAGACTCTGAGGCATTCCGGGTTGGTTGTATCGGGAATATTTTCCACTGACGGGAGACTGGCACTTACAGCCTCTGAAGATGGAAGCGCACGTCTGTGGGATCTCAGGGAAAATCAAATAGGTACGCCAATGCAGCATTCCAATGCGGTCCATTCCGCCGTATTTTCTCCTGATGGCAGCACAATTCTAACTGCCTCCTGGGACAAAACGGCCAGAATTTGGGATCTCCGGGGAAATCCGCTGGGAGCCCCTATGCAACATTCCGGTATTGTTATCACGGCAAAATTTTCGCCGGATGGTAAGACCGTGCTTACTGCCTCTCAGGACAGCACCGCCCGTTTATGGGACCTTAAGGGAAATCCCATCGGAGTGCCCATGCAACATGCAGATGGGATATGGGCCGCAACATTTTCGCCGGATGGCAAAGCAGTGCTTACCGCCTCACGGGATCGCACCGCACGTATATGGGATCTTAAAGGAAATGCTATTGGCATACCGATGGTGCATTCCGAAGATGTATGGTCTGTGGCCTTTTCACCTGATGGCAACTCGGTACTCACGGCTTCCGATGACAAGACGGCACGGTTATGGAACATCGAGGGACATCCCATAACGGAACCCATGGAGCATTCGGCTTTGGTAAGGTCAGCAATTTATGCTCCAAATGGGCAGACCTTGCTAACGGCCTGTATGGACGGCACGGTCCGGTTGTGGGATCTTTCCGGGAAACCGACAGGGGTACGGATGAAACATGTCTCCTGGGTAAGAACCGCAGCCTTTTCCCCGGATGGCCTCACTATACTTACCGGTTCAAGTGATGGAATCGCACGTTTGTGGGATCTCAGTGGAAAACCTATAGGGAGCGCTATGCATCATGCACAGGCCGTTAGATTTGTCGCCTTTTCGCCCGATGGTACTACGTTACTTACCTGTTCCGGTGATAGAACGGCACGATTGTGGGATCTCAATGGAAATCATATTGGCCGGGCCCTTGAGCATTCTGCAACGGTTAATTCCGCCGTATTTTCACCTGATGGGACGAAGGTCCTTACATCTTCCCGGGATATGACGGCCCGTTTATGGACGGTTCCTGTCCCCCTGGAAGATTTTTTAAACAGTGGTAGGATCAGGCCTTTATCCGCCGATCAGAAAAAAACTTATGATCTGGAGTAGTGCTCATATTTATTTTTCCGGAGTAGCGACCAATAATTTTTCGGGTATTCAATACTGTGTAATAGAAGTAATTCGGAGCGCCTAAACCTCGTTGTTAAATAACCAAAACCCTGATGATCATTGGGGCCATCGAACTGCTACGCGCTTACCCTTAAACGATTAATTACGTTGCAAATTTGCAATTACTTCCAGTTCCCTGGTCCTTTCCAAACCTACCGGCTCTGCTCCTTTTCCGAAAAGGAGATTGGGATCTCCCTGTTTATTATGCCAGGCAAGGCAGTCCCCGATCGTTTTTTCAATGGGCGAATAGGTAAACCCGGCAGCCAGGGCTTTGGCATTACTGATCTCCATAAAGTAGTCGTCCGAGGTTGGGGCCCAGAGCGGAAGGCCACTCCAGGGATAAACCTGCTGTTCCCTCAATTGGTCCTGGCTCGACCATACGATTTCAGAACCGGAGGCAAGGTGCTCTTTTGCACTTTCTAAAAAAGTCCTCCAGTCCAACGTCCCTTTGGTGGGGCCAACGCAGTTGTATGCCCCGACCAACTGCTTTTCAACGGCGGTAATCGCAAAAGAGCCCACATCCTTCACGTCGATAAATTGCAGGGCATCCCGGCCGGTTCCGGGCGCCAGGATGCTCTCATTCCGATCAATTTTTATGAGCCAGTAGAGGAGGTCCAGGGCAGGATCGCGCCAACCCTTAATAGGTCCGGGTCTCAAAATAGTGTGGTGCTCCGGAAAGCGATCGGCTACCAGGGCCTCGGCAGCCGCTTTTTCCTCCGGGTATTCCCAGCTACTCCTGTCATTGGGTAAGGGAACCAGGTCGTAGTCTTCGTTCCGCCCGGTCTCCGCAAAATCCTTGTATACAGCGACGCTTGAAATAAATACATAATGGCCGGTGTGATGTTGCAGGGCCGCAGTCGCCTGATCGACCAACACGGAGCGCTGCGGCCAAACGTCGATCACCACATCCCAATGCTGTTCCTTTAAAGGGGCATAGGCCGCACTTCCCGTTTCACGGTCCCCCCTTATTTGGGGTAATTCGGCAAAAAGTGCAGGGTTGGTGATCCCCCGGTTAAATAAGGTGATCCTGTGCCCGTCCCGGATTCCGGCATGTACGATGGCAGGGCCCAGGAAGTCGGTCCCTCCCAATACAAGGATGTTTAACCCGCCCCTTGTACCATTGCAGGATAGTAAGGGCGAGGTCCCCAATAAGGTAGCTGCGAAGGCAGCATTCCTGATAAATTTTCTTCTTTTCATATCCGCTTCTGATTTTTTGCAGCTTTTTAAAAATACCAAAATTTGGTTCTGAGGACCAGAAAATAAGATTTATTTAACAGGGTGATTGTTTTGGATTCAAAGGTATTTCCACCAAAGAATCAGCTTAAAAATTGAATGAAACGATCACACACCTCGTATCGATGCTGGAATAATCATTGTTGTTCCAATAAGGGAGAAGAAAGTAACTTCCCGATTTTTCTCTATCAGGTTTATCTGCGCCTGAAGGTATAGGTAGCGCTGTAATTTTCCCGCCCGCTTTGATCGGTAAAGCGCGTAGTGTTTTCAAGCAGTATTCTCTCGTTGGATTCCGCTCTGATAACAAGCCTTTTAACACTAAAACTGGTCGTAAAAGTTGCGGATAAAAGCCGCGTTGCTGTCGCTGTACTTGAAGAGATATTATCGCTAAATGCTTCAGCCTTAACCTGCCCCCAGTCGCAGTCCTTGGGATGGCATTTTCCCCAGGCCTGAACATAAATGCCCGAATTTGAAACCCTAATCGCTATTCTTGTGATTCCGCGGGTGTCGGAATCCGTGTTGATCCAGTCCCCGTGATAGTAACGTACTCCGGTTACAGCTGGCACCGCTTCTTCGGCTTCCCTGGATACGTCAGGCTTCTCATCTTCAGGCAGGACCTCCCTGGCAGCAGGCACAGCTTCCTCCGAACGATCAGGATTTGGAGAATTCCTTTGAGACATCCAAAAACCAACGCCAATCGCTACTACCAGCAGGAGGGCCAGCAGTGCATACAGGAGGGGATTGCGGGATCGTTCCTTTGATGGTATTTGCCTTTCAACCATTGGCTCTTTTGTCTGCTCCCTGGTTGCCTGGATCGGCCTGCCCCCAAGGTGCGTCCTGATATCCCCGATCAACTGATTTAAGGTTTCGGAGGGTTCGCTTGGCCGCCAGTCGCTGAGATCAGCCGCCTGTATACTCCTAAAACCAATGGGCGGGAGTATTTCGTCTAAACGAACCGGGACCAAAACACCCCGTTTTTTGCCCTCGTCCGCTTCCTCACTAACCCAGTTGGAGGCGATGGATTCTTTGGTCCAGGCAACAACCACACAGCGGGCTTCGGCAAGGCCTTTTCCAATATAGCTGCGCCAGGTCTGACCGGCGGGAATACGATGGTCCCAAAATACGGACCAGCCCTGTTTTTCAAAGGCTTTCACAAGATGACGGATGCGATCTTCATCCTCACTGGCATAACTTATAAAGATATCAGCCATGGCATGCCACTATTTTAATTCGTCCGGGCGGAAAATTTATTAAATATAAACCTGAGGGAATTACCTACAATGTATGACATATTTTCCAGTGAGCAAAAAATGCAGGGCTATGGCCGTCGGGATTTCAACACTTTATTTCTCGGTGTTAAAGCGCCCCCGGCAATTATTGGTTTAAGTAGAATGTTGCGGCCTTCCGGGCATATACTTAGAAAAAAAGCCAATCAATTAACACCTGCCTTACTCTGATTTTACCACTTAATAGTCCCCGCAACCCAGGGCCTCCATTTTTCGTCCGAGTTTTACGGATTTCAAAACGACATATTTGGGGCTGAAAAAGAAGGTAAGATCACGAATAAATTGCCAATCAGGCCTGTTCTTATAAGCTTCGTATTCATCCGGTTGTTCATTGGGGTTAGGGGCGAGGCCATCGCTAAGTTTTTGCAAGCGTGCACCAACCTTCAGGTATTTTTCAATCCACCAGACCACGCTACTGGGTTGCTCCATTTTTGCACCATGCGCAATGAGGATGGGAGCCAATTGATCGTCTACAAAATCTTTTAGTTCAGCGTCACTGAGATTATGGATGTGCTCCGGACAATACATCATGGTGGTAGACAGGGCTATGGAAGCCGCCTGAGTGCCATAAAGGTCATATTTTAACTGACAGGAGGCTTCAGCTTCGGCAGCGTCTTCCAGTTTAAAATAGGAATCCAGGTAAAGCACCATAAGAAACAGGCAGTTTAATTCCTGGGTATCAAAGTAGTCCATCCCTTCGCTTGCCGCTTCCTTGGCAGCCTCCCATTCTTTTTTCCATTGCTCTTCTTTCTTTTTCTGACTGTCGGTTTTGGATTGTTGCTGTTCTGATTGGGACTCGCCTACCTTCTCGTTGTACTACTGGGCAGCTTTGGTAATATCTTCAAGGTCTATTTGAGCGTGGGCCGTTAGTTCATCACCCAGAAAACAGAGGGCTGCCAAAAGAAAATATACGTTTTTCATTTTCCACCAAATTTGTGGTTATTTAAAGTAAGGGGGAATTACAGGCTATGGTGCTGTTCTAAAAGGTCGTTATCACCCTGAAGGCACAAAAATTTTAGATGTAACAACTCACTGAAATTGAGTTTATTGCCGTTGAAGGATGCCTAATCACAGGCGATCGCCCGGGTAGCATCTCTTCCAGATAGTACCCATATACATAGCTAAGTTAAAAGGCCTCCACAGTATCGGAAGGACTTTATCCCCCCCGGGTAAAAGAAATGATGCATTCAGGGTAGCTAAACTAACCAAAAGTTAAGTTCCCTAATCGTATCAGAACTCACTTAAACTTGTGAACTTCAACTCTCAGAAGGTCCGTATCCAGAACGATAAATGTTGCCTCAATATTTTTAAGTTCCCCTCCGTGATATCCCATGATGGCCCCGGGATTGATGAGCAGCGTTTCCCCCACCGTTTCATCCGGCACTATTTTGTGGTTATGTCCGTAGCAAACCACATCAAAACCTCCGCTTTCTGCCAGTATCCGGGCCTTTTCGGGATAATGGTTCATGGCAAAAGTCTTACCGCCGAAGCTCCCCGTAAAGTATTCTCCGTGTATTTGGATATTCTGATACTCTTTTGCTGACCGGATAATGGCTGCCAGATCCCCGTCATTATTACCCAGGACGATATGAACTGGATTACGATATCCTTGCCCGATTATTTTGACAATAAACGGGGAACAGAGGTCTCCACAGCAGAGCATTGTGTCCGTAGTCTGCAACGCCTGAGTTCCCAGTGCCCTTTGCAGGTTCCAGACGTTATCGTGGATATCTGAAATAATGGCTATTTTCATAGGTTTTATTTAATAATGCGAACCTGATCTATCCGGTTTTCCCACTTATTCCTTTTGTTGGGTGCCTCTTTTTAACACGGGGGGTTTTGAAATTTAAAATTACTACAAAATACAAATTTTACGGGTTGGTTAATCAGCATTTGCCTGTTCGCTTGCTTTGATACCTTACCTATCCTTCAAATCTTTTTAATAAATTAAACGGACATACAACCTTTTTGCGATTTTCAGGACTAATAGATAAACCATGGTCTAAATGAACGACAGGCCTCTTGTTGATAAATTCTTAAAGACCCGGTCTGAAAGGGCTTTCACGGCCTTATACAGGGCCAAAACACCCAGGCTCTACCAGGTGGCCCTGCGGCTAACTGCCCATGACCAGCACCGGGCGGAAGAACTGATACAGGAAATGTGGATCATTGCGGTTAAAAAACTGGCCGGCTTCGAGTGGCGATCCGAACTGATGACCTGGCTGACCGGAATTTTGATCAATCTTTCCAGGAGGGAAAAAAAACAAAATGCCGGTGAATTAGCCGCTCAGGAGACCTGGCAGGGCGATTGGGTCGAAGAGGACGAGGAACCAGCTTTTACTACGGATGATCTTGAAATTGCCATGGATCAGCTCTCTCCGGGTTACCGGCGGGTGGTCATACTTCATGATATTGAGGGGTACAGGCACAAAGAGATCGCCGCCATGCTCGATCTAAATGAGGGAACCAGCAAAAGCCAATTGCATCATGCCAGAAAAGTGTTGCGCCAGTATTTAATAAAGGGAAAGGATAAAAACACAAGGCCATGAAAGAGGAACTTTCTAATTATGAGAAGAAGATATTCGGGCGGCTGAAACGGGAAGAACAGCCTCCGGCCGACCTGGAGAAACGCATCGTTGAACAACTAAAATCAGATCATTTAATAACATCAAACACATACAAAATGAATCCGATCATAAAATGGGTAGCCGCATCGGCCGCCGCCGTACTCCTGTTCTTTACCGGTAATTACATGGGCAAACAAACCATTGAAAAGCAGGGGATTGACCCAAACAGGGGTTATATGCTGATCCTGCACGAGGACGATCAGTTTAAGCCGGGAGATCCACAGGAGATGTACCAGGAATACGGGGCCTGGATGCAAGATACCATGTCGAAGGGGATTGCCATGACGGGGCATGAATTAAAAAATGAGGCCGACATTGTGGACGCACGGCAGCATGTTGAACATCTGGATGAAAACAGTGCCAGGAAGACGACCGGGTACTTCATCCTGGAGGCGGAATCCCTGGAGGTGGCCCTGCAGGTAGCCCGAAGCAATCCTCATATTAAGTACGGGGGGACAATTGAAGTAAAACAATATATGGTTCGATAAATAATAGATGATGAAAGCAAAAAAAATAATAACAGGAATACTACTGATCAGTGCCGCTTTGTTGGTTATGGAGTCGTTTGTCGGGAAAGAAACTACAAAGTCACATAAAATCAGTGCCGACTTTGACATCGATGATTATACCTGGCTTGCCGGGCATTGGGTCGGTGACGGATTCGGAGGTACTTCCGAAGAGGTATGGGCTTTGCCTGCAGATGGGACGATGATGGGGATGTACAGGCACGTCAAAGATGAGAAACTGGTCTTTTATGAATTCCTGCTCTTAGACAAAGACGGGTTACGACTGAAGCATTTTCACCCGGACCTCAGGGGTTGGGAGGCCAAAGACGATTTTGTGACGTTTCCCATGGTGGAATACAGCCCGGATAAACTGGTATTAAAAGGGCTGACTTTTGAAAAGAAATCGGCTACCGAAATGGAGATCCGCTTACAGTTAAGAAGGGGGGAAAAGGTAGAAACCGAGGTCTTTAAGATGCGGCGGGTTGAGTGAAGGATCCGCTGAAGCAGCAATTAAAATATTTGTGATTTTTAAAGCCCTCCTTTGCTTCTCACTGTGTTCGAAGCTTCGGAGGGCGTAGGTGGAGCCAGGGAGACTTGACCCTACCTGTCGAATAACCTGTATATAGGGGTTTTCAGGGTGTGGGGATTTATGCTCACCGCTTTGTCCTCTGAAGATTTAACGGAGGTGGGCATTGCTCGCCGAATCCGCTAAAGGCGGAGAAGGTGGGGATAGTTGACGTTTATATATTTTCTTGTGTTCCCATTAATTGTTAGGGTAAAAGGCAGCAAATAGATAATGTCTTATTTAATTTGAGACAATCGATATTTACATAAAGCTACTGCCACTATTCAGAGACTTGTGCAATGTTTTATTCGTTATTGGCATTTAATTTAGCCAATGATTATTAGTTAAAAAGGAAACAGAAATAACCAGGTATTACTTATTTGCCAGGATCCTGTCAAAAGCCAATCCACTGCTTCCTTCACCTCGTCCAGTGGTTTTATGAGTACCGAACCAAACAAATACCTTTCCGTTTTTCCACCTCGTACGTTGATAGGCCTGATGCACCACGACTCCATTTCGTGGTACTTCCTCTTCAAAAATATAGTAGGGTTCTTTTATATCCAGCCCTTCCTTTAAGAGTACGGTCCTTGGCCTTACCTTGGCCGGCTTTTCTGCATCTCCTTCCAAGATACGAGGCATAGCAGCCCTTTGAAGTTGTATTTCCCGTAATTGATCGTCTAAGTGGACGGGAATAAAAGGAATCCAGTGTTCCGGGATCTGATTCATGATCTCATAGCGGATTTTAGCCACAGATTCTTCTGGAGTTACCTCAGGTGAAGGTACACTGTCAATAGCTTCATCCACCAACCTTTGAAGGTAATTGTGATACTGAGCTGCCGCACCACTGCCAGTTACAGCTTCGGCATGTGGTAAGAAGATCTTGGTTTCAATACCCCAAACCATATTTGCCATTTCATCGCGTATCAATGTCAGCTGCTCAACTGGATTACTTTGCTGAATCTTCGGCACGCTCGGTAATAGTAAAAGACTTGTATCGGATGGCACATCGTCACGCCCTTTTATGCTTACGGAAAACATATTCCAACGATCCCAATCCTCATCTGAGCCACGACCCGAAGCTTCAATCCAGAAATTCTCGCCAAAGACATTGGATACTGACATTCCATTTACCTGAGCGATCGTGCCGACAGGTAAATCGAAAGGGATCAAATACCAGTCGTTGGCATATACCAGGCCAAATTCCATGAACATTAATTTTGATAATTCCTGGGTGCCGGGTTTAATAAAACTGTAATTGACTTTACTATTCTCAAATGCCCACCATCTTGTATTTGGCATACCGTCGAACATTACCGGGGTAGGCAACATGGTTAGGGCAATTTTGCCATTAACGTCCCCGGGAG
>Ga0102947_1000486_pt1 | contig 14193 bp, 14 predicted proteins | sample SalPon2A_A_D2_MG_FD_78210 | JGI IMG/M metagenome (GOLD analysis project Ga0102947, IMG submission 78210) | Soil microbial communities from South San Francisco under conditions of wetland restoration - Salt Pond MetaG R2A_A_D2_MG | ecosystem: Environmental > Terrestrial > Soil > Wetlands | place... | reverse complement strand
CAAACTAAGCGAGGGGGGGCTCTACAAATTTGACATTAGTATTGTTACTGCAGATGGCTATTCAAAGAATTTAGAGACACCAATTGTTTTCAATTCAGGAATTTCAATTGCCCAAACAAAATCCCATAAGATAAATGATCCAAATTTTGGAACCCAAACTATACAATCAATTTCGTATTATGATGAGTTGAGTAATTTCCAGTATAATCCTGATACACGTGAAATTTCTTTTTCAATGCCCTTTGAATGGAGTGTTAATAACATTAACCAAACTTTAGTTGTACATGAAGAGATAGTAATTCCAAAAACCTATGGAGATTTGTTGGTTTCTGGATTTTCCATGTATATTAACGACGTAAAACTTTCTGACAACATAATTACAATTGATGACTTTCCTCCAGATAAGAGAATAGTTCATTTTATAATAAATCAAAATGAATTATGGAATATTTACAATCAAACCGAAAACCAAAATGGAATAGATTTTATCATCAAACCAAACTCAGATAAAATTCAACTCAGCTCGGTAACATCAAACGGGCAATTCCGAATACTAGTCTCAACTGAGCCTGAGAACTTGCAATCCCACTCTAATGCAAAAATAAATTTTAACATTATGGATATTTTTCTAAAAAACACACCAATTGCTGTACCATATGATTTTTCAATGACAACAATTGGAAAAACAATTCATCAACAAAGTGGTACAAGCACCGATACTAAAGGTCAATCCAACGCTATAGAAATTACAATTCCAGATGATGTTTCGGGAATTGTATATCTTAATTTTAAAAATCTTGATGGAAATGATCTTGCCCGAGCATCAATTCCAATAATAATTGACAGAATGGGAAATCAAAATAATCAAATCTCTATTCCAGAATGGATTCGAAACAATGCAGCTTGGTGGGCAGAAGGACAAATTGATGATGGAACATTCATTCAAGGGATTGAATATTTGATAAAACACGACATTATACTAATTCCAAAAACACAACAGGAATCTTTAGATACACAAGAAATCCCGGTATGGATTAAAAACAATGCAGCTTGGTGGGCAGAAGGACAAATTAATGATGAAACCTTTGTTCAAGGGTTACAATACCTAATTCAGAATGGAATCTTAAGAGTCTGATGGAAAATTCATTTGATACTTGAACCAGTCCCTTTAAATGAGAAATTAAGTAATTTTTAGTACTTTGTTTAGGCCTGAGATTTTACTAGAAAGAAAATCTACTTTATTTTCTATTGTAGTTGCAGGAGTTGTTGCAATCCTGGCAATCCCAGTAATATTACCTCATCTTATGCATGGCATGCACCTTGTTCACATTTTTTTACATATTGGAGGAATTACACTTGCAGTATTCATTACACTTCTTGCAACGATAGCTTACCTTAGGCTGCGAACAAAACGACTTTTGCTTAGTGCAATTGCATTTGCAAATTTTATTGTAGCAGAATCCTTTTTGTTAATTGATGCTACTTGGCCTAACATTTTCAGTGTGGCAGATCTACCCTTATTAGAGGTGGGACATATACTTACTTTTACTACATTGGGATTGTTGGCGATAGGAGTGTTTAGAAATGACTGATAGAAATTTAAAATTACAAGAAATTATTGAAACCAATCCAGGAATACAATTTCGAGAAATTATGCGCTCATCTGGGCTAAAAAATGGAGTTTTAAGTCATTATCTTGGCAAGCTTGAAAAAAATGGCCTCATCAAAGTAAACCGAGGACCAAGACAAACTCGATTTTTCTCACCAAAAATTACTGAAGATGAATCAATAGTAATTAAATCACTACGAAAGCAAACTCCGAGGGATTTACTTTTAGCCCTTGTAACACAAGATGGATTGGATTTTAGTAGTCTTGTAACAAAAGTTGGTAAATCACCTTCTACGGTTTCAATTTATCTTTCACACCTAGTAAAAGATGACCTCATTGAAATTAAGATTGAAAATCTAAAAAAGAGATATTATATTAAAACGAGAGATCTTATTGATCAATTAATTGAAGACTATAGACCAAGCTTACTTGAAAAACCAACCTCAGGATTTGAAGATATCTTCAACTCCCTTTAGGTTTATAAAATTACTTTCTGTAATAATTGGAATCAGTTTTTTATTTACAATCTTTTTTTTCCCCATAGCTTTTGCTGAAGTCTTTGTTCCCTCTGAAGAGTATTTAGGATATTTTGATTCAAAGGGAATCTTTACAGTAGTTGGTAATGTTAAAAATGAAAATTCCTATGCAGTAATTCCTACCATAATGGTATCGGTAGCGGATGGTAATGAAAAATTTTCAAAAACAATAGAGCATGTTCCACTTGGTTCTGGGAAAGAAATTCCTTTCAAGATTAAATTTCCCCAAATTATCGGCAACTCTCCAGTTTTGATGCCTGCAAAAATCTCTTTTGAAAAAACTATTCAAGAAATAATTCCAATCGAAGTATTTTATGATGATACTTTGATACAACATCAAGATGGTCATCTTACCGGAAGGATACAAAATACTGGAAATGAGACTATCTATTATCCAAAAATCTATGCAGTGGTTCATGGATATGAAAAGGTGTTAGATATAGTTCAGAATATTGAATTTATTGAAAACATTTCACCTGGTGAGATTGTAGAGTTTTCACTGTATCCTGATCCCTCAATTACAGATGAAGTCTTTTACTATAGCTGCTTTGCCCCAGTAGATACTACAGTAGTTCCTATAACTACAACAAAAAACGGGGGTGATTTTGATTTTAGATATGATTCTGGTGCATGGTATTATGATGCAAAATTTGATCAAGAAGGTACTACACTTTCAATTCGCGGGTATAACAGTTATCCTCTTGAAACCTATGCCAACTTTGAGTTTCCCCCAATTTCAGGTAATGAAAAATTTATTGTTACCCTAAATGATGAGCCCGTGAATTTTATTCAGAGTGTAGATGAAATGGGATTTTGGCATGTTGCCTATAATGTAGGTCCAACATCACAAGATGTAGTTAAAATATCAGGTTTTGAGAAAGGACTTCCTCCTGAATTGCCTAAAATTCCTCAATGGATTAAACTTAGTGGAGAATGGTGGGTTACTGATCAAATCTCTGATTCAGAATTTCTAGAAGGGGTAGATTTTTTGTTTGAGAAGGAAATTATTTTTGTTCCTTCAAGAGAAGTGATTTCACAAACAAACTGGAAGATTCCTTCATGGTACAAAACCCCAGTTGGTTGGTGGACAGAGGACAAAATTTCTGATGATGATCTTCTATATGCAATTGAAAATCTTGTTGAAAGAGGAATTATTATTATTTAATCAATTTTTTATTTTTTATTAAATAAATAATTTATTTTAATTTTTTGTCAATTATTAAAAAGAAATTTTTTAGGACCATGAAAATTAAATAATTTTAATTTTTCAAAGTTACAAAACCTTTGAAAAATTTTTTTGAAATTTTTTTAAAAAAATTTGTATGGTACATTTATCGAATCACCCAATAATTTTAAATTGTTCAAAAAAAAAAATAACTATCTCCATGAAAGGAAAAAATACAAAAATATTTCTTGGGATTTCTATTGCAGCAATACTTGCCATTTCAGTGGTATCAGTGTCTGCTTTGCCTGAGGCATTTGCAAAAAATGATTTTGCAGGTAAACCAGATTTTGTTGCAGTTATTGATACCCCAGCTGATCCTGACCACTATAACGGTGAGAAAGGTTTAGCACTGTTCTGGGTTGATGCAGCTAACATAGATGACCCCAACATGAGGATCGCCTACAAGATTGCTCTCCAAAAATTTGATGTTGGAGACATTGCAGGTGATCAAACAGGACAAGATAAAAACAAGGGTAAGGGCTTAGCACATTACCTTTGGAAATTGCATCTTCACCCCGCACCAGGTGGGGCTCATGATGCCACACAACACTACTTCAATATTGTTGGTCCAACAGATGATGATGACTTGAAAATTTCAGGACATTCAATTAAAGGAATTTGGGACAATAATGATTGGCAAGACCTCCCAAATGATCTTCATGAAAGCAATGATCCTGTAGATGTAATTGACGAAATGTGCAGTTCAGACATGGATATCAATGTACACTCTGAAGTACATGATGTTCAAATTAGAGGGCAAATAATTCCAACTTCGGGATTCTGTGGATAAGCAAACCCTTTTCTTCTTTTTATTTTTCAGCTTTTAAAATTGATTTTAAAAATTCATAGTAAAGAGTTATGCTATCTATAGCACACGGAATAATCTTATTATACAAATTTTATTGAAGCTAAATGGCTAATGCTTCCTATACGTGATGAGAATCCCCATCCACCAGGATTCAGACCAATAGTAACTTATGCTTTAATTATTATCAATGTTATAGTATTTTTTGGCGAAGTAGTTTACACTGGACAATTTCTTGATTTTACCAACCAAAATGCATTCTCATTATTTTACAATTGGGGAGCGGTTCCAAACTGTGTAACAGGTGCAACTGTATCAACTATAGATTTTGGTGCAGGACCACAAAACATTCAATGTCCAAGTGAACCCTATTTTTCCTTACTTAGTTCTATTTTCTTGCATGGTGGTGCAATGCATCTTGGTGGCAACATGTTGTTCTTGTGGATTTTTGGTGATAACATTGAGCAAAAGTTTGGGAAACTAAAATTTCTTGGAATTTATTTAATCTGGGGAATACTTGCAGGCCTGATCCACATAATGGGTGATGCAACAAGTCCAATTCCTGCAGTTGGAGCCTCTGGGGCTATTTCTGGAGTATTAGGCGCATACCTGATTATTTTCCCCAAGACACGAATTCAGACATTTTTGATGTTAGGATTCTTTTGGAGAATGCTGCACATTCAAGCAAGATGGTTTTTGCCCTTTTGGCTAATCTTTCAAAACTTGCTTCCATTTTTCATAGGGGGTTTTGGTGTAGCGGGAGGTGGAGTAGCATATCTTGCTCACATTGGAGGATTTATTGTCGGCCTTGCAACAGGATATCTCTACAAGAAAACGCATAGTTCTGATTTTACGTATGGAACACGTTATGGATATAGAACAGATTATTGACTCTAAAAAGAATAAATCAACGAATTATTTCAAATAATTTATGCCCTTGATTACAGTATCAATGTACCCTGGAAGATCTCAAGAACAAAAAGACGAATACGCAAAGGCAATCACAAAGTCAGCTGTGGAGATTTTAAAAACAAAAGAAAATCACGTAATCGTAGTCTTTGAAGATAATCCAAAGGAAAACTGGTTTTTGGCAGGAAACCAACTTTAATTATTTTTTCAATTTTAAATAAAAAAACTGGAAATTTTACCTTCCAGTCCAAAGGATACACATACACACAATGGTCTAGTAACTAATTTGGGAACAATTTGGTTAATAATCAAATGGTACATTCACTAGTTGTACCATCTTAAAATAAAATTTAGAGTCCCTGAGTTCCTATTGCATCTTCGTTGTTGTGAATTTTATCAATGTGTTTTGATAGTTGATCGTTGTTTTCAAATATTGATTCACAATAAGGACATTTACTTTCTTGCGACATAATATTCCTCTACATTTCACCTATTTATGGCTAGTCAAAAGGAATTTGAATTTCTTAATTCTTTTATTCTCACTTGAACTACAAATTCTATGAAAGTAGCAGTTGTCCAGTTTAAGGCATCTACCGACAAAGAAACAAATCTAAAAAAAATACTCAATTACATTTCAGAGGCATCAAAAAATAAAGCAACACTAGTGGCATTTCCAGAATTTATGATGTTTTACACCAATTCATCTCAAACTGCAGCGCAATTGGCAAATTTAGCTGAAACAATAAAGGGGAATTTTATTAATTCCATAGCAAAGTCAGCAAAAGAAAATCATATTCAGGTAATCGGTTCGTTTTATGAGAAGAGCCCAAAGAAAAATCGAGTATATGACACTTCATTTGTAATTGACAAATCAGGCAAAGTAATCTCTACTTACAGAAAAATTCACCTCTATGACGCACTGGGTTTTCGAGAATCAAATAAAATAACACCAGGATCAAAGATTGTAAAACCCATCAAGACCTTAATTGGAATCGTGGGTATGATGATTTGCTATGACCTGAGGTTTCCAGAGATGTCAAGATCACTTGCAGTTTCAGGTTCTGAAATTTTGGCTGTACCCTCTGCATGGGTAACAGGTGATCACAAAGAAGAACATTGGTTAACAATAAACAAAACTCGTGCCATTGAGAATGGTTGCTACTTAATTTCACCTGATCAAGTCGGCAATATTTACTGCGGACGCAGTGTAGTAGTTGATCCATATGGAAAAATTTTACTTGATATGAAAAAGAAACAAGGAATTGGTTATGTAGACATTGATTTAAAAAAGATAAAAAAAATTCGCAAAGTTTTACCCTTACTTGAAAATAGAAGAACAGATATTTATTCTAACTTGAAGGTTTAATTTTTCTAGTTTTACATTTAAAGTTGGAGCACTGTCGAGTCCACTTTTGTTTTCTTGAGTAACGAAAAATTATCATAGGCCATTTACATTCCTCACATGCCACTTTGGTTGCTCGAAGTTTGGCCTTTTGTAAAAGAGGAGTTGATGCTTTGCACCCACCATAAAAGTTCGAACATCCCATGAATCTTTTTCTAGTAGTTCTTGACCTAATTATCATTAATTCACCAAGCTTACACTCTGGACATTGTACAAGTCCTTTCTTTGGGGAGTTGGTTCCCAAAATAATGTACTTTCTTTCCTTTGATGACCAAGAAAGAAATCCGTTACTATCAAAATACTGTGCGATCTCCTTTTTGAAGATTAAGCTTTTGGACTTTGTGGTCCTTACAGTATGTCTTTGTTTCTCTTCCTTTACTTTGATAGTTTGCAGTTGGATTTTTTTTGCCACCATTTTTTCTAATGATTTTACTAAAACGATTTTTATAGGGAATGTGGTCAGTCTTGTTTGTGAAAAAGGTTTGTGTTCTTGGGGCTGGTAGTACCAAATATGGAAAATTAGCAGACAGTTTAGCCGATATCACAGTTCAGGCATCAGTTTCAGCCATAGAAAGTGCAGGGATAGATCCAAAAGACATCAAAGCATCATATATCTCAAATGTATTTGGAGTTGCCGACAAGCAGGTACATATCGGACCAGTGTTAATGAGTAGATTAGGTATTCCAGACAGACCATCATTGACAATAGAGTCTGCATGTGGAAGCGGTTCTGTGTCCTTTAGAGAGGCTTATGCAAATATTGCAGCTGGATTTTATGATTGTCTTATTGCAACTGGTGTTGAAAAAGTGACTCACACAGGAACCGAATGGACCACAACTTACTTTGCTTATTGTTCGGATTTTTTCTACGAGGGACAGGCAGGTGCATCATTTCCTGGATTATTTGCATCAATGGCACGTGCTTACTTGACAGAGTTTGATGCAACTGAAGAAGACTTTGCAAAAGTTGCAGTAAAGAATCATGATAATGGTGTATTAAATCCAAAAGCTCACATGCAGAAAAAAATTACAGTTGAGGATGTAATGAATTCTCCTGTAGTTGCAAGTCCACTAAAGCTTTATGATTGTTGTCCATTTTCTGATGGTGCAAGCTCTGTTATTCTTTGCTCTGAAAAGTTTGCCAAAGAACATGGTGGTGATTATATTGAAGTTATTGGTTCAGGTAGAGGTGGATCACCAGCTGCCTTACAAGGACGTGAACATCTAACAACTATTCCAAGTACAAAGATTGCATCAGAAGCTGCCTATAAAATGGCAGGTATTACTGCAAAAGATATAGACTTTGCCGAAGTACATGACTGCTTTACAATTGCAGAGGTTGTGGACACGGAAGACTTGGGATTCTTTGAGAAAGGAAAAGGTGTTGAAGCTGTTCGTGAAGATAGAACAAAATTAAATTCTGACATTTCGATTAATCCTTCAGGTGGTCTTAAATCAAAAGGACATCCTATTGGTGCTACTGGTATTGGACAGGTAGTAGAGGTATATGATCAACTGACTGGACAGGCAGGTGAAAGAACTGTTAAAGATGCAAAAGTTGCTCTAACTCATAATTTTGGTGCAACTGGTGCAAGTTGTGCTGTTCATATATTCCAGAGTGTATAAAATGTCAGTTGAAGAGCAAGTTAAAGAAAATGCTAAACAGGGTAAACTCCTTACTCACAAATGTACTAGTTGTGGATATCTTCACTTATCTACTGCCTATTATTGCCTAAAATGTGGGAGTAAGGGATTTGAGGATGTCCTCCTAGAAGGTACAGGCGTAATTGCTACCTATACCATAATTACAGTGGCTCCTGCGGGCTTTGAAAAATATACTCCATACGCCTTTGTAGTGATGCTTTTGGATAATGCTGAATTAAGAATTTCAGGCTTTATGGCAGGAATATCCAAGCCAGAAGATCTCCCTGTTGGAATCAGAGCCAAAATAACTGGTTTTGATGAACGTGGAATTATCATAGAAAAGCAGTAAAATAATTTAGTAAAGTTATTAAAAAAAATCATAATCGATTCTTAATTATTTTGTATTTCTGATCATCTTCATGTCTGTAGAAGTTACATGTGGAAAATGTGGTGAAAAGATCACCAACATGAAAATGCTAAAAGCTCTTAAAGATGTTTTAAATCCCTACAATGGAAAATGTCCTTCATGTGGACAAACATTATCCACATCAGAGTTTTCTCTTGATGTTCAAGAAAACTAATATAATTTTTTAAAAAAAAGATCCAAACAGATCAAAAAATGATCTAAATGGATCAAAAAATGATCTAAATTTTAAAAAAATAAACTAAAGCCAAAAATTTGATCAAATCTTCAAAAAAATCATCAAGTCACAAGTCTTAATTAGGTCTTTTTTTAGTCAAAATTATGGATATGAGTGAGGAACTCGAAGAACCAAAAAAAGGTAGCATCCTTCAATCTACATCAAAGCGAGTAAGAATGATCTTTTCTGTAATGGCAAGTCCTAACAGAATTGATATATTGAGAATTTTAAATTCAAAGGGTCCCTTAACTTACTCTGAATTAAAATCACTTGCTGGATTCAAATCAAAAAAAGAAAGTGGCAAATTTGCATACCATCTAAGAAAATTATTAAGACAATCCCTTGTTGCATTAAATAAATCTGAAAGGCGTTATACCATCACAAATCTTGGAAAACTTGTTTTAAGCTTAGCAAGACAAATTGAAGAAAGATCAATTATTGAAAGCGGAAAAATGTATGTTAGAACCTCACATGAGTCGATCGAGGAATTTAATTCCCACAAAATTATTCAGTCTCTTGTTAGGGAAGGAAGTTTACCATTAGAATTAGCTCAAAAAATTACTGAAGAAGTTGAAAATAGAATATACAAATATCAGACCACATACCTTACTGGCTCTCTTATCCGAGAGATGGTTAACTCTGTTCTTTTAGAGCACGGTCATGAGGAATATCGCAATAAATTGGCACGCCTAGGCCTGCCTGTGTACGATATACAAGAACTGCTCTCAAATCTTGATAATGCTGGAAATGGAGCCGATGGCTTGTTATTCACAACTGGACAGCGAGTGTTTGCAGAACATCTACTTACCAATATTTTACCAAAAGATGTTGCCGATTCTCATCTTTCAGGGGATTTACACATTTCAAATCCAGGAATTTGGTCAATTATTCCAGATACAATTTTTGTAAACGTCAAAGAACTGATCGAAGATGGAATTGTTCTTGGTGGAAAATATCTTGATGTATCAAGAGTACCAGCAACAAAATCACTTGATGATGTCACTTCTTCATTATCAATAATAATATCTCTACTCTCAAAAGAAGCTTCACAGGAAATTGTCATTGATGGACTCGTTTCTTTGTTTAGTAAACACTCAAAGAGTCTTCCGGAGCTTGAACAAAAATTAACAAATGCATTTGCTACTGCATCTACAACATCAAATTTCAACAAAGTAGGAACAAATGTTTCAATTAGACTCGCCTTAGGATCTGAAACTAAAATTATTAATTCAATTATAAAGGCATATCAAAATTATACAAAAATAACACCAAATCCAAAAATTGGTTTAATTATAGACTATTCAAAAGGTAAAATTGCTGATGTTTCAGAACAAGTTGCTAAAATAATTTCTATTGGAGGAAAGGTAACATTTGCAAAGAATCAAATTTCAAGTTATGGAATTACAAATGGTCCAACTAAAAACACAGGACCACTTGCAATTACGTTACAATCAGTTTCGATAAATCTTCCAAGACTTGCATTTGAATCAAACAAAGATGAAACCTACTTTAGAGCAAGACTTGCATTACTTATGAAACCTGCATTATCCTCTATGGCGTTAAGAAAGAAAGACATCTCTGATCTTACTCGAAGGGGACTAAATCCAATCCTTGCAAAGAACACACAATATATGCAAAGAAGTTCAGTTTCTCTTGTTGTAAATCTTGTAGGTCTAAAAGAAGCAGTCTTTAATATTCTAGGGTACAAAGACAATAAAGACGGTCGTGCAGTACTTCATAAAGTAATAGAAACCGCTGTTGATGTTGGCGCCAAAAAGGGAAAGGAATTAGGCGATCCAGTCCACATCTCAATGACTGAAACTGATGGATCTACCAGATTTGCTAGCCTTGATGGTGAAAAATATGGGAAGAATTCTGCCCTAAATTCATCTGATGCCGATTCATATTCACAAGGAATAGTTCTTAATTCGCCTGAAGTTGGTGGATATACTATCAAAAGTGATGAAATAGTAGAGTGTAACAAGTTATCAAAGATTCTAAATGGAGGTCTTTCAGTTATCCTAAAAATTGGCAATGATGCTAAAATTGCTGATATCAAAAAATCAATTGAAAAGACAGCCGAGTTGACGAATTCCTTCAAACCAGTAAGAAACATTGCAATCTGTGGTGAGTGTGGTTTTAAGGACGAGCCAATTACAGACAAATGTCCGCAGTGTAAGTCTCCTTACATAGTCTGAAATTCGTAGGTTAAAACCTACTTAGGATCGTTTTCCAAAAAATTTTGACTATTTATAATTTTACGATCATCAATGTATTGAATAAGTTGTGTCGGTATGAAATTCATAGTAGCGGTATTAAAAAAATTGACAAGTAAAGGGGACAAGATCAAAATTTTTCGAGCACATAAGTTATATCCATATTCATTCTAACCCATGCGAGGAGATTATTATTGGATAATTCACAGATTGAAAGTACTATCAATGAGATCCGTAAGCGCAGTGGCGCAGTTACGGCCTTCAATGAAAATAAAATTTCAAATGCCATCTTTAAGGCATTATCAGCCACATCTAAAGCCGATCGTGCGCTGGCAGATCAACTGGCAAATAAAGTTGTTCAAAAACTAGTTGAACAAGGATTCACAAATACAAGAACCCCTAGTGTAGAGGATATTCAGGATATTGTAGAATCTACTCTAATCGACAGTGGTAATAGTGATATCGCAAAAGCCTATATCGTTTACCGTCATGAAAGGAGAAAACTTCGAGATGAAAAGATGAAAGTATTAAACTCTAAAGCCTTGGATCCAGTTTCAAAGAAATTTGATTTAAACTGTCTTAGAGTTTTAGCCTCTAGATATCTTTTTAGAAATGGAAAAAATGAGATTACTGAAACTCCCACTCAAATGTTTGAGAGAGTTGCAATTTTGGTAGGAATTGGCGATGTTCTATATGACAGTCAAGTATTTGATAAATCAGGAAACAAAACTCAAAATATTGAAGAAGCAAAGGCCTATCTTGAAAAACTAGACAACTTTGATTATAAATTTAAAGTTGGAGATTACTTTCTCAACAAATGGCATTTCAGATCTCTGATAAGTCACTACATTACCCTTGCAAACAATGGTCAGATGAAGGTGAGCTTTAAGGAAATACTCACTCTTCTTGCAGCAAAGAAATTTGATTCCTATTCAGATAGAATTACAGAATATTTTGAGCTGATGAAATCTCAGGATTTCCTTCCAAACTCTCCTACAATGATGAATGCAGGAGGTAGATTGGGACAACTATCTGCATGTTTTGTGCTTGGAATGGAAGATGGAATGGAGCAAATCATGAAATCTACCTCTGATGCAGCATTAATTTTCAAATCTGGCGGTGGAGTTGGAATCAATTACTCTGATCTCCGAGAAGAGGGTGATATTGTTGCATCTACCTCAGGTGTTGCATCAGGACCAGTCTCATTCATGAATATCATAAACACTGTCACTGAAGTTGTAAAACAGGGTGGAAAGAGAAGAGGCGCAAATATGGGCATCATTGAGTCATGGCATCCAGATGTTGAAAAATTCATTACCAATAAAACACAACCTGGAATTCTTGAAAACTTTAACGTCAGTGTAGGAATTTGGGAGGACTTTTGGCATTCTCTGGTAAATACACAGGATGGTAACTACATACTACGAAGTCCACGTGATAAGAAACCAGTCAAGGAAATTAATGCACACCAATTAATTGATTTGATAGCACTGTCTGCATGGAAGAGCGCAGAGCCTGGCCTGATCTTTTTTGATCAAATTAACAAGTACAATGTATTTGCAAAAGCTAGGCAAGCTCCCCTAAGGGCAACAAATCCTTGTGGTGAACAAAGTCTTTATCCATACGAATCCTGTAACCTAGGATCTATCAATCTTGCAAATCTTGTAAAAAGAAAGGCAGATGGCGAATACGAATTTGATTGGCAAAGATATGAAGAAACAATTAGAAAAACAACAAGATTCTTGGATAATATCATTGACGTCAACCATTATCCCGTACCTGAGATAGATGTTGCATCAAAAGAATCTCGTAGGATTGGATTAGGTGTAATGGGTGTTGCAGATCTGTTATACAAATTAAAAATTCCCTACAATTCCCCAGAAGGATATGATCTTCAATCAAAACTATCTGAAGCACTAACATACTATTCAATGGAGGAAAGTGTAGCACTTGCGAAATCCCGTGGAGAATTTCCACTATGCTCCAAAACGGAATATCCTGAAGGAAAGATTCCAGTTGCTGGATACTTTGAAAAACCAAAAGAATCACACTCCTATGAATGGGATGCTTTAATTGAAAAAATCAAAAAACATGGAATCAGAAATGTATTGACTACAACAGTAGCCCCAACAGGAACACTATCTATGATTGCTGATTGTTCAAATGGAATGGAGCCAGCATTTGCATTGGTATTTGAAAAAAGAGTGACAGTTGGAAGATTCTTTTATACAAATAAAATTGTAGAGCAAGCTCTCAAAGAAGCTGGTTTGTATAATGATGAAATTCTTGCAAAGATTGCAGACAACTATGGATCTTTGAAAGGCATTCCTGAAATCCCAGAATGGATGCAAAAGGTCTTTGTTACTGCCATGGATATCCATTGGGCCGATCATCTTATGGCTCAAGGTGTTTGGCAAAACTGGATTGGAAATGCAATTGCCAAGACAATCAACATGCCATATGATGTTACTGCAGATGATGTAAAATCAGCCTACTTGTTGGCCCATGAATTGGGACTCAAAGGCATTACTGTATATCGTGATGGTTCTAGACATAAACAAGTCCTTCATATGACTAGTGAAAATGCTGAAAAAACATTTGATGTGACTCCAAGTCAATACATTACTGACTACATAAATACAGAAATAACAAACCCTTATGTCAAATCTCAGGTAAACGCGTCGTTAGAGATCAAAATTCATGAGGAAGAAATTTCCGATGAGCCACAAAGACAAGAAGAAATATCAGAAGACCGTTTGTGTCCTACCTGTAGGAATAACCTAGTCTTTGTAGAGGGTTGCAGTATATGCATAGAATGTGGATATAGTGGCTGTACTTCCGGATAGATAATACAATCACAACTTTTTTACTTTCTTTTCTTTTTCAATCACCGTGGACACAAAAATTTTAGGGGTAATTGTAGTCATAGCAATAATAATTGTAATAAGTGCAGGCCTGCTCTATTCAAGCTCGGAAATTCCCACTACCCAAAAAACTAACGAAAAAATAGGACTGGTAATCAATCCTCCAACTCAATCAGTGTCCCTACAACAAGTGGATGAAACCTTCTCAGAAGCAGCGTCGACTGGGATAGGTAGGAGTAATGTGTATCTTTTTTGGAATATTATTGAGCCACAACGGGGAGAATTTGATTGGAATCAGTCAGATGTTTTGATGGGATTAAATGAAAAAAATGATCTCAAAGT
>Ga0102947_1000485_pt1 | contig 14214 bp, 9 predicted proteins | sample SalPon2A_A_D2_MG_FD_78210 | JGI IMG/M metagenome (GOLD analysis project Ga0102947, IMG submission 78210) | Soil microbial communities from South San Francisco under conditions of wetland restoration - Salt Pond MetaG R2A_A_D2_MG | ecosystem: Environmental > Terrestrial > Soil > Wetlands | place... | reverse complement strand
TTGCGTATCGGAAATGGCTTCGGGGCCATCGTTCGTCTGGCACTGGACGCCCCGGTCGAGTACCGTGCTCATTCCGGCCAAGAAGCCCGTACAGCGCTTCAATTGATCTGCCGGGACCGTGCGCACATTGAAGCGGCCTATGGGGACTACTTGAAAGGCCAACCATCCAGGGACCCACCTATTGTCGCTATGACCTTCAGCGCTGTGGTTGACACGTTGGCCCCGCCGGGCGGCGAGGTGCTGTGGCTCTGGGCACAGTATTTTCCCTATGAATTAGCTGGTGATGCCCACTGGGATAATATCGCCGAGCAGGTAGCCGAGCATATCATCGATGCGTTTGAACAGTACGCGCCTGGAACCAAAGACAAAATCGTAGGACAGCTCTTTCAACATCCGCTCTGGCTGGAGCGCGAGTTAGGGCTGTTTCGCGGCAATGTGATGCATCTCGAAATGAGCATCGATCAGATGTTCATGCTACGTCCGGCGCTGGGCATGAGTCGGTATCGAAGTCACCTCAAGGGGCTGTACCTGACGGGTGCCAGTACCCATCCTGGCGGCGGCATTATGGGTGCCTCAGGCCGAAACGCCGCACGCGTGTTGCTGAAAGACCTGGATCGACGACGGATATGAGCTACCTCACGTTTCTTGTTGTCTTTTTACTGCCGCCTATTCTGGCACTGAGCCTCACACAGCCGCGTCCCCTGGCAGGCGTTGGCGGTTTGAGGGCACGCGTCACGTTGCCACTCATGTGTCTTATTGCGTTTCTCTATACGACACCCTGGGACAACTATCTGGTCTACAAAGGCGTGTGGGACTATGGCCTCGACCGCGTTCTTGCCACCATCGGCTACGTTCCGCTGGAAGAGTATCTTTTTTTCTTGCTACAACCCGTCCTTTGTGGCCTGTTTCTCTATCAGGTGTTAGCCCGGTGGAAGCTGTCCGTACCAAAAGAGATGACACCCAAGGCCCAATGGATCGGGGCATCATTGTATTTCTTTATCTCCGTACTCGGCCTCTGGCTACTGGTATCGGGTGAACCTCGCTATCTTTATCTCGGATTGATTCTGGCATGGGCGTGCCCTGTGCTGTTGGGGATGTGGTTCTATGCAGGTGCTTTCATATGGCGCTACCGTAAGCCTTGCCTCATTGCTCTGGTCATTCCAACGCTATACCTGTGGATCGCTGATGCGCTCGCCATTCGGTGGGGTATTTGGAACATTGCCGACCGCTATTCGCTGAACTTCGATCCGCTGGGTTTGCCCGTTGAGGAAGCCGCGTTTTTCTTGATGACCAACCTGCTCGTCGTGCAAGGATCTATGCTCTTCCTTTTTGGAGATCGTATTGCAGAAACGCGTCAGGGCTCGAAATAGCACATAAATCCTCAATTGCACTATCGCTGTTCCACATCACAAAATCTATTGCATCCATGCCATACACCTCAAATGTCCCCGAAATCACGGTCCAGGAACTCAAAGCGCTCATGGACGAGGGGGAAACGCCATTCCTGTTGGATGTGCGTGAGCCGCATGAATATGACATTGCCAACCTGAACGGTACGCTCATCCCTTTGCAACAACTTCCACAACGCCTGGATGAAATCGACGACCATCGCGATGAACAGGTCGTGGTGTATTGCCGCTCTGGTGCTCGCTCGGGGCAGGCTGTCCAGTATCTGCAGGCGATGGGCTTTGCACAGGCTACCAATCTGAAAGGGGGCGTACTGGCCTGGAGCAAGGAGATCGACCCCTCCATGCCGACGTACTGATCAGCCGCTCAACCAACGGTAAGAAAGTATCATGATCAGCGGGATGATGAAAAAGACCATGAGCACGTAAAGAACAGCATATCCCCGATTTTGCCCGGCGATGTCCGATAGTTTTTCGGCCAGATAAATGGGAATCTGGCGCAAACGCATGACGGGAAAAAACAGTAGGAACCCGTAAAAATTGAAGCACAGGTGTGCAAAAGCGACGGTGAGTGCAGCCGTACCAGCCTGGGTACCCGTGCTGGCAAGGAGTAAGGCCCCGAGAATGGCTGTCACGGTGGTACCAAGGTTGGCTCCCAGCACAAACGGATAAATCTGTGACACCGTCACCAGTCCCGCCGCCACCAAAGGCACCACAAACGCCGTGGTAATAGACGAACTTTGCACCAGCATAGTCAACACAAGTCCAAAAAGTAAGGAAACCACGGGTGTGCCAAAGAGATAGCGGTGCAACAGCCTTTCGGATCGCCCCACCACCAGCGCACGCAACAGTTTGATGAGTAACCGGAGCGATACAAAGAGCAGCATCAACCCAATGAGCAATACGACAAAGCCGGTCGATTGCGTGAGGGCAATGATTCCTCGGGAGACAGGTTCGGTGAAGGCTTTAACTGGACTCAGCAGATCCGTACCTCCGGCACCCGCCAGGGCCTCAGTCAGGGCCGCCGCCGAGCGCGAAATCAAGCGCGTCGTTAGCTCCAGCGGGAAGAGCACAGCAACCGTCAGGATATTAAAAAAGTCATGGACCGTCGCCCCGGCCATCGCCCGGCGAAACTCATCCTTTCGCGTGATAGCTCCGAGCGAGACAATGGTATTGGTCACACTCGTGCCGATGTTCGCGCCCATGATGATGGGAATGGCCCCGGCAATGCTCAACCCGCCACCAGCCACAATCGAAACCGTCATGGACGTGACCGTAGACGAACTCTGCACAAGCGATGTCGCCAGGATGCCAACAAAAAGGCCGACGAAAGGGTTAGATGTGGTATCGAGCAAGGCCCTCGCAAAGTCGCGCCCCATCAGGTTGAAGGAATCCCCCATCAACTCGATGCTCGTAAAGAAGAGCAGCAACACGAGGATGAGTCCCAGAACCTGCCAGACCGTGTTGCGCATAAACACTGCCCTTGCCGTAAACGAAAATTGTGAATGGGTCGAAGGGCTCAGAATAGCAATTTTTTTGCAGACGTTCTGTGGAGGATTCAACCAAATCGTTATCAAATTGGAGCAACCCGGTGGCTATTGATTTTCCCATTCCTGTTCTGACTGGCCCTACAGCGGTTGGAAAGACCGAACTGAGCCTGTCGCTTGCCGAAGAGATCGGTGCCGAAATCATCTCCGTGGATAGCCGCCAGATCTACAAGCCATTAAGCATTGGGACAGCCAAGCCCAACCCTGACGAACTGGCCCGTGTACCGCATCATTTCATCAACGAGTTGGATTTGGATCAGGATTTTTCAGCGGGCCAGTTTGCAAGACAGGCGGAAGAGCGCATTTCGGAAATAGGGGCACGAGGTCACATCCCGCTCATCGTGGGAGGGTCAACCCTCTATTTGCATGCCTTACAATTTGGATTAGCGAATATTCCAGATGTGCCGAAGTCAGTCCGCAAGCAAATTGAGAAACGCCTGAACCAGGAAGGTCAGGAGGCGCTCTATGCAGAGCTGCAACAGCTTGATCCCTCCACAGCCCAGACGATGGATCCCACCAAAACCCAGCGGCTCGTCCGGGCGCTCGAAGTCTATCATGGCACTGGGCAACCGCTATCAAGCTACGAGCACGAAGCACCGCGTTATTCATACACAACGGTTGTGTTGCACCGGGATCGTGCAGAACTGTATGGTCGCATCAACGAGCGTGTGGACCGGATGCTCGAAAAGGGATTGCTGGACGAAGTGCAGACCGTAATGGATCAGACCCAAAATATTATGGCTAACCCACTACGCACCATCGGTTATCAGGAGCCTATCTCCTATCTGCAAGGTGAGATTGATTATGCAGCGATGGTCCGCCTGCTCAAGCGCAACAGCCGTCGGTATGCCAAACGGCAGCTCACCTGGTTTCGGCGCTACCCGGCCTATCGGTGGCTGGAGATGGAAGCGTTGCGTGCTGGAAGTGTAGTATTGGGTGATGTTTTTAAATTGCAATAACGGAATTATTGTTCACGATGGCGAGTCACCCAGGCCATGCCCAGAAGAAAAAGATCGATCTTTCCGAACGAGTGAGAGCCTACGAAGAATAGCTTCAGCATCCGTTGTCTCTACTACGCGTCACGACAAACAGGGCCTGTTTGTGGATCCAGCGCCCGCGCCTTCGTTGTGTAATCAGAGGCACATCGTATTTAGCAAATAGGGATCGCCAGGCCTCTACGGTTCTGAAATGCAGGTGTCCTTCTTGTCCTTTCATGTGACCGCTGGATCGGATCCGGTTGGCGAGTTTGTCGAGGAACGTCAGTAGTTGCAAACCTCGCGTGGTTTTGTATACAGATTCCACAATCAATACGCGTGAGCGGGAGACCCGCAAGGCTTCTAGTAGTACCTCTTCCTGGTGTTCAGCGTGATGCAGTACGAAATAGAGTACGGTCACATCGAATGCGTTGTCTGCAAACGGCAAGGTACTGCCATCATACAGCACATGGGGCAGCCGCGTTTGGTTCATCGGCACCACATCAGCAAGGGTGACACGCGCCCCTTTTTCATCCGTAAGCACCTGCCCGACGTACCCCTCCCCTGCTCCAAGATCCAATACCTCCAGCGGTTTTTTCAAGCGTGGGATAAACGGCTCTACGAACCGAATTTTTCTCCGCGCCCGTGCCTGTTGGAGAACCTGCAAGCCAATGGGCATATAGCGCATCAGCGCGAGTAGCAACCAGCCGCCCCATCCTGCGATCACAAAAAACCAGTACGGCCCATCAATGTAGAGCAAATAAGTGCCGAGCGCGCATAGGCCCAGCCATTGCCAGTGCCATGCAGGGCGTGCGAGTAGGGCTATGAGTGCGAGCACACCAAGGAAATACCATGGGTGTACCGTCGTCGCCATCACCAGAAAAAACCCGATGGTGACCAAAAATGCCCGTGCCAGTGGCCAACGGAGTCGTGCATCCAACACGTAAAGCACAGGCACACTGATTAGAAAAAGCTGGCGTAGCGTTGGACCAATTTGTTTGCTCCAGTCGGCTCCCGTGGTGATAAAATAGTACTCTTTGATGCTGTAGTAAAACCCCGCGTTGAACTCGAAGAGCCGGGCATAAAGATCCAGTGAGGCCTGGACGTTTGACAGCACGTATGGCGCTGCATAGGGGAGTGCCACAAGAACTACCATGAGGCCTGAGACCCACACGGAACGCCAGCCAAAGCGCCGCCAGAGGAACGGCATCAGTAGAAAAGGAAAAAGCTTCACCCACCCCGCCAGGGACAAGGCCACGGCGGCCCATCCCCCCTGCTCCTGGCGAGCCAGAAAAACGGTAGCCACGAGGAAAAAGACCATCGCGCTTTCCGTATGTGCTTGCCCGGCGGTTTCAAGCAAAACCAGCGGATGCAAGGCATAGAGCATCAGCCATCGCGCTGTAACAATGCGAGAGATTAACAGCAGTGCCCCGAGTTCAAACAGCACAAAAACCGCTTTGATCACAAAATAGCTGACCTGCCAGCCAAAAGGATAAAACAAGGCCCCAAAGGCAAATACGAGTTGAGACAAGGGCGGATAGACGCTGAAATACCCTTTGGAGTTGAGCGCTTCGTAGATCGGTTCCCTATGAAAAGCAGAAAGGGCCGCATCCTGAGGCACATAGTGATACGGGTTAATGCCATTCACCTGCACGAGACCATCCCACAAATAGCGGAACGCATCATCCGACAGCGACGGTGGCAACCCCACCAACACCAGCCTGAACAGAATGGCAAACACCAGCACATGCCGCGTTTGCAAAGTATCTTGCTGCCAGAGCCCCCAGACGATGGCACCCGTTAGAAAAGCCAGTGGGACTAGCACAGGGAGTTGGGCACGGTCGTGGGCCAGCCAGGCCAACGCAATTACCAGGACCGTCAGCGCGAGAAGTAGCGCCGTTGTAACACGCGGGCGCGGCATGCTCAAGAAGGAATGTAGCACACGAGTCGCAACTGTTTTCCGCCGTCCTTGAAATGCACCTCGTCCGCCATTTCTTCCATCAAGAATAGGCCCCGACCGCGATCAATCAGCAGTTGCTCCTGCGCCAAAGGATCGGGTACGGTATCTGGCTTGAAGCCGGTGCCTTCGTCCTCTACCGCAATTTCTATGCGGTTGGCAAACACCTGGAGATCCAGTTCTACTTCCTTTTCTGGATCAAATCCATTGCCATGTTCCATCGCATTGGTGACAGCCTCGCTGGTGAGCAGCACGATGTGGTAGGCAAAATCCTCGTCATCGGTCAGGTCTTTCATAAACCGCTGGGTCTCTTCGACAACCCGTTCCAGATTATCGAAATGGCTGGCGAGTCGCATTTGCAACCGCTGAGAGGCAGGCGTGGTGGGGGCGTTCATAGAGAAAGACAGAATACGGGGGAAAGACAGCGTGCCCAATTACCGGATTATTGCAGCTTTTATCAAGACGGCCTGCTCGTCGGGGGCTTCGACGCGCACGAGGTACATCCCCGACGGCACCATCTGACCCTGAGCATCTAGCAAATCCCAGGAAATACCGCCGTTGCCATCGGTTTCTTCGAGCTCGCGGACAGGCACACCCTGTACCGAAAAAATCGAAACCGTGGCAGCTTCGGGCAACCCTGCAATGATGACCTGCGGTTGGTGTTGAGCGGATCTGAACGGATTGGGAAAGACGTAAACAGCATCCAGGTTTTCAGCCGTTGCTGTGAGCAACACGGCCGTGCCCTCCGAAGCCAATGCCTCCCCCTGAATTCCTCGCATACGGCGGACGATAAGCGACGTTTCCAGCCCGGTAGCTCCAATGGCACGTCCTGCCACCGTCACCTGGACTTCTGTCGGCTTTTCAGGATTCAGAGTAGCGGCTGTCACAGTGCCAGACGGTTTCAGGGTATAATTTGAGACATCGGTTGCGAAGGCAGGATCGACGGGTTTGTTGAAGGTAAGCAACACCGTATTCATGGACGGAATATTGGATTGCACGATGAAGAGGCTTCCTTCTGTCGCAACCGGAAAAGAAAGATCCACCGCGTGCTGTCCTACAGGCGTGCCTTCTGCATCCTCCAGGCCCATCCATTGGAGCCTGCCCTGCTGCGGTATATCTTCCTCAAAGCGGAGCACGACGGACTGGTTTCCTCGCGCCAGCAAGGCGGCAATGGGTGATGTACCCTCAAACAAAAACTGGTCCGGCAAAATCTCAGGTTGAAGCTGCTCTGAAAAAATCAATTCAACCGTTTGTGCGGCCGGATAGGCTATGTCTAAGATGACGGCTGGCGCATGTAGCCGCACTCTACGCGCCTCCGAAAGCGGAGACAAGACACCCCCATACCAGCCTCTTAATGCAAACTGTGCTGCTGCATGTTGCGGAATGCTCAGCGAATCACGGCTGCTACCCGTAGCGAATAAATCAAATGGTGTGCCAGGAGCACCCGCGTACACGGCTACCGAGTCAGCACCCGTAGCATGCCACGACAGAAAAACGGTCTGAGCATTCAGGGCAAAGGCCCGCTCCCACACAGGCGGAGGTTGGGTAGCCGCCACCGCATCAAACACAAAGTGGTGCAGACGTTCATCGGCACCTGCGGCAACCAGATCAGGCACTCCATCGCTGTCGAAATCTGCAGCGACCATGGCTACGCTCCGCATCCCATCGGTTTTGGTATCCGACATGCTCCTTCGATGGTAGCGCAAAGTACGTTGCAAGTTAGCATCAAAACTGAATACGTACAGATCAGGCGCGTTGACCAGCACGAGTTCATCCCGCCCATCGCTGTCAAAATCCGCAGTTGTCATCGAGCCATGGCGCGAGAGCAAGCCCGGCATAGGCAGGCTATCTACCAGCGTGTATCGATCATTGCCTACCGAGTCCCAGAAGTAGTAGAGGCCAATATCTGGTTCGCGTTCGCCTGCGCTGGTGGGCTGCGTCCAGTTCTGGGTGTAGGTCACAAATTCGATTACGCCATCGCCATCGAAATCGCCACTGCCAAAGCGTGCGCCCGCATTGTAGCGCGGCGTTTCGTAGGTCCACACCGACGCCATCGTGTTGTCGCCGGTGTTTTCGTAGATGATCCAGTCGCCGTCGCCATCCCCCACGAGCAGGTCGCGCTGTCCATCGCCGTCAAAATCGTTCTCGATGGCGAGGGGCTGCTGAAATTCGTTTTGTGTGATCTCGCTGTTGGCCGCCGCTGTAGGATTGTCGAGCCGGAGGACATCCGTGTACTGACCGTTTGCATATTCGAGCACGCGCCACTGCTTCGTGTTATGAACCAGCATTTCGCCGCGTCCGTCGGCATCGAGATCGGTCAGCAATGCGCCAAAGGCGGCATTATCAGCAAAGGGATCACTCAGCCCCGTGGTATCAACAAAGCTCACGTCAGCGGGATACGTAATTGCCGCCTCCTGCTCTAGCAACAGGGTAGCTGCTGCCACCTGCGTTAACAATTCCTGTAAGCCATCACCGTCCGAGTCGCCCACATCGCGAGGAATGACATTGGCGACCAGCTTTTGTGCCGGGCGAAAATCGCCACCGTCCCATTCATAAGTGGCGAGCGTGTCGCCAATCCATCCCTCCTCGTACCGGTTTAGTGTCACTTCGAGCAAGTTGTCCTGATCGAAGTCGGTTGCATGGGGCAGCAGATACCCATGTGGTACTGAAAGCGCAGTTTCTGAAAACAGCGCTGTGTTGGCATTCAGTCGCGGTACCTCAAAAGATGCCGTCAGCTCACTTTCTAAACCAGATCGGTTGGTCGCGATGATGCGAACCTGCGCCGGACCGCCTCTCCCGACTTCGTCGCTCCACGAGAGACCATGTACACGGGCACGGCGCTCCCCTTGCACCGTGAATGTTTCTGTCCCTGTTTGCACCTCCATGCGCACATCGGTAAGGTCATCGGTAGCTACATCCGCTACGATGCCGTGCCTTCCCGAAATGAGGCCCGCGTTGAAAATACGGGGCGTCACCTCCGGCGGGGTCCGGTCCAGATAGACCCGGCGGCGGTCTTCGATGGTACCGCCCGTGCGGATAGTCGCAGCAAGACGCAGGGTATAAATGCCATCTGGCAATGCGCCTGCCTGCCACACAGCTAGTGTGTCGCGTAGCTTCTGGGTTTCTACGGGACCAGCAATCTGCTGCCAGTCTGACCCGAGATCCTCGTCTCCTTCGGCAAAATAGACTGAATAGGAGAGGAAGGCGGGATCAACCACAGAGCCTGTAATCGGCAGGGGATCACCCGTCCAGCCAGTATCGTGTTCGGGCGTATCGATAGCAACGCGGGCAGGCAGTCTACGCGACAGCGCGGTGGCTACATCGAGCAAACCGGCTCCCGTTCGATGGTCCCATCCTGGCTCATTCAGATCGCGAGCAGACCCAAGGAGAATGCTTTGAATGGACGCAGGTGACAGCGTCGGCTCGACAGCGCGCAGCAGCGCAGCGGCTCCAGCTACCATCGGCGCAGCGACCGATGAACCGCTCCGACGTCCATAGAGCCCATCGGGATCGAAGTCACCGTTTTCATCGGTGTTCGGCATCAAAGTCGTATAAATGAACGAACCTGGCGCACCGAGATCAATGCCAATCCCATAGGTGGCGCGCCCGGCGATGCCCGATCCATCCTCCAGAAACCAGGCCGTCGAGATGACCTCCGGATAATCCGACGGATAGTGCGGATCGTCGCCGCCGAGGTTACCCGCCGAAGCCACCACCACGGTGCCCTGCGATACCGCAAACTGAATGGCCTCGCGCATCAACGGCGAATAGTATACGTCGCCAAAAGACAGGTTGAGCACGTCCAAGCCCTGCTGAGCAGCGTAGATAATGGCAGCAGCAATATCGTCATCTTCGCCTGTACCGTCTGCCCCAAAAGCCCGCAACGACACGAGCCGGGAGTCGGGTGCCACGCCCGCTGCTCCCTCCCCCTTATCGAGGTTGGCGGCGAGGATACCTGCCACGAGTGTGCCATGGCCCCGGCCTCCCCCCATCTGATCGTCTTCTGAAGGATCGGGGTCTCGCTGGAAATAATCGCCCTGCTCCACATTCACGGTGCGGTCCACGAAATCGTAGCCACGCAGGTCATCAATAAAACCATTGCCATCATCATCAATGCCGTTGTAATCCGAGGCTTCAAATTGGTTGTTGCCGTTGAGATCCTCACCAGGGTTAATCCAGATCTGCCCGGCAAAATCAGGATGTTCGAAGAAAAGGCCGGTATCGACCAGCCCAATCTGGACATCAGGATTTCCTGTCGTGATATTCCATGCCTCAAGGGCGCGAATGACAGAGAGATGGGCCAGGCTATCGAGTTGTTGCGAAGACGCATTTAAACGTCCATGCGCCGGTGCTTCTAGGAATCCCAGACTCCCAGGTTCACTGTTTCCGTGTTTTTCAAATCCATCAAGCCGGTATTGGTGATTGTGCTGGGCATAAGCAACACCGGGCTGTGCGGCCCAGACCGCCAGCAAGGCGGCCGATTGCACACTGTCTGAAGTTGTAAGGGTAAATGCCCGGAAAGGCAACGCCGCCTTTTTTCCTGCCAGCAACTCGCCTTCCACGGCCTGTACATCAGAGACCTGGTCGAACAAAACAGCGTAATTCCCCCGCTTGCTGGCGGTGCCTAGTTCTAGGGCCTCAATCAGATCGGACGAAGCACTGGTTTCGAGCCGCACAATGAAGGACGCCTGTGCAGCGGCTTCCGGCGGCATCCATCCTAGATACAGGATCAGGGCGGCAATGTAGAGTTTTTTTTTCACTTGCAATAACGGCCCATTAAGATCCTGACACATCCGCCAGCAGCATAGCAAGACGACCCGCCAATACTTTTCGGTCGAACTGCTGGACATAGGATTCGTTCGGGGTCGGCAAGGATTGGGTTTCCCACTGCGCAAATAGCGTCATGAAAGCCGTGGTGATACCCTCAATATCATCAGGCGCTACTATCGTGGCGGCTCCGTAGGGTTCCAGGTCACACTGTGCAGCACCCGGCGGGATGAGTGCCAGGATCGGTTTGCGCGTACCCATGTATTCGAACAACTTGCCGGTCGAGATCCCCTCTGCACCGGGCCGCTGGCCAATGGTCATCCAGAGCACATCGGCGGAAAGCTGGTTCGCCACGGCTTTATGGTGTGGAACGTACCCTTCGTATCGGACCAAATCTCGGATGCCTAAGTCGTCAACCAACTGCTGCGATGATTCGGGCAGCAAGCCGACGAAAACAGCCTCCAGATGCTGGCGTGCTGCCGGGTGCAGAGCTACAAACCGGGCCAATGCCTGCAAGAAATAGTCGGGCGTCTGTGCATCGTAAAAAATGCCGGTGTAGAGCAGTTGCATCTTGTCAGGCACCGGCGCAGGCTGGCACTCTTGAAAATCTACCGGGTCGAAGCCCTGCGGAATAATCTTGACAGACGGTGCAACCCCATCCCTGCTGTTGCGGGCCATCAAACCCGCTCGAATAGGTTCATTAATCGTACAGGCGTGACGGCTTGTGCGTAGTGCATAGCGCTCTAGTACCCCGTTGAGGGCGCGATGGAGTGGCGTCGGATAGACATGGCGCGGATTGCCCACCCAATCGTCGCGGAAATCGAGCACAAGGGGCAAACCGCTTACCCGACTAAGGCGGGCCGCGATAAGGTGCGAGGTGTATGGCGGTGCAGATGAAAAAATTGCGTCGAATGAATGCGCTCGGAGCAACCGTCCTCCAACCCGAAGCGCATGCGGCATCCAGCCGATCTTGTTATCGGGGACGAAGAAAAACTGGCTCAACGTGGAAAGCCATCGCCGTTTCCGCTCGGCGGGCAGTGGAACGGTCTGCTTGCGCCTGAACAGCCGCGTCGGATCCCAGGTGTCGGTGCGGACAATCTCTACCCCGGCGACCTCCATTTCATGCAGCAGCGTCTCGTCGTAGGCGAAGTAGCCGGCAGGATCGACCGTCAACACCGTCGGTTGCCAGCCATGCTCCGGGAGATACTTGACAAATTTGGCGACCCGCTGCACCCCACTGAGGCCCATCGGCGGAAAATAGTAAGCCAGTACGAGAACACGTCGCATAAACCAGGTACAGCTTGTCAGAGCACGATCAGCGATTTAGGGGACGCCGTCAGATTCTCGCATCCATTGGCCCGCACCACCACCATATCTTCGATGCGAACGCCGAATTGCTCAGGTAGATAAATGCCCGGCTCAATGGTTACCACAGCGCCTTCGGGCAACTCGTCGTCCACATGATACGAAATCCGGGGCCATTCATGCGTCTGCAACCCGATACCATGCCCGAGGCCGTGGTTAAAATAATCTCCGTAGCCTGCCGCTGTGATGGCATCGCGGGCCATGCCATCAAGGGCCTGGGTAGAGAGGCCTGCCTGAACGGCGTCGATGGCCCGCTCCTGTGCTGCCAGCACGACGCTGTACACAGCCCGGGCCTGCTCACCCGGTTCACCCAGCGCAATAGTGCGGGTCATATCTGAGGCATAGCCATGGAGCACACAGCCAAAATCCAGCACCACCATGTCGCCTTGTCTCAAAACGCGGTCGGTAGGGCGCTTGTGCGGCAACGCGCCGTGTGCGCCCCCGGCAACGATGGGATCGAACGACATTCGCGCTGCGCCACGCTGTAGATGCTGATACACGATTTCAGCCGCAACTTCAACTTCACGCTGCCCCGGCTGGATGAAACCCAGCAGGTGCTCAAAAACGGCATCGGTGATCGCCTGCGCCGCACGGATACGCTGGATTTCGTCGGCGCTTTTAGACGCCACCTGCCGGGTTAGCATGTTCTCGACAGGCTGCCAGGTTACATTCGGGAAATGCGGCTTCCAGCTTTCCAACTCCGCAACCGTAACCTGATCTGCCTGAAATGCCACGGAGGTCACATCCTCCAGCAAGCCTGACTCAGCCAGATTGGCCATAAGCGCATAGCCTGGCACATGAATAGTGGCTCCCTTCACTTCATCTTGCGCCTGCTCTCGATATCGCCCGTCGGTGATGAAATGGACCGCGTCTGGTTTGACGAGCAAAAGACCATTCGACCCGGAGAACCCGGAGGCCCAGCGAATGTCGGGCAATGCGGTGATGAATACAGCCTCGGCATCGTGGATAGTAAGAAGGTCAGAGATATATTTTTTCACTTGCAACCGCTGGATATTGTTCATGGCTCCATCTGGCGTCTACCTTGTAGGTGTCAGAACCCAACGAACCAGACCCAGGAAGAAAGCTATGAGATTCTACCAACAGGAGCATACTTACTGACGCAATGATTTCCTACGCGCCATGTCTTGTAGGGACGGTGGTTTTAGTGGGGAGGAGGAGCCGTGACCGTGCTATCGAGCAACGCGCGATAGCGAACTGCCGCCTCCGGCTTTTCCCACGCCTCGTAAAGCGCAGTCAGACGCCCCAGTGTTCCTTGTGTGTACGGGTGTTGCTGGCCCCGTTGCTCTTGGAATACAGCAAGGGTTTTCAGTAATAACGCTTCGGCTTCTTCGAAGGCACCCCGGCTGCGCAGTACGTCGGCCAACTCTTCCTGGCTGCGGAGGGCCAGCACATAGGTGTCGCCGAAACGCTGCCTAAATCGATCGGCGGCCTCGCGGTAAAGGGCTTCCGCCTCATCATAATTCTGTCGATCGTACAGAAACCGGGCCAGACGAAGAACACTCGAGGCGAGAGCGGGATAATCCTCGTCTCCATACTGCGTCCGGAAGTGCGCCAGGGTCTCGCGCAGCACCACCTCGGCTTCGTCATAATCGCCCTGCTGCCATAGGGTTCCTCCCAGCACCATCAGCGTGGCTCCGAAGGCCTGGGTATCTTCCTGCCCCAGGCTTCGGTACAGAGCCAAAGCGTCTCGAAGCAACGTTACCGCCTCTGCATACCGCCCCTGCTCCCTGGCGAGCACTGCTAGGTTTCTCAAGATGCCGCCAACAGCTTGATGCGGAGTCTCATAGGTCTCTTGATAGAAGCGCAACGCTGCGCGTAACGGCGGTTCGGCGGTGTTGTAGTCCCTTTTCATGATATAGAATTCCCCTACCAGCCGGAAGCGATCGGCCTGGCGCTGATCGTTTTCGACGGGTATGGTCTTCAACAAGATCAACCAGGCACCGAACAGGCTATCAGCTCTGGCGAAGTCGCCCTGCTCATGGAACACATAGGCCAGTTCAAAGAGGGTGCCAGCCACGTCTCGATGGACATTCCCATAGAGGCCTTGGCGGATTGCCAAGGCCTTTTCGAAAAGCGCTGCGGCCTGCTCAAACCGCCCCATCACCCGATAGGCTCGCCCTATGACCTCCATCATCTGGGCCTGCACATCTGGCTCATCGGCCAGTTCCTCGTTGATA
>Ga0102947_1000483_pt1 | contig 14280 bp, 15 predicted proteins | sample SalPon2A_A_D2_MG_FD_78210 | JGI IMG/M metagenome (GOLD analysis project Ga0102947, IMG submission 78210) | Soil microbial communities from South San Francisco under conditions of wetland restoration - Salt Pond MetaG R2A_A_D2_MG | ecosystem: Environmental > Terrestrial > Soil > Wetlands | place... | reverse complement strand
TGGATCACCTCAATTCTTGCTATTTCGCCCAGATTTTAACCAATTCAGGCTGATTCAGAGGATTTTATGAACGTCGGAATTGAAAGAAGACCTAGCGGCGAACCTGAACGGACGGCTACATTTCTCCAGAGCGGTCATTCAAACGTGCAGGACGAGTGGCCGCTTCCGGCGCAGAAGCCGACCTTCGCGGCCAACATTTAGCGGCTACCGAGAAGGTGGTGGAGGCAAACCTGGAGGCGGGGTCATGTCAAATCGCTGCTCGCCCGTCCCGGGCTCTATCGAGCGATCAAACTCCGAGCACCATGAAATCTCGTTCCCCATCGTTTTCGACAAACGCCGATAAGACTGCGACCATCGATAGGGCGCCGTGAAGATGTCAGGGGCGACCGTCTCGACATCGAATCGAAGGCTATCTGCGTCCTCCAGATATATGCGCTCACGTATTACAACGTTCTCGCCAAAAGGAATGGCCCCCGGTCCCCGCCTTGGATATAGTGCGCGCGGATCGATGCCGGTGGTCTCGATAACCAGGGCCTCTCCGTCCCAATGTCCGATCGAAGTGCCGGTGTTGGTGTATTCAAGGGCATCCGGCATTGGGCGCCCGTCGGTATAAATGCGACGAATCAAACCCCGCTCATTCGTCAAGGTCACTCTTCCGGGCGTGAACAGAAGTTCGAGCGCCTCCGTAAATCCGCCACTGCTGCCCGTGAACTGCCAGGCTCGACAATGGCGCAGCGGGTCAGGCGTGTCGGCGGCGCGTCCAGCCTCGCGCGCCTGCCGGGCGTCGGGCTTGAAAGGCGGTGGCTGAATGGCGAATTCCTCGCTGTCTATTCTGTCGGCGTTCGGGACCCACCAGCCACTCCAGTTCGGAAGCTCGGCGAGTGATTCATAGGTCAACCCCGGCAGCTCATCGACCGGAGTTTGCGCTTCGGCAGTCACCGCCAGCAGAGCGCAGGCCGTACCCAACATCGAACGACCGATCATCGACCGGACACCTGTGGCGCAGCGGGTGGCGGAATAGCCTTGCCGGCATCGGGACTGCCCCCGGGACCACCTGCGCCGTAGACCACGGTGCCGTCCGCGCGAGTGAGAACAGCGAAATGGCCGCCGTTCTGGCCATCGACGACGGGCCAGTAGCTGATCGCGACCAACTCGCCTTCTTCGAAAAATGTCGGCGACCAGCCGCGTATTCTCAGCACATTCGGCGAACCATTTTCCAACGCGTAGAGATCGTAGCCGGCGTCACTGTCAGGATTCGGCACGTAGACCCAAAGGAATACGTGTGGGTTAACCCATTCCAGCTGGGCCACCGTTCCGACGATGGTCTTAACCTGAGAGCCATCGAACATCGCGTATGAATGATGCGCAGACCCGCTCACCGAAAGAAGGAGAGTCGTTTGAGCGAATGCAATCAGTGCTAATTTCCGAGCCCGCATAGAGAATCCCCCGTTTGCAGTCCGGCCAAGCCTGCGACCACCTTAAGTCGGACTTTGCCGCTCAGTAGTAAACCGCCGAGCGTCCCGAATAAATCTATAGTGGCCGTCTGAAGGTCCACTTTTCGGCACTTCCTTAACGGTTAACAATCCGGGCTGAAATCTGCCCGCTGGCGAACGTCTCGTTTCCGACCACATTCGAGACATTCAGCGCCCAAAATCGAATGGCAACTTCCGGCGCACAAGTGGACGTAGCTACGGCCTTGCTTCCAGAATGATGTTGAACGGTGTCTCGGTTGCACGCCTGAAGCTGGAGAACCCACCGTCGTCTACTACCACCTTTCGCAGTCGTTTCTGTCCCGCCTGCGCTCCGAGCGCCGGGCCGTTTTTGGCCAGAGAAACGGGGACGCAAATCAGTGACGATGCGCCATAGTAAACACGGCCAATGGGGTTGAGGTTATCTTCGACGCTGTCGCCCGCGAAAGGCTCGACAATCATGCAATGACCGTCAGCCGTCAGAGCCTGCCGAGCATGGCGAGCAGCACCCGAAGGGTCAGCCATGTCGTGCAAACTATCGAAAAATGCGATCAGATCGTATCCGCTACCCTCATAGGAAGTGGCATCCGCTGTTTCGAAGCGAACGTTTTCCACACCCTCATCGCTAGCATGTTCGGACGCGGTTGAGATGGAAAGTGCGTGATAATCGATACCGACAAACTCAGAATTTGGGAAAGCCTGAGCCATCAGAATCGTGCTTGCTCCATGACCGCAACCAACATCAGCTACTCGCGCCCCTCGCTCGAGCTTCTCGACCGCGCCATCGAGTGCCGGTAACCAGGAAGTCAGCAGATTTGCATTGTAGCCCGCACGGAAGAACCGTTCGGTGCCACAGAATAGGCAAGCGTCGTGCTCTCCCCATTCCATGCCTTTGCCAGTGCGAAAATTCTGCAGGGCGCGTTCCTTAACCGAAAAGAGGTCTTGCACGATCATGTATGCCCCCGGCAGATCGACCGGTCCATTCGGGTTGGCTAAACAGAGGGCCTGCTCCTCGGTCATAAAGAATTTATCCGTTGATGGGTCGAACTCTACGTATCCGCCGGATGCCTGGTTTCCAAGCCACTCGCGGATATATCGTTCGTTGGTGCCAGTCTTCTTCGCCAGCTCAGCCGAGGTGGCGGGACCTTTCGCAAGAGCCTTGTACAGGCCAAGCTCATCGCCGATCAACATCAGAACGGCACTGATGGATGCGCCTAAGTCACCTACAGCTTTACCCAGAAAAGTGTTGAGTTTTTCTTCGTTAATCGCCATCCCGATTCCCCCTTTGTCGTGACAGAACGGCTGACGCGAAATGAATCACGCTATGACTATTTTGGGTCGTTTTGACCCAGACGTGCAAATCCTACCACGGCTCGAATTGCCGGCCGCAAACGGGATACGCCCAGTCTTTATCAACGGGACGTTTTAACGTCCAACGCGAAGGGCAAATTTCGGCGCAGAAGGAGAGGTCGGCTGTTTCGATCAGTGCCACAATGGATCGTGGCTCTGCCTATATGCAGGCCGATCCTTGATACGTCTCACGTATGCCGCGACGCTGGGACTCGGCGACCCGAGCCACCCCAACTGTACGGCAAAATCCAGCGTGCCACCGAACACGACGTCCGCGGCACTGAACTGTGAACCCAGCACCCAATCAGACAAAGGTGTCATTGACTCCACTGTGGCCATACACCGTTCAAAGTCACCCCAACCCACGGACTCTGCAGGGTAGTCTGTGACACCAAGAAGCTTCGTGGTGAACATCGGCTCCAGGGTCGTGCCGGGAAAGAACAGATACCGATAGTAACGGCCGCGCTCGCGCGAATCCGGTGGCGGCGCGAGTCCCTTTTCCGGATACCGGTCCGCCAGATATGCACAGATCGCCGCGACCTCCGTCACGACTACTTCGCCATCAACCAGCGCCGGTATTTTTCCCATTGGATTGATTTGTCGATACTCGGGCGAGCCAGTTTCGCCAGACACAAAATCTACGACAACCTGCTCATGCTCAGCGCCGAGTTCCGTGAGCATCCAATTCGTTGTTGCCGCCCGGCTCATTGGATTGAAATAGTGCTTCATACGGCCTCCGTTTTGTCTGTGGCGAAAATGGGAGCAAGTACGAGTATCGGTGTGGTCATTTCTTCGGCCCTCTTGTTCAGATCGGCTTGTCATAGCGAGTATATTGACAAATAAGACAATATATGACCTATATCTTTTGATGAACCGTGCATCTACCATCGGTCGGCTTCAGCGACTGGAACTGATCACTGCCCGACTGAAATCGGATGATTCACTGGTAGTCGGTGACCTTGCCAGGGAATTCGGCGTGAGTGTGCGCACACTTACTCGAGACATTCAGATATTGCGGAATCAAGGATTGCCTATCGAGGCGGACAGAGGCCGCGGCGGTGGGGTGCGCATGCATTGGAGCTGGGGTATTGGCCGGCTTGCACTCAGCTATGCCGAAGCGGTTGATCTGCTTGTGAGTCTTGCAGTCGCTGAGCAGATGAAATCGCCACTTCTGATGGCCAATCTTGGCTCTGTGCGGCGCAAATTGATGGCTTCCTTTTCACCATCGATGAGACGCAAGATCAATAGCCTGAAGTCGCGCATTATTGTAGTCGAGTCTGCATCTCCATTTGTTCTATCTGCGTTTTCTGTACCAAGCGCTCGCGTGGTTGAGCGATTGCATCAGGCTTTTCTGATGATGCGCAAGATCCATGTCCACTATCGCGACGCGAGTGGTGAAAAAACCGAACGCGCAATAGAGCCGCAATACCTTCTGCTCAGCTACCCGGTTTGGTATGCGATCGCCTGGGACGATTTGCGCAGCGAAATACGCACCTTTCGCTGTGATCGAATCGAACGTGCACGCTTGCTTGATGAAGTGTTTCGCCCGCGCCGATTCACTCAGTTTGAAACGGCAGTGGAAGCCATCGATGCCGCTTAGTCGTACGTGGTCGTTTGCCAGGTGATTCCGCAGAACTACTGAACGTCGGTTTCGGGTCGAAGAAGGACCTCACGACTTACCAGGCAGAACGCCCGTCTCATTCTGTAGTTCTCTGAGCAGTTCCTTGCGCCAGATTGTCGGCAGTAGGTAGCGAGGCGTCTCCTCCGAGTCGCCTGTTTCGCAAACATTACGATCCTTGGGAAGCGCATCAAGATACGCTCGGACATCGGCAGCCTTGTCCAGCGGCTTCGTAAACCAACCCGGTTCAATTTCTCCGGGACTATTCAGAGCTTGAGCCAGAATCAGATACAACTCTCCTTGCTCGAATGGCATTCCGCAGCTTGCCCGGTCTGTGTTAGCGGTGAAGACGTATGACGTGTTGGCGTTGCGTCCATCACGTAGTCCTTTGAAACCCCAGACAGGAGAGATCTCGACCTCCACGACGGACTCGCGTACTGGGACTACCTCGCTGGCGATTCCGATTATGACGAGATCGGACGAACAATAGGCCATTCGCCACTGTTCCTCTATTGGTGCTGGATCAGGAACGAGGGAGCAGGGCCAGCAAGCGGCCGGCATCAATGAGAGAAGGACGATCAGGCCTGCGAATCTCATTCGAAGGAACTCCTGAAGCCGGGAGAAAACTTCGACCGTTTAGGGTCGAACGTTGTCGGTCAGAGTATAGCACCCGAAGGACCGTACTCTGCTGGTTGATGCCCGGTTAATCGGCTGATTCCACGGGCAGAAACCGGCCACTATCAGTCGCTTGAGCATACCCTCGTTTAGGAGCTTTCGTGCTTGGCGCCTGATGCGATGACGAGCCGTCCAGACGCACGATTCAGAACGTAAACAACACCCCGATTTCGGGAGCAACGTCGACCGCTTTCTTAGTCAGGCCGAAGCCGCTGTTGAGCTTCAGGATCATTCCAGAGCGCAGCGTCAATTGTCCCTCGCCAATCAGCGCGACTTCGTCGTCTTCGCCTTCGAGCGTAGCAACAATCCGCCATTTGTCGCTGACACGCTTGAGATACTCCAAGGCGTACTCGCCGAGCTCCAATTTGTTTTCTGCGCCGTCGTAGGCGAGCGATGCCCTACCGTTCAGCGTGCCCCATGAATGCCTGCGGATGAACCCAATGCCAGCGGCTACCTCGACATCCTGGGCACCTATCAAGACCTTTTTATCCTGAAACGGCAATTCAACTTCGAAGAAGCTGTACAGCGCACGACGTTCGGCCGTCTCCTCTCGCATCATCCAGCGTAACTGAGCCTCGGCACCGGCAAAGCCCGACTCGCGGAGCCTGGACGGCACGGGAGACGTGTCAAGTGCGGACTTATCGAGTGTGGCGGAGGCGTAGAGCTCGGCCTCGAACTCGAACGCGAATGACTCGCTGAGCCCGTAACCCAGGAAAAGCACGACCTCTTCCTGAGTCGCGCGGCCGAGGAACTCCTCCTCTCCTGCGAAGCCAGGCCTCGGAAAGCCGAGTTCCAGAGGCGTGTATTCCTCCTCGTCGTTCTTCTCGTATTCGACGAACGGGTAAATCATCCATTGACCGGACTCGATGTAAGTGCCGAACAAAGACGTTGGGATGCCGGCGCCTCTATCTCGCAGCGGATCGAACTGCAAACTGGCGCTTTCTTTCGGCGCCTGCTGTGCCAAAGCTGAGGCGACAGGGGTTGCAACGAAGATGAGCGTGAGCAGGCTCGTCTTCCAGATCGGCATAGCCAGACTCCAGGACAAGATGGTGGCAGTGTGGGAGACGGCATTCCGTCGGAAATCCTTCGGTGCTCTCATCCATGACCAACGCGAAGCGCAAGGTCCGGGATTCGAGATCTGGGCAGAGGCCCTTCAGCCCTGGCTGGACAGGTTCGTCAAATAGTTTAGGGAGTTCATATCGGTGTCAGCGACCGCCGTTGATCCGGGAACTGGCATTAGTCGTCGTCTTCAAATCGGAACTCGATACGATCCTGAATCACCGTTTCCACAGGCTCACCGTCTACCAATCTGGGCTTGTACCTGAAGCTCCCGGCGGCTTGAATTGCAGCGCTTTCGAAAACGGGCGCGCTCGACTCGACGATCCTGACATCGCTGGTCGAACCAGTTCGAGTTACTGTGAACTCGACATCTACGTAGCCTTGCGACAATCCCCGCGCGACCGCTTCTTCAGGGTACGCCAGCTGATCCCGGACAAGCGGGAACAGGTCACGATCGCCAGTAACATAGATATCGAAGCCTCGCCACAGACCATCATCTGTTAAATGACGTCCCGCCAAGGGATCCGCACGGTAATTGCTGACAAGCAGTTCTTCTAACGTGTCATATGCATCCTGAAACTGACCCAGGCTCGCATGCAGTTGAGCGACAGACCGCATGTGGTATTGCCGCTGTTCCTGTGCAGGCGAGTACATGGCAGCGTTTCTGTATGCGTCAATGGCCTCAGGAAAGTCTCCGTCGAGGAACTCTATATATCCGAGTCTTACCCAATATTGATAACGCTCGAATCTGCTCAATTCCAGCGTAGCGATATTGTCCAGTGCAGCGCGGGCGCAATCGAAATCGTTGCTTTCTCGGCACTCTCTCGCATCTTCCAAATGGCGTTGAACGCGAACGCTGATTTCCTGGGCAAGTGAGACATGCCCGGCACACAAACAACCAATCATCAGGAGTCGCGGCCCAAAACGGCGGCCAAGGAGAACCCTGCATAGACTTCGGACGTTAAAGATCATCATTCCGAACCTCCAGATGCTGCCCATACAACTATCGGACAATACCTTGAGTCATAAGGTATTTTGATGTCAAGGCACGTTCCGGAGCGCAGCATCGCAGTCGTGATGCGACAACAGCGAACGTCAGAAACGGGCACGGCATCTCTCACCGAAGCGAGACGTTTTGATGTCCAGGGCGAAGGACGACTTGCGGCGCAGTTGAAGTCGCCGAAAATGTTGCAGCTGCTTGAAGAGCGGCGCCGGTACTATTCAATCACCCCCTAATTCGGGCGAGTACCTCAACGAATTCCGGTTGTTCCAACGTCGGATCGGCGAGAAAGTTCATCTTTACATTCATCACGTTTATGGTTCCCTGGTCTGGTTCGTGATTCCTTGCCTTCTCGGCCACTAATTCGAGCTGCTCTAAGGCCCTTTGCTCGTCGCCGATGGCCAGATAGATGGTGGCCCAGCCGCCTGCACCGAAATTGGTCTCGTTTGCTCGCGTCTGTATCTCTTCGTACAACCGATCGACATCTCTTCGCTGACCGATACGGGAATAAGCATAAGCGAGCCCTGGCAAGTACAGACTAAGTCTGTTGTCACCGAGTAACTGTTCGAGTAGCCGCAATTCCCTGAGCGCGTTTTCGACGTTACCGAGTGCGACCTCGTTGTATGCGACCCAGGGTTGAATCAACGGGCTTGCCGGGGCGATCTCGAGAGCAGCCTGGAGACTGCGCATCGAGCTGGCGCGGTCGCCCGCGTAGGCATGGACAATCGCCAAACTCAGATGGGCGAGCGCATCCTGCGGATTTAGCTTAGCGTGCAGCTCACCTAATCGGATTGCTTCGCCCGGTCGTCCCATCCACGCGTAAACCCAGACCTGAGCCGAAGTCAGGTTCGCTTCGTCCTCAGGTTCTACCGCTTGCTCAAACTCAGACCAACGCCAGGTTTGAAGACTAAGGTCGCGCAGCGCATCCCGGGCGGCCACATCTCGTGGATCCAGCTCGAAGGCGAGTCGCACATACATGCGGACCTGTTGTTCGATCGCTTGCCGGCTCTCATTCGCCACTCCGGGGCCCCGAGCTGTATTTACAACGGAATCTGCGTACAGACGTGCTTTCGTACCGTAGGCACGAGCAAAGCCGGGATCGATCTCGATCGCGCGATCGAGCAGGGTATGAGCTGCTTCGCTGCCGCCCAGTGAACGAGCAGCACTGATCGCCCGGAGGTACAGCGCGTAAGCCTCCGCCGATTCAGTCAGAACTTGCTCGATTTCTCGTCGCTCAGCTGGAGAGAATTCAGCTTCAAGGGCTCTGGCGATGTTCGTTGCGATATCCGATTGAATCGCAAAAATATCCGCCAAGTCTCGCTCGTAAACCTCGGACCACAGCTGTTCGTCCAATTCTGCATCGATCAACTGGGCCGACACGCGCACGCGGTCGTTCGCATAGCGCACGCTGCCTTCCAGTACGGCCTCGACGTTGAGCTCATCGGCAATCTCCGGTATCGATAGACCGCTGTTGGCGTATCTCAACATTGAAGTGCGCGAGATCACGCTGAGTTTCCCGATCCGCGCAAGCTGATTCAGGATTTCCTCGTGAATTCCTGCGGCGAAATACGCGTCATCGGGATCCGGACTTAGATTCGTGAGCGGCAAGACAGCGATCGAGTTTGGCAGCACGGTGTCTGCGGAGCTCGGAACTTCGTCCCTATCGACTACCAGAAACGCAACGGCGAACACGAGTAGCGCAATGATTAAGAAATCGATCTTTCGACTGGCAAAGCCGACGGCGCCGGTTGGCTCTGCATCGGATGCTGGCTTGATGCCTTCCGGCGTAATTTCATAACGCCACGCTAACAACAGCACGCACGGAAACGCCAGGGCCGCGGCAAGAATTAGCCCCTGCATGATCCACGACGCGGTGCCGAAGCTCGTCAGAATGAGGTCTGCGACCTGGAGTAAAACCCACGCCCCCGCCATGTAGGCGAGCCCTACTCGAACAACATGTCGACGTCTCAGCTCCCCCCAGAAGGACATCCGGATCACCACCCCCGTGGCAGTTGCGTGCAATGACCGAATTCGTGCTCGTAGTCGAGTTACGCGAACGGCTTCCTCGGGTCGATTGCTGAAGGTACGACGAACCTGAACGAAGGGCAACTCTCACCGAAACGGGACGTTTAAATGACCAGCGCGAAGGGTGACTTTTCAATTTGAGACCTTCAGCTTGCTTGCGTCCACCCGGCACGGAACCTCACTGCCCGATCAGTTCGCCGTTTTCTGCGCGCCGCATCAGATGATCGGCAGATTCGCTCGCTATCTGAGCCCGTGTCTGTGCTTGAACGATACGATTGTTCTGCCTGATCTCGACTGCGAGGAACACGATTCCGGCTATCACTCCGACATTTGCCAGTATCACAATCGTCTGCCCGAGGTCGATCTTGTTCATTTTAGTTCTCGAATCGACTGTGTTAGCCAGATTCTATCGGATGCTATTTGTTCTTCTGGCCTTCCACGAACTGGATGAACTTTAAGGCATCCTCGGGCATCAATCGACCCACAGGGCCGGTACTATAAGTGGCTGATAGCACGCTTCCGTTGCGATCCAGGATGAACTCCGATGGTTGAACGATTGAGCGGCGATCTTCCCACCAACTCCCGATGGCCGCAGCCTCGTCTCGAGTGACCCCATAGGCAACGGGAAAGCTCAACTCTTCCTGAACTGCGGAGGCATTCTCAAGTGTGTCAGTGGATGCCGCAAGAATCGAAGCACCGACCTCCTCGAAATTCTTTTTCGCCGAGCTAAAGGCGGCTAACTGCCGCCGGCAGAATGGTCACCAATGACCTCGAAAGAACAGCACGACTTCATAGGAACTGGCAATGTCATCTGGCAGAGTGACTGTGCCACGTCTAACGGTGGTGAGCTTCACAGTGGGGAAGATCGTACCAGCATCAAGTTTCTGGGCCATATGAACTACCGTCTAATCTCCACAGCCCTGGCGGGCTGATTTGGGTCGTTCCCGGTCAATCAGAGTCTAACGCTAAATGTCCTGTTTTGGGTGAACGGTCATTCGGGTCACTTAAGGCAAATGGTATCCACCATCGACCAATAGCGACTCTCCTGTAATGTAAGACGCGGCATCCGAGCATAGAAACAGTATTGGCTCCGCGACCTCTTCGGGTGCGCCGTGGCGCTTCAAAGGAATATGTGCGTCCATGACGGCGACGCCTTCCGGGCCTATCGTCTCTGCCACTTGCCGAGACATCGGAGTGTCGATTAGACCTAGTGTGACGGTGTTTACTCGGATATTCTTGCCCGCACATTCACTGGCCGCTACTCGCGTTAACGCCTCAATGCCGGCCTTCGCCGCACAGTACAACGACCAGTATGGAATCGCGATGCGGCTGGCGTACGACGAAGTATTCACGATAGCCCCGCCTGAGTCCTCCATCGCTCGAAGCTCGTATTTTAGGCAATGAACAACGCCGTGCAAGGCGGGACCCATCATGTAGGTGTAATCCTCTCCGCTGATCTCTGTTAGAGGCTTTCCGATTGGCGTAGGGGCCGCGTTGTTCGATGCGCAATCAAGCCGACCGAATAGCTGAACAGTCTTATCGACGAGCTCTTCGACTTGACGGTCTTCTGATACGTCACAACTGACGAACGCCGCTTCGCCGCCGGAACGTTTAATAGACTCCACGACCTCCCGTCCAAGGTCTTCTCGTCGGCCTGACAGAACCACGCGAGCACCTTCTTCGGCAAACCTTTCGGTCACGGCACGGCCGATACCGGAGTTTCCACCCGTAACGAGAGCCACCTTGCCTTTGAATCGGGTCATAACCTCCTCCTAAAGCTAATGAGCGAGTCCCTTCGTTCGTTCTCCTGCCTGAAAAACGAAATGTCTCTATTGGGTCGAAGAAAGACCTTACGGCGAACTGGCGATAACGGCAACCATCCGGCGCGCTTCCGATTATTCGTCGATGTGATTTCAGTACAGCCATTAGCGTCATATACTGTATGCGTAGCATAAACATTCAGAAACTGAGCGGGTGAGCTTCGACCGCCAGCCAATGCGCTTAAAACGACGACTTTTTCGTATAGGCCGAGTCGTTACTTTCTTCATCATCGGCCTGCTGATCGCTGGCTCCGTTTATCAATACCTGGCCGAGCGGCGAGATCTGCGTCTGAATCCGCCTCCAGGTGATCTCGTGGACGTTGGGGGATTCCGATTGCATTTACACTGCGTCGGAAGCGGCAGTCCCACTGTGATAATCGAGACAGGTACTAACGACTTTTCCGTTGGATGGCAGAGCATTCAATCGGAAGTTGCGCGGCGAACGAGCGTTTGTGCCTATGATCGGGCTGGAGCGGGGTGGAGTGACGACGATGGTGAAATCCCGCTGCCGAACCATGTCGTTGGGAATCTGGAAGCGGCACTGGACAACGCACTGGTCCAACCTCCGTATCTGCTTGTTGGACACTCCTGGGGCGGCGTCCTCGTTCGAGAATTTGCCGCACAGTTTCCCGATCAGGTTGTCGGGTTAGTTCTTGTCGACTCCTCGCACGAGAATCAATATCTGGGCAGGCCTGAGGAAAGCGAAGAGCTGCCGGTCGGCTTTATTCGCTATTGTCACACCGCGTCTTTCGTCGGAATTACTCGTGCATTAAGGCTTAGAGGTGAACCCTGGTTCGACTATCCGGAAATCAGAGAGATGGCGCTATACCGAACGCACTCGTGTGCTGCAACCCTCCGAATGCTCTATGCCTCCGATCTCAGCTTGGCACAGGCAGATCCGCCACGAGATCTCGGCGCGCTTCCGTTACGCGTATTGACTCGCGGCGTGGCTGATAGCGGAACCAATCCGTCACCGGAAGAACAGGCCTGGGAGGAGGCGTGGCTGTCGTTTCAAACGGAACTGGCGAGCTTGTCAACCAACAGTAGACATCAAATCGTTGCCGACGCCAGTCACTTCATACATTGGGACAAGCCTGAAGTGATTATTGAGACGATAGACGAATTGTTGATGACACCAGATTAGCCGCGGTTCGTTCCCTGGATGATCCCTGCGTGAATGGCAGAAACGGGTTGCTGAAATTACGACGAACCGGGCCGAGCGCAAACTTTTATCGGATGGTGCCGTTCAAACGTCCAACTCGAAGGGCAACTTTCGCAAGTCCGGTCGTTCGTTGTCGGTCCGCTCTTGCGGCCACAAACCGGTCATTCAGCTCTGCACTAAAAACGGAAGCTTCCGACCAATTCGGGAACGCACGACCAGCTTAAGCAGCGTCGACGAGTGCCTTCGTCAACTGTTCAGGCCTTTCCAGCATTACGTCGTGGCCGCACGCCATCTCCAACGTCTTCCAACCTGCCGCTCGCGCCTTCTCCTCGAATGGTGGGAACGGTGAGCCTTCCTCGAACCCGGAAGCGCGGATGAAAACGATATTCTCAATCTCCTGTATGCCTCCTGACAGGCTGATCCGCTGCTGAAACGTTTCGAGGGATTGGACAGTGCATTGATTGTTCACCCAGTCGCGGTCCGCCTCATTCACGTTGAACACTTCAGCAGGAATCGGTGGCACCTTCCATCCCTCGCCGATACTCCTCGTACCCTCGAGCATGTGCTCCACCTGCGCCTCAGGTACGTGCTGCAAGACATTCTCGTTGTCTTCGGGCACGAATGCATCGAGGTATACGAGAGCACGGATACGTGCCGGCATACGGTCGGCAACGCCCGTCACGACTGCCCCTCCGTACGAGTGTCCACACAACACGACGTCTGACAGTTCCTCCCATCGAATCAGGTTGAGGACATCCAGAATATGGGTTTCGAGGTCGACCGCCCGCGTGAGCAGATGAGACCGTTCCCCAAGTCCAGTCAATGTCGGCGTGAAGACCTCGTGTCCGGCCGCTTGCAACAAGCTTCGAACTCGTTTCCAACACCAACTTCCATGCCAGGCACCGTGGACGAGAACGAACGTGCTCATGGCGATCTCCCGGGCGCGCTGTGAATTTCCGCGAATCGAGGCCTCATACTGTCTTACTTGTATTCGGCCGGAATGGGTCGATTCCTGAAGTTACGACGATCCCGGTCCAACGGCAACTTTCCGACCACGTTCGAGACATTCAGCGCCCAAAATCGAACGGCAGCTTCCGGCACAACCGGAGACATCTCCCCCAAGGTAAACGAGTGTCTGCTTGGGCGCGTCGCAGATGGTGGCTTCGGGCGGGATGAGCACGAACTATCCCGCCGAACCGGGCTCAGATCGAGGTCGTGAGTGGTTTCGAGCCCGGAGTTCCTTACTCTCCAGAACTTAGCCATAAGTCAGATATGCACCACTCCGAAAGGGGTCATTCGTATACGGTGCCGGGTATGCGAAATGGGATTCCACGACGTTCATCAGCCTTAGTGGTCTTGGTGGGATCCGGAGGTTCGAAGACGGCGAATCCGACAGTGCGGCGATTGGAATACTCGGGTATCAGCTGGAACTGATGTGTTTGGATATTCGCTTCACATACGAGGTCTGGGATATCGATCAAGGTGATGCGGACAACCTCTCGGTCGGAATAGCGTATCGATTCTGAAACATCCGGCTTTTCGATTCGTGGCGCTGTTTCTGAGCCGGTTCAATCGAAAATATCCAAAGGGAGGATAGCGGTCACCCCAACATTCGGCGCATCCACGAGCTGACCGATCCGTAAATCAACCGCTACGCTCGCGACGATGTAGGCTTGCTGAGGAGTCAATTCATACGTTTCGGCGATGTGGGCGATCATCTCGAGCAACGCGTTACGGGCCGCAAGTGAAACGTCTTTTGACAGGTTTTCCAGGGCTGCAACGTTGGCCGATTCGAGATATCGCATATCCGGAGGTACTTCAAGCTCAGCCTTAAGCGGGAATCCAGTCGTCGCGTAAAAGCTTCTGGAAGGTATATCCAAAAGTCGAGCCGGCCCTTCGTAATGAGGCCCTCGAGTAAGACCAGGTCCATCGCGAATTATGCGCGTCGTAACGGTTACATCGGCGTCCATTTCGATGGCAGTTCCAGAGACCTCACCGTCGCCTTGTGCGAAATGCACATCCCCGATTGCCAGCCCGCAGCCATCGATGTAGCAAGGCAGATAGATCGTCGAGCCGACACCAAGATATCGGATATCCAGGTT
>Ga0102947_1000482_pt1 | contig 14298 bp, 10 predicted proteins | sample SalPon2A_A_D2_MG_FD_78210 | JGI IMG/M metagenome (GOLD analysis project Ga0102947, IMG submission 78210) | Soil microbial communities from South San Francisco under conditions of wetland restoration - Salt Pond MetaG R2A_A_D2_MG | ecosystem: Environmental > Terrestrial > Soil > Wetlands | place... | reverse complement strand
ATGAGAATACTTATATCGCTCACCTTAACAATGCTGATTACAGGGTGTCAAGAAAAATCCGGGGGTTCCCTTACAGCCCAGGAAATTGTGGACAAATCCATCGCAATTTCAGGGGGAGCCTTGTATGAGACCTGTAGTTTTACTTTTGATTTCAGGGATAAGACGTATGTCCTGGAAAAGAGTAATAATAGAAATGTATTAAAGAGGATCACCCGCTCAGATACGGCCATAGTTACAGACGTTAAAAGCAGTGACGGCTTTCAGCGTTATATCAATGACAGTCTTATCAGCCTGCCGGATTCCATGGCCCAGAAGTATTCCAATTCGGTAAACTCGGTTCACTATTTTGCCTATCTGCCTTATGGATTAAATGATGCGGCGGTCAATAAAAAACTACTGGGGGAGGTACAAATAAAAAACAGCGAATACTATAAAGTACAAATAACCTTTGATCAGCAGGGGGGCGGCAAAGATTATGATGATGTATATATTTACTGGTTTAACAAGGAGAGCTTCAAACCGGATTACCTGGCCTATGAATTCCATGTGGATGGGGGCGGGCTGCGTTTCAGGGAGGCGTATAATGAAAGATATGTCACCGGAATACGCTTTGTGGATTACAACAATTATAAACCGCGGGCAGAAGTTTCAATCTTTGCGATGGACAGCCTGTTTACCCGGGGTCATCTAGACCTGTTTTCAAAGATTGAACTTACCGATATTGTTGTTAATCCGGACAGTTACAATTGAAATTCAACCGGATATCCGTGGCTTTTTGCCCGGTGAATTGAACGATAAAAAGACTGCCGTTATCGTAATCGTCCAGGCTTGAATACTTCTCTTCCCCAATCATCTTATTCACAAAATCCGGGGTGGTGTTGCTGTGGCCAACAACCAATACATTATTCCCCAGGTTGTCTGCCTTAAATTGTTCAATATTTACCTCTTTAGGAGCGTAGAACTGTACCGTGATATCCTGTTTCACAGCGGTAGGCGCAGCGGTCATGGTGGTTCTTTCGAAATCTGTAGTATAGATGGCGTCAAGGCGGACCTCATTTAAAATTTCGGCCCAGTGCATTGCCCTTCCGAGCCCTTTTTGATTTAGTTCCGGATCAATATCCTCGGGATCATTCCTGTCTTTTTCGGCATGCCGAATAAAGTAGTAGGTTGTAACTACCTCATCTGTAATTTCGTTCTGTACTTTGGGATCTTCCTTACAGCCTGTAACCCCCAGCAACAAAAATGCAAATATTAAAAGTTGAATTGTTTTCATATTTAATAGGATTGTATAAATTTGTCAGCTTGCACTATTTTAACTGTAAAACACGGAAAATAGTATATAAATCTAATGTTTTTGAAACACAATGCTGAAGCACCGACTCTTATTTTTTGTCCTATTTGCAATTTCTGCACTACAATCTCAGGACGTGCTTCTGCCACCCGATTTCAGACAACACAATCTAACGGAATACAACTCGAGTTTTTTAAGTCCGGTTTTTGCCCTGGACAGGAATAATCCGGAATCTCTGGCCCTCTGGTCGCGCTGGCAATGGCAAAGCATAGATGCTGACCCTACCACCTTGTTGCTGAATTACACCCGGCGGTTAAATACCGAATCTGTTGCCGGAGTTGGTTTCTTTCAAAATAATACGGGCATTTTTTTACATTCGGGAGGGGCGCTCAATTATGCTTTTGCCCTGGAATTAAAGTCGAATGCACAAATCGCCTTTGGTATCAATTTATTCGGATACACGAGGAAATTGGCTGCCGAGAATTTTCAGCCAGATCCGAATATTATTTTGCCATTGCTGCCAGAATCTAATGACTTTATTTTACGCCTGGCACCCAGTCTTCGTTTTAAACTGGATATGTTCAGCATTGGGATTGTTGCTGAAAATCTAATGGACTACAATTTTTCAACCAAGGAAAAAGACACCGGGCCTACAGAGAAAGTATACATTGGGCTCGCCAGTTATCAGTTTCCGGTATCTGTGTTCGGATCCTCGGAATCATCGTTTATCCAGCCAACGGTTTACCTGAAAACGTTGCCAAACTTTGACAATCAGTTTGGATTTACAGCGCTTTTCAGCACCCCTAAATTTTGGGTACAAACAGGGCTGAATAATTTTTACGGGTTATCCGCGGGAATTGGCGGCAGGTTCTTTAAAAAATTCTCCATAGGAGCCCTTATGGAATTTGGAACCAGTCAGAAAGTGGATGGTACGGATCCGACTATTGAATTTATGACATCCTATCATCTTGGGCCCAATGATGTCCGAAGAAAAGTTATTGGCTTTGATGAGGAAGAAGAGGTAGAGGAACTACCCTTAATAACCGAGAAGGAGGAGGTTGAGGAAGGCCCTGCAAGCAGGAAGGAAGAGCGAAAACTGGAAAGAGAAGCCCGACTGGCTGAAAAACAGCAAAAACAGGAAGTCGAGGCCATGGCCCTGGAACAGGAAAAGTTAGCGAAAGCAGAAGAGCAATCCCGGGAAAAATTGAGGGACTCTGTCGTGAACCTGCAAAAACAGACAAATTTGGCGGAAGCTGAAAGGCTCGCCCAGCTAAGGCGAGATTCCATAGCCCAAAGCCAGCGTCGTATCAGATTGGCTGAAAATGCAGAGAAGGCGGCCCTTAAAACCAAAGATTCCCTTGATGCCATTCAACGCCAGGAACTTGCTTTGGCCCAAATACAGGCCCGGCAAAGAGTTCGGGATTCAATTGAGGGGGTGCAGAAGGAACAGGATCTGGCCCGCGCCCTGGCAGCTCAAAAAAGCAGGGATTCCATCGCGGCAGTGCGGGAACAGGAAGCCATAGCCACTGCACAGAAAGAGGAGGCACGGCAGTTAGCAGCACAAAAAACAAGGGATTCTCTGGCCGCCATCAGGGAGCGGGAAAGACTGGCAGCTGTAGAACGGGAAAGGAGACAAAGAGAAAATGATTCTATCGCTGAGGCAGCCGTCGCTCAGGCAGCGGTAGAAAAGCAGAAGGATTCGCTGGCTCCTGTTGTGGACGAAGTGAAGCCTGCGGAAGGAGAGAAATATGAAGAAACCGCTACAGAAGATGGTTTAGAGCCCGGATTTTACCTGATAGCCAATGTCTTTGGAACCAAGAAATACTTCGAAAGTTTTATGGCGACATTGCAGGGCCGCGGCCTGGCTCCCAAGTCATTCTTCAGAAGTTTGAATAAATATAACTATGTTTATCTGCAACGGTACAATTCCATGGCCGAAGCGAGGAAGGCCAGAGATAGTAAGTTCAATGGAAGATATACCGGCAATACCTGGATCTTTAGGGTAGTTCCCGAATAAGTTACTTTTTAATTTCTTTGGCGATAAGGACATCGAGGTATGCCACCGTATTCAAGAGATATTTTCTATCCTGGGTGATGGTCGCCATAGTTACAGCGCCCTGAATCATTGTATACAATTGTTTGGCAAATTGCAGGGGAGTGACCGGTAGTTTAATCTCGTTATTTTTTACACCATTCTCCAAAACCAGGGCAATTTTACCTTCAATGGTCCGTACAATTTCCCTGGTAGCCGCCGCTAAAATAGGTTGGATGCTTTGACTGTCAACCCCGACATTCAGTATCGGACAGCCTCCCAAGTCATCCGTGAATTCGTCGTAGTGTTTGTAAAAATTTGTCAGTGCAAATAGTTTTTGCATGGCCGTTCCCGGAGAGTCGAGTTTTTGATCCAGGGCCTGCAGCAAACGATTACTGTTAAACTCAAAAGCCGCCAGTGCCAGAGCTTCCTTATTGTCAAAATTGCCGTACAATGCACCTTTTGTAAGCCCTGTTGCCTCGGTAAGATCACTCATGCTGGTCCCTACATATCCAAACTTATTAAAAACAGGAGCAACAGTTTCTATGATAAAGGCGGTGGTTCTTTCGGCTTTAGTGGACATTTCAGATTTATTTTTTACGAATATAGAAAATCTATATACTGCGTGGTATATAATACCATAAAAAACACGCTCCCAAAACGCGTCGGGAGCGTGTTTAAAATGTCATTGATTACCAATTATTTTACCAATTCATTTTGATTTCTGAAAACCAGCAGATCATCAAAGGAATCGATCAGAACAATACTTTCCGCTTTGATGGTACCCTTTAACAATTCCTTGGAAAGGTTGTTCAATACCTCACTTTGTATGACCCTCTTTATGGGTCTTGCTCCGTATTGCGGGTCGTATCCTTTTTCGGCCAGGTATGCTATTGCATCTTCTGTGGCATCAATTGTAATATGCTGCTTGGCAAGCATTTTCTTTAATTGATCCATTTGAAGTTCAACAATGGCCTTAATGTGCTTACGGCTTAACGGGGTAAACATGATAATATCGTCAATCCGGTTAAGGAATTCGGGACGTATGGTCTGCCGAAGCAATCCTAAAACCTCCATTTTCGCCGATTCTGTTGCCTTCTGCAAGTTCTTTTCCTCTTCAAATTTTTCCTGGATGATATGACTCCCCAGATTGCTTGTCATGATAATGATACTGTTCTTAAAATTGGCCACCCGGCCCTTGTTATCGGTTAACCGGCCTTCGTCCAGAACCTGCAGCAGGATATTAAAAGTATCGGGATGTGCTTTTTCGATCTCATCCAGGAGAACCACCGAGTAAGGCCTGCGCCTTACAGCCTCGGTAAGTTGTCCGCCTTCATCATAGCCGATATATCCCGGGGGTGCGCCTACCAGTCTGCTTACCGAATGGCGTTCCTGGTATTCACTCATATCAATGCGGGTCATCGCGTTTTCGTCGTCGAACAGGTAGGCTGCCAGGGTTTTCGCCAATTCGGTTTTACCCACTCCGGTGGTTCCCAGAAACAGGAAGGATCCGATGGGACGCTTCGCGTCCTGTAGTCCTGCCCTGCTTCTTCTGATGGCGTCTGAAACAGCCTCAATGGCCTCTTCCTGCCCCACGACGCGTTTGTGAAGTACCTCCTCGAGCTGTAGCAATTTTTCGCGTTCGCTCTGCAACATCTTTGTGACGGGAATTCCGGTCCATTTGGCAACAACTTCCGCAATGTCTTCATTGGTTACTTCCTCTTTGATCATGGTACCTGAATGCTGCTGTTCTGCCAAAGTTTTTTGCAACCCATCCAATTTTTCCTGGGCTTCCTCAATTTTGCCGTAACGCAATTCGGCTACTTTTCCATAGTCTCCATTTCTTTCTGCCCGCTCGGCTTCCAGCTTGTAATTCTCAATTTCCAGTTTGGTTTTCTGGATTTCATCGACCACTGACTTTTCACTTTCCCATCTGGCAAAAACCTCGGCCCTGTCTTCTTTAAGGTTGGCAAGGTCGCTATTCAGGGATTTTAGCTTTACCTTATCATTTTCTCTTTTAATGGCTTCGATCTCAATTTCGAGCTGGGTGATTTTTCGATCCAGTACGTCGAGTTCCTCGGGTTTGGAATTGATCTCCATCCTGAGTTTCGAGGCTGCTTCGTCCATAAGGTCAATTGCCTTATCCGGCAAATACCTGTTGGTAATATAACGTTGGGAGAGCTCCACGGCTGCTATGACGGCTTCATCCTTTATCCGCACTTTGTGGTGAGCCTCGTATTTTTCTTTTAGGCCCCTGAGGATAGAAATGGCACTTTCTGTATCGGGTTCGTCGACCACAACTGTCTGAAACCTTCGCTCCAGGGCCTTGTCTTTTTCAAAATATTTTTGGTACTCATCCAGGGTTGTTGCCCCTATAGCTCTCAATTCACCCTTGGCCAACGCTGGCTTAAGGATATTAGCGGCATCCATGGCGCCCTGTCCCCCTCCGGCACCTACCAGGGTGTGAATCTCGTCTATAAAAAGAACAATGTTGCCATCCGAGGAAGTCACCTCCTTGATGACGGCTTTCAGGCGTTCTTCAAATTCTCCTTTGTATTTGGCACCGGCAATCAGGGCACCCATATCCAGGGAGTAGATTACTTTATCCTTTAAATTTTCGGGTACATCACCCTGTATGATCCTGTGGGCCAAACCTTCCGCTATGGCCGTTTTACCGGTCCCAGGTTCTCCAACAAGCATTGGATTGTTTTTGGTCCTTCTGGAGAGAATTTGCAAAATTCGCCTGATTTCTTCATCCCGCCCAATAACGGGGTCCAATTTCCCTTCGTCCGCAAGTTCATTCAGATTCCTTGCAAATTTATCCAGTGAATTATAGGTCTCCTCCGCACTTTGGGAGGTTACTTTACCCCCTTTTCGCAACTCCTGAATGGCGGCATTCAGGTCTTTTTCGGTGACGCCCTGATCCTTGAGGATTTGCGCTATCTTACTTTTTGATTTAAAAACAGCGAGTAGCAGATGTTCAATGGAAACATACTCATCCTTCATTTTTTTAGCCACAATGCTGGCTTCATTAAGTGTTTTCCCCGCTTCCGGGCTAAACATTATTTGCCCTCCGGTAACCTTGGGGAAACTCTGCAATTCCTTCTCCAGGATTTGGGAGATCATGGAAATATTGACATTCAGCTTTTTAAGGATAAAGGGCATTACATGCTCATCAACCTGTGTGATGCCTTTATACAAATGTTCATTCTCCACCTGCTGATGTTCCAGGGCCTGCGCCAGTTGTTGCGCCTGTTGTACGGCTTCCTGTGATTTTATGGTAAAATTATTTATGTTCATTATCTTATATCTTTGTTTTGTTTTTTCTGCTATTGAAAGTAGTTTCAACAACCCTACCATAGCAATGAAACAGACAAAATGACGTATGAACCGTGACTAAACAAGACATTTCGACAGGTGTAAGCAATCCGGGTTTATACGACTATTGATTCTTAAAAGTGATGTGATGGGATTATTCAGCAACTTGTTTGGGTGGAAAGACAGGCGGGATGGGCAAATCAAAAAATCCTTACCGTGGATGCCGTTGGAAGATTTGGACCAATTGGAGGAAATCCCGGAAAAATCGCATACCCGTCCTCAGGTGATCTTTAAACATTCCACGAGTTGTGGAATAAGCAGGATGGTTCTGAATTTGTTCAGTGATAACAATGCCGCTGATGCTGATCAGGCTGATTTGTATTACGTGGATGTCCACCGATCCCGTACAATATCAAATGAAATATCTGATATATTCAAGGTCCGGCATCAGTCGCCCCAGGTGGTCATCATCAAAAATGGAAGCGTGGCCGCTCATGAGTCCCATGGGGCAATCAGCGAGTTCAACCTTTCAAATTACCTGAAATAAAAAAAGCCCTGATAATTAAATCAGGGCTTTTTTTTAGTTGAATTTTTGTTGTACAATGATATTTTTCAATCTTGATTTGAGATCCTCCCCGGCATCGTATACCATCTGTTCGTTTGTGGGAAAGGGTACCGCCGCCAGGTTAAGAAGGCCCACCAGATCGTTATCAAGGGCACGCTTATCGCCGTTGTAGTTTGCATAAACATGCTCAAATACAAATTCACTGGCCAGCGGATATGAATTTACTGGCTGTTTGGTCCTGAGGTCAATATAACTGACGTTGCCGGTAACCTGGGCTGCCTTATGCTGGGTGTACTGGTAAAAGTTGCAACGAACAGTCTTCAGTCTGTCTACTTTTATTTCATTCCCCAGGCTATCTTTCACCAAATTGCCTTGCTCATCCTCCAGATATTCATAACCATCCTTGATTTGCTTTTCTTTTATGATCTGCTTCTCATAGACCTGTTCAGGTGATACCCGGATGTCCCTGAAGGCAACCTGCATTTCATAGTCGTACTGTATGTTACTCAGAGGATTGGCGTGGTATTCCGTCCAGAGATCGTTTAAACCAAAGGTGTTGAAATTCAGCAATTCCTCTTCGAGCCTTGCCGGAACAATCTTATCGGTATCGTTGACTACATGAACCTTTACATAATCCAGGCCCTTGGTATAGGCTTCCTCCATTTTTTGCTTACAATCCATATAACCCGGATTGATCTCCTCCAGGTAATTAAAGTCCTGATAGGCCTCTCTGTAGTCGTACTTATTCGAGGCCGCGGCGAGCAAATTGGAAGCATTGCCATATAAATACTCAGAAAGACTAGATTTTGCGGCGATAATTTTCTCATCATATTGTTTAAATGCAAACCGAGCATTCCTATTTTCATCGTAGAGATACAATGGCAACAAAGGTCTAATTCGCTGCTGCAGGCTTTTGAGGCCCGTGTAGGTTTCGAATATGACTTCATAATTGGCCGGATTACCATCCTTTTTCAGGAATGCAATATTTTGCAGTTCCCGTGCCGTATGTTTTTCAAAAGCTTCTTCCAGTAAAAGGATATAGGCTTGATGCCCTTTTTTGGTTTTGTTGTCCGAAAGGTTTTTGAGGGCATTGTTAATGGCATTTACGTAATTTCCGGTATTGATTGCCTCCTGCGTTTTCTTAACCCCTCCACAGGCGATCAGGATACACAGTACCGTACAAATAAGTAGTGCTTTTTTCATGACGTTGTCTTTTATGATTTGGAACCTTAATTTCAATTGCTGTGCCAAAACCAGCTAAAAGCATAACGTAAAACGATAACCTATAGTATATGTCCGATGAAAACCCTAAAAAGGCAGGAATTTATTTCTTTTTTGATTCCCAGGGTGGAAGTAATTTGGATGATACCTCGCCAAAACCTATTCGAACGTCGTTCTTCTGGCAATATCCCCTTAACCTTACGGTATCGTAGTCCTGAATTGAAGTCCTGGTTTCCCCGTTGTTCAGCCGGATAGGTTTAGTGCCCTGCCAGGCCAGTTCGAGCATGGATCCGTAGGAATCTGGTGTAGTGCCCGATAAAGTGCCACTCCCCATCATATCGCCGCTATTTACCTTACAGCCATTAACGGTATGGTGGGCCAGTTGCTGAGACATGGTCCAGTACATATATTTAAAATTCGATTTGGAAACGGTGGTTGGCGTTCCATTTTCCGGGATAATTGCAGCCTCCAGGTGTATGTCATAACTATTTTCGCCCCCCTGTTGCAGATAGGGCAGGGGTTGGGGTTCCTGTCTTGGACTGGCCACCCTGAAAGGCCTCAGGGCATCCAGGGTTACAATCCAGGGGGAAATTGATGAGGCAAAATTTTTGGCCAGGAAGGGTCCCAGGGGTATGTACTCCCATTTTTGCATATCCCTGGCGCTCCAATCGTTGAACAAGACCAGTCCAAATATATAGTCCTCTGCCTCTTCAACCGGAATAGGTTCGCCCATAGCGTTGGCATCCGTAGTGATAAAAGCCATTTCCAGCTCAAAGTCAACCATCTTCGAAGGTCCATAGACCGGGCTTTCCGCGCCTTTCGGTAAGGTTTGCCCACAGGGCCGGCGAACGGGTGTGCCGCTGGGAACAATCGTTGAACTCCTCCCGTGATACGCCACCGGCAAATGCAGCCAATTAGGCAATAGCGCATTTTCCGGATCGCGGAACATTTTACCAATGTTCTTAGCGTGTTCCTTACTGGAGTAAAAATCGGTATAGTCCCCAATCAGCACGGGAAGCTGCATCTCTATTTCTTCCATGGTGAACAACACGATCTGTTGATGTTCCTCATTATTTTGAAGGGTGGTGTTGGTATGGTCAAAGATCTCACTGATCCGGTTTCGAACCAATCGCCAGGTTTTTTTTCCATCGGAAATAAAATCGTTCAGGGTATCCTGGAGGAAAATATCCTCTGTAAGGGGGATGTCCTTAAAATATCCCAGTTGCTGCAATGCGCCCAGATCTATCGCATAGTCCCCGATCCTTGTTCCTATGGTTATGACATCATCTCTGGTCAGGAAGACGCCAAAGGGGATGTTCTGAATGGGAAAGTCGGATTCGGGAAGGACCGGAATCCAGGATTTTTTGGCAGGGTCATTCGCTTTTACAGGCATAGGGAAGTTGTTAATTCTTGTTTGATAAATTCCTGATCAAATATATTATTTTCTTCCAATTAACGATTGGCAATTTGTACATTTACGCCTCATTTAACAGAATTGCAGAAGTATGTCACGCGACCATGAAATTTTTGACCTTATTGCTGCCGAAAAAGAGCGGCAGCTCAATGGCATTGAGCTGATAGCCTCCGAAAATTTTACAAGTCCGGCTGTTATGGAGGCCACCGGATCTGTCCTTACCAATAAATATGCAGAGGGATATCCGGGCAAACGTTATTACGGTGGTTGCGAAGTGGTGGACCAGGTGGAGCAGTTGGCTATAGACAGGGCTAAGGCATTATTCGGGGCCGGTTATGTAAATGTACAGCCTCACTCGGGATCCCAGGCTAATTCGGCCGCCTATTTTGCGTGCCTGCAGCCGGGTGACACTATTTTGGGTTTTGACCTTTCCCACGGCGGACATTTAACACATGGTTCGCCTGTTAATTTTTCAGGAAAATTATACAGACCTGTATTTTATGGGGTGGATGAGGCAAGTGGTGTTATAGACTACGATAGAGTAGAGCAAGTCGCCCTTCGGGAAAAGCCAAAAATGATCATCGCCGGTGCTTCTGCATATTCCAGGGATATGGACTTTAAGCGATTCCGGGAAATCGCTGACCGTGCAGGGGCCCTGTTACTGGCCGATATTGCCCACCCGGCCGGACTTATCGCAAAGGGAATTCTGAGCGATCCCATGCCACATTGCCATATCGTGACAACCACTACACATAAAACGCTGCGCGGTCCCAGGGGGGGAATGATCATGATGGGAGAAGATTTTGAAAACCCGTTCGGGATTCGACTGAAGAACGGTAATTTACGGATGATGTCCTCATTACTCGACCTGGCCGTTTTTCCAGGCAATCAGGGAGGTCCGCTAGAGCATATTATTGCTGCAAAGGCGATCGCATTTGGCGAAGCTTTAAAGGACGATTTTTTGACCTATATGTTGCAGGTCAAGAAAAACGCGGCAGCCATGGCTGCTGCATTTGTCGACAAAGAGTACAAGATAATTTCCGGGGGAACAGATAATCATATGATGCTCATTGACCTACGCAATAAAAATATTACGGGAAAAGATGCTGAAAAAGTGCTGGTCATGGCAGATATTACTGCAAATAAGAACATGGTTCCCTTCGACGACAAATCCCCCTTCGTTACCTCCGGAATTCGTTTTGGAACCGCGGCGATAACGACCAGGGGATTAACCGAAGAAGACATGGGGAACATTGTGGATCTGGTTGACCGCGTCATAATGCATCCGGGTGATGCTGCGGTAACCTCTGCGGTAAAGGGAGAAGTGAATGCATTAATGAAGGGGAAGCCATTGTTTAATGGCTGACTGTTGCCGTAAATGGAAAACCAATAGCCCTATACATTGGTTTTCCATTATAAAATCAATGATTAAGCATGTACAAGTCGCCTGAAATAATAGATTTGTTGCCCAGATCATAGATTACGGCATCCTCTTCACTTTCAAAATATAAACCCCAGAATCCAAAGTAGTCATTTTTACTGTTGTTACCGGAGGTAATATTTGAAAGCATATTTTCATTTTCCCATATATTCTCTTCGAAAACGGGTATATAAATTTCAAAAGGGGCTTCGGTAAGCCCTTTCGTAATATGAACGTAATTTTCAGCTATAGTATCTATAATATCCCCAAATTGCTCTCCAACGCTATCATCGTATATTTTTTTTATGATTATTGAAGAATCATTTAAGATGATAGAAAATTCCTCTACGTCAATCGCCAATGGATTCAGTTGCCTGAGTTTGTTGAGTGCCCTTGAAAATGAAGTTGCCCAGGGACGAGACCCTTTGGAAGGCCTCAGGTTTCCCCAGATTCCTTTTTGGGAATGAAACAGCACTTCAACCAGCTCAAAATTACAATGCATTTCAACAACAAGACTGCCGAAATCCTGGTCAGGAGAACAATTGCTGATTATTAATTTAGAAAAATAGTCTTTCTCCAAACTCTTTTTGAACGCATCTAACCCGTTCAACTGCGGATTGTTATCAATCTGCAGTTTAAGGTTATTATTAAAGCTATTGAGATGTATTGGCATAGAAACCCAGGTGTTACGGTACAGGTTTCTTCAAAATTAGTGCTAATAATCCACAGGGGCTTATAGAATAACCATAGACTTTTTAGGGTTTTTCTATAAAAAATCAAGGGTTAGGGGCAGGGAAACCCCTGGTAAAAGTGCAATTATTGTGAAAGGACATCAGATAAACCCCCTGTTCCTGGATTCAGCGATCAATGCCTGGTCGTTCTGTTTTTCAACGCCAAAAAGGGCCTTGAGATGTCTTTTTTTAAGCTCAATACTTGCAAGGGACAGGGAAACATGATGCACGATATCCTTGGTTTTTGTACCTATGGATAAATGATACAGAATTTTTTTATCATTGTCATCAAGGTTAAAGTCATTGGCCATTTTTTTGCGTATTGCCATCAGCGCCTTTTGGGTGTAGTAGGGAGGATTGGTCATAACGGTACGCACCATGGCCTGCAGCGACATTTGGTCAATTTCTGTTTTGACCATGTACCCTTCCGGGTCAACGGAATTAAGAATACTGTTGATCCGATAATTATCACTGAAAGAGGACATAAAGACAAGCTTGGATGAAGGGGAGGCCTGTCGGGCAAAAATGCCAAGTTCTTCACCGGTCTGCGGTTCGCCTCCGGTAGCCTGGGAGAGTTGGATATCAAGGAGGATAATGCTATAGGGGATTGATTTGGCGGATGCGGCAATTTTTTGCTTGGCGGCTTCAAATGATTTCGCTGTTTCTACCTTTACCTTAAAGCCCTCGAATTCGGAATCCTCCAGGATAAACTTATACCCAAGGGTAGTCATTTCATGATCATCCACTGCTAAAATTCGTATGTAATCCATTCTATTTTCATTAAGCCTGATGCAGCATACCATCGGTAATTGAGGTGGTTTGAGGGGCAGGAGTCAAAGTATTACAGGGAATGAGGATGCTTACTTTGGTCCCTTCTCCCTGCTTGCTGCTAATATCCCATGTTCCATTCAATTTTTTTATACGGGAACTTATATTTTTGTGGCCAATCCCCTTTTTTCCTTTCCGGGTATCAAATCCCTTGCCATCGTCTGTAATCGTAATCTGCAGTGCCTCTTCGAGGGCTTTAAAGTCGAGCACCACTTTTTGCGCCTGTGCGTGTTTGACACAATTCATGAGACTCTCCTGCACAATTCTGTAGAGGTTTATTTTAATGTCTGCATTTAAATTGTCCCAGTCAGCCTCTTTGGAGAAGGTAAACGAAATTTTTAACGGGGCGCTGCCTTCGACGGATTTCAACAGATCCTCGATGGATACAATAAAGTTATGAAATTTTTGGTAAGCAGCATCGTTCAACTCATGCGAAATAGTCCGAATCTCCTCCTGAACTTCCTGCAGCTTTGCTATGGCTTGTGACCTCATGGCTACGGCTTGTTCATCCGATTTTTTGTTGAGGCCTAAAAGGACCATCCGCGCCCCGTTCATTTCGCCCAGGACACCGTCGTGCAGCTCCTCTGAAATCCTTTTCTGCTCCGTTTTTTTGCTTTCCTCGATTTTTTGTTTCTGGGTAAGCATCATGTTAAAGATCTCCTGGTTGGCCTCCTGCTGTTGTTGCTGAAAACGGAGTTTTTGGTTTTTTACCCGCTGATCAATAATAATGAATAAGGATACGGCCAGTAGCAAAAGCCCGGCCGCAATCCCAATCCACAACTGTCTTTGCCTGGCAAGTAATTGGTTTTGGGCCACCACTTCATCAGTTTCGAAGCGAATACGCTCAAATTTATTCCGGATCTGTCGCTCGGCCTGCTGCAGGCTGTCATTCAGTGCAATATAGTCTGCGGTAAGGGCACCGGCATTCCCGGGATCTAATTTAGTGATCAGTGCCAGGGTCTCGAGAAGGCGTTTGTTATTACTGCTCTGTTGGGCATAGTTTTTTGCCTGGTAGGCATAGGACCTGGCCGATAAGGTATCTTTATTCCATAAATGGAATTCGGCAAGGTTATAACTACTGACTGCCAATCCGGAAAAATCATGGATGCTGTCGCTAATGGCCAGCGCCTTTTCCAGATCCCTTCTAACATTTTCAGTATTGTTATTTCTCAATCTGGAATAGGCAATATTGTCTAAAGATATAGCAAACGATTTTGGGTTTTTATAGAGCAAGCTATCACTGTTTAATACCTTTTGATAGTATAAGATGGCTTCGGAATACAAACCTTGTTCTTTATACACATTACCGATATTGTTCTGGACATTGTTAACTGAAGATTCGGCATCCGGCAATTTTTCTGCATAGCTCAGGGCTATTTGGTAATAATCAATGGCCCTTTCAAAATCATGTAATTCTTTTGTAATGGAACCCAGATTGTTATAGCAATTGAACAGCTCCTTGTTCTTTTTTAATGGTT
>Ga0102947_1000480_pt1 | contig 14371 bp, 13 predicted proteins | sample SalPon2A_A_D2_MG_FD_78210 | JGI IMG/M metagenome (GOLD analysis project Ga0102947, IMG submission 78210) | Soil microbial communities from South San Francisco under conditions of wetland restoration - Salt Pond MetaG R2A_A_D2_MG | ecosystem: Environmental > Terrestrial > Soil > Wetlands | place... | reverse complement strand
GGCCGATATGGCCCAGGATCGCCACATAGGCGGAAAGATCGGCCAGGGAGAACATCGACGGCCCCGACACTGTGCCGCCGGGCCGCAGGTGCTGGTCGCCAACTTCCAGCCTCACAACGGCATATCCCGGCTCGATTGTCTCGACATGAAAAGTCCGACCGCCGATATGGATCTGCGGGAATTCCTTGTCCAGCAGCGCGGTAATCTCGGCGGTGCTCATAATGGGTTCAAGGGACACGGTAAAACCTGCTAGAAGGGCGCTTGAGCATGGGAGGTAACCCGATGACGACCGCTTCCGCAAGCACAACAACCCTGGTGAGCAGTGAAATCCTGCTGCGCCAGCAGGCGGGCTCCGTCCTGCGCCTGACCATGGCAAGCCCGCCAGCCAATACGCTGTCGGAGGCCATGATGGACGCGCTGCGGCGCGCCCTCGATACGGCGGCTGAAGACGATACCGTCAAGGTCGTCGTCCTGGCGGCGGAGGGACGGGTTTTCAGCGGCGGTCATGATCTGCACGAGCTGACGGCGCACCGGGCCGACGCGGACCGGGGGCGGGAATATTTTTCCGATATCATGACGCGATGCGCCGGCCTGATGCAAGCCATCGTCCGCCATCCGAAACCCGTCATCGCCGAGGTCAACGGCCTGGCGACAGCCGCCGGCTGCCAGCTTGTTGCATCCAGCGATCTGGCGATCGCATCGCAAAACGCGGCCTTCTGCACGCCGGGCGTCAATATCGGCCTGTTCTGTTCCACACCGATGGTAGCGCTTTCGCGCAATATCAACCGAAAGCACGCGATGGAAATGCTGCTGACCGGCGAGACGGTTGATGCCAATGCCGCGCGCGACTTCGGCCTGGTCAACCGCGTCGTGCCGCCGGAATATCTCAACCAGATCGTCGACAAATATGCCGAAACCATCGCGTCCAAGCCGGCGGCGACGGTGCGCACCGGCAAGGAAGCGTTCTACCGCCAGGCAGAAATGGAACTTTCCGACGCATATGCCTATACGGCGCAAGTGATGGTGGAGAACATGCTGGCCCGCGACGCGGAGGAGGGCATCGGCGCCTTCATCGAAAAGCGCGATCCGGACTGGAGCAAGGTTTGAACGATCTCAGCTATGCCGACGGCCACATCCGCAATGTGCTCGACGGCGTGAAGACGGTTGCGATCGTCGGCGCCAGCCTCAAGGATGTTCGGCCGAGCTATTTCGTCGTCAGATATCTGATCAGCAAGGGCTACGAGGTCTATCCGGTCAATCCGGGTCATGCCGGGCGGGAAATCCTCGGCCGTCCGACCTTCGCCTCGCTTGCCGATATCCCGGTTGCCATTGATATGGTCGATATCTTCCGCAGTTCGGAGGCTGCTGCCGGTATTGTCGACGAGGCACTGGCTCTCGACCCGCTGCCGAAAGTGATCTGGATGCAACTCGGCGTGCGCAACGACGAAGCGGCGGCAAAGGCGGAAGCCGCCGGCCTCACCGTTGTCATGGATCGCTGCCCGAAGATCGAATATGGCCGGCTTTCCGGTGAGATCGGCTGGACCGGCGTCAATTCCCGCACGATCTCGGCAAAGAAACCGGTGCTGCGATCGGGATTTCAGAAGCGAGGGATTTGATGCCGCCGCCGGCATTTTGCAGTTTGCCGGTTTCCGGGCAAATCCAACTCCGGATCGGTAACAATCGAAACAAAACCTTCGTTGCGTCGCCCCTGCCGTGGAGTTAGAAGCGCCATTCGATTGAATTTACGACGCGGCCTGACAAGAATGTCCGGCCACCAAAGGGGAGAGTATCCATGTCCGCCGACCAAACACCCGGTTTCAACACGCTGGCAATCCATGCCGGCGCGCAGCCCGATCCGTCGACCGGCGCGCGCGCCACGCCGATTTACCAGACGACAAGCTTTGTCTTCAACGACGCCGACCATGCTGCGGCCCTGTTCGGCCTGCAGGAATTCGGCAATATCTATACCCGCATCATGAACCCCACCCAGGCGGTGCTGGAAGAGCGCGTCGCGGCGCTGGAAGGCGGTACGGCGGCGCTGGCGGTGGCTTCGGGCCATGCCGCGCAGCTCCTGGTCTTCCACACCCTGATGCAGCCCGGCGACGAGATTGTTGCGGCAAAGAAACTCTATCGTGGGTCGGTCAACCAGCTCAGCCAGTCGTTCAAGAATTTCGACTGGAACGTGGTCTGGGCCGATACCGACGATGTCTCGACCTTCGAGAATGCCGTCACGCCGAAGACGAAGGCGATCTTCATTGAATCGATCGCCAACCCCGGCGGAGTCGTTACCGATATCGAGGCGATTGCCAAGGTCGCCAAGCGCGCCGGCGTTCCGCTGATCGTCGACAATACGCTTGCCACGCCCTATCTGTGCAAGCCGCTCGACCACGGCGCGGATATTGTCGTCCATTCGCTCACGAAGTTCATGGGCGGGCACGGTAACTCCATGGGCGGCATCATCGTCGATGGCGGCTCGTTCGACTGGTCGCGTGAGGGGCGTTATCCGATGCTCTCGGAGCCGCGGCCGGAATATGCCGGTATCGTGCTGCACGAGACGTTCGGCAATTTCGCCTTTGCGATCGCTTGCCGCGTGCTCGGCCTGCGCGATCTCGGGCCGGCGATTTCTCCGTTCAACGCCTTCCTGATCCTGACGGGCATCGAGACCCTGCCGCTGCGCATGCAGCGCCATTGCGACAATGCCCTGGCCATCGCGGAACACCTGTCCAACCACGACCAGGTGACCTGGGTCAGCTATGCTGGCCTTCCGGGCGATCGGTACCATAATCTCGCCAAGCAATATTCGCCCAAGGGCGCGGGCGCGGTCCTTACCTTCGGCCTGGCCGGCGGCTATGACGCCGGCGTTACGCTGGTCAACTCCGTGGATCTGTTTTCGCATCTGGCCAATATCGGCGATACGAAATCGCTGATCATTCACCCTGCGTCGACGACCCACCGCCAGGTGGCCGACGAGCACAAGGCGGCCGCAGGAGCCGGCCCCGATGTAGTGCGCCTGTCGGTAGGCCTGGAAGACACCGCCGACCTGATCGCCGATCTCGACCAGGCGCTCGCCAAGGCGTCATAGGACGGTTGGCAGACTGCTGACGAACAGGCCGGTCCGGTTTCCCCCGGGCCGGCCCTTTTGCGCTCGACTTACCCTGCCGGCTCGGCTTTTATGCGGGCATGCTCGACAAGGTTCTCGACCATATTGACGCCGAACTGGAAACCAGCCTGGAACGGCTGTTCGAACTGTTGCGGATCGACAGCGTTTCAACCGATCCGGCCTACAGCGCATCGTGCGCCCGGGCGGCCGACTGGCTTGCCGCTGAACTGAAGCAACTCGGCTTTGACGCCAGTGTCCGGCCGACTCCCGGTCACGCCATGGTGGTCGGGCATGGCCCGCAAGCGGGTTCAACCGGCCCGCATGTGCTTTTTTACGGCCATTATGACGTTCAGCCGGTCGATCCGCTCAATCTTTGGGAGACGCCGCCGTTCGAGCCGCGCATGGTGACGCGCGATGACGGTTCGCGGATGATCGTCGGACGCGGGGCAGCCGACGACAAGGGTCAGCTGATGACCTTCCTGGAAGCCTGCCGCGCCTGGAAGGCGGTTGCCGGCGAACTGCCGGTACAGGTGTCCGTCCTGCTGGAAGGCGAGGAAGAGACCGGCAGTCCCAGCCTGTTGCCGTTTCTGGAGGCGAACCGCGAGGAGCTTTCGCTCGATCTGGCGCTGGTCTGTGATACCACCATGTGGAACAGCCAAACACCGGTCATCACCACCATGCTGCGCGGCATGTTCTCCACCGACGTCGTCATCACCGCCGCAGACCGGGATCTTCATTCCGGCCGCTTCGGCGGCCCGGCGCGCAACCCGATCAAGGCGCTGGCGTCGATCATCGGCCAGTTGCACGACGAGACCGGCCGGGTAACCATCGACGGCTTCTATGACGATGTCCGCGAATTGCCCGATGACATCAAGGCGGCCTGGCAGGCGCTCGGTGTCAGCGAGGCGGATTATCTGGGCGCCATCGGCCTCACCGAAACGGCCGGTGAGCAGGACCGCTCACTGCTGGAGCAGAACTGGGCCCGGCCGACCTGCGAGATCAATGGCATTTTCGGCGGCTATACCGGCGAGGGCTTCAAGACCGTCATTCCCTCAAAGGCGTCGGCCAAGGTATCGTTCCGTCTCGTCGCCGATCAGGATCCGGCGGCCATCCGCGAGGCGTTCCACGCCTTCGTGGACGACCGGCTGCCGCCCGATTGCACCGTCGAATTCTCCAGTCATGCCGAAAATCGGGCGATCGCCATGCCGTTCGACAGCGAACCTTTGACCAGGGCTGCCGCGGCGCTGGAGCGCGAATGGGGCAGGGCGCCGGCGCTTCTGGGCGCAGGCGGCTCGATCCCCATTGTCGGTGAATTCAAACGCATGCTCGGCATGGACGCGCTCCTGATCGGCTTTTCGCTTGCCGATGACAATGTCCATTCGCCGAACGAGAAATACGACCTGTCAAGCTTCCACGGCGGCATCCGCTCCTGGGCGCGGATCATGGCTGCTCTGGCGGATTGACTGGTCGGTCCCGCAAAAGGCCAACTGGTCGTGCCTGTCCTACGCTGCCCTGCCGTCGGCGGCATCCGCCGGTTTGCACTGGCCGAATGCGCGATTGTCGTCGCAACGATTGTCAACATGTTCGATCTGAAGTGTGGTGTGGGCAACACCGAAGTCATCACGCAGCATCGTTTCGGCATGTTTGCGGAGCTCCTCAGCCTTCACCCAGTCGGCTTCGCTGATCACAAGATGCGCCTCCAGCGAATTGCGCCGTTCGTCCATCTGCCACAGGTGGATATGATGCACGTCGACCACGCCGTCGATCTTGCAGAGGGCGCCAATCAGGCCGGTGCCGTCCGTTTCCGGCGGCGCGCCCAGCATCAGGATGCGGATCGCCGTACCGATCTCGGCAAAGGCATGCCAGAGGATGAAGCCTGCGATCGCTATCGTGGCGATGGGATCGGCCAGCCGCCAGTCGTAGAGCAGGATCAGCGTGCCGGCGACGATGACGGCCACGGAACCGAGCGCATCGGCGAGATTGTGCAGGAAGGCTGCGCGGATATTGATGCTTTCCTTCGACAGCCGCCATGTCAGGGCCGCCGTGGCAAGGTCAATGGCCAGCGCAACGCCGGCAATGATCACGGTCAGCCAGCCGTCGACCTCAGTCGGCTCGATAAAGCGGAAAATGGCCTCATAGACCAGGTAGAGGCCGATCACGATCAGGGTCGTGTAGTTGATCAGCGCGGCCACGATTTCGGCACGGACATAGCCGAATGTCATCTGATGATCCGATGGCCGCCTTGCGATCCTGCGCGCGGCAAAGGCGATGATGAGCGAAATCGCGTCGGACAGATTGTGGATGGCGTCAGCGATCAGCGCGAGGCTGCCGGAGAGAATTCCGCCGATGATCTGGGCGACCGTCAGCCCGACATTGATTACGACGGCGACGAGAACCTGCCGATCGCCGGATTGCGTGTCGGAGTGATGATGGTGTTGGTGGGACATGGCGGCCTGTGTGTCTGCCTGGCATCATATAGTGTGCCTTTCCGACATTCGAGGGCATCGTGCAGGCCGCGGCAATAGGCGCCAACGCACGTCCGGCAATGAAAAAGGCCGGCCCGGTCATGCGACGGGGCCGGCCTTGAATGATTGCAGGGGATTGCCGTTCTAGCCGACGATTTCCGCATCGGTGAAGAAGAACTTGATCTCTTCGGCTGCCGTTTCCGGCGCGTCTGAACCGTGCACTGAATTTTCGCCGATGGAGCGGGCGAATTCGGCGCGGATAGTGCCCGGTGCCGCTTCCGCCGGATTGGTCGCGCCCATCACTTCGCGGTTCTTGGCGATAGCGTCTTCGCCTTCCAGCACCTGCACGACGACCGGGCCGGACATCATGAATTCCACCAGTTCGCCGAAGAACGGCCGTTCCTTGTGCACGGCGTAGAAGCCTTCTGCCTGTTCGCGGCTCATATGGATGCGCTTGGAGGCGACGACCCTGAGGCCGGCGCTTTCGAATTTGTCGATGATCTTGCCGGTCAGATTGCGCTCGGTAGCGTCCGGCTTGATGATCGAAAAGGTGCGTTCGATCGCCATGCTTTGATTTCCTGTCTGTCATTGGAAGTGGGTTTAATCGGGTGCCGTCCTATAGTCGCCGTATGCGACGACTGCAAGCCCGGCAGCTATGACGGCGCAGAGTGGGATTACTATTTATAGCGATTAATCTCAGCCGCGGTGGAAAAGCAGCGGTTATTTCCTTGAATTGAACTATCGACCGGAAATGGCAAATATTGGCTGGATGATCGCCTGCCTGTTTGTTGGTAAGATGTTTGTTGATCGCATTCGAGCCGCAATTCCGCAACGAAAGTTGAAAACTACAAACGCTGGCTATTATTTACCCGTTATCTTTAACAGAAACATGAGCCGAGACGGCGAACATGAACACGGGTGAGCGGGACCGACGTAGATTGCCTGCAAAGGCTTTCGTTTTTATCCCGCCTTGGCAAACATCCACAGACAGAGACCGGTGAACACAACTGCGCCGGCAAGCCGGGTATGGAGGGGGGGATCCGGCGCAATTGCAAGGGCACTTTACACTTTGGACCAACGTTCCAAAGTAGAATACGACATGACACGGCCCGTCTATTGCTCGACGGGCCGGAAAGTTTAATCCTGGCTTCAGAGGCCTATTCGGAAACGCTTTCGCCACTTCCCCCCAGTTCGGATGGAAAATCCTTCATCTTCGGCAAGCCATCTTTCATCGGTAAGACAGTTTCGGCATAGTTGACATGTACACTAGGCGTGAATTCCTGGCTGGGGATCGTTGCCGCATATACATCCATCAGCCCCCAGTGCGGATGATAGGTCATCAGGTGTCCGCCACATTTTGTGCAATATTGACGATCACTACGCTCGGTCTTCTTGAAGTGCCCGACATGTTCTTGTCCCTTGGTGACCTTGACGTTCTCGTTCTTGAAAAGCGTAAAGGCATTGATCGGCCCAGCAGACCATGACCTACAGGAGTCGCAGTGGCAGTATCCCATAGCTTCGGGATCGTCGGTCACTTCGATTTCAACCGCCCCGCAGAAACACGCACCTTTTTGTATCTTCGACATTTTTGATCTTTCTTCCGTCCGTGGAACTGACGTTGCGTGAGTTCTCACTACGAAGGCAAATCCTAGCACGTGCTAAGCCGGACCACGAAGCTTTTTCCCGGCGACAAGGGGTGCCGGTCTCCCGAGTTGTCGAGCATGCGGGTCTGACTGGGCAAGGTTGTGCATCGCCGGACCCGACCAGCCCGTGGCGATCCCGTTCCTGATCCCGGGTCTGTATCCCCTTCAGGCTCCAAGAGGTCATCGCGCCGATCTGATGACGGGTTCTTGGCTCGTGTTCGACAAGGCGTTGCCGTCTCCTGTTCTGAATTTGACGCGGTGACCGACAGCCAAGGAATGCCGATAGAGTTTGCTGGGTCCGCCGGATCGGTCCTGATCGCTATGCGCCGCCGGATATCGCGATGTACACGATCAGTCCTACAGTACCCCAGCCTTCGACAGGCCCTCGCGAAGGTGCTGGAGATCCAATTTATTCGCGTAGTGCATGGTGTCCAGAAAGGTCTCAAGACCGAATTCCGGGTCGAGCACACGAATGCGGGCTACATGGGCTTCAGCGGCGGTTTTATCGCCCAGCCAACCATAGGAGGCGGCGACGAAGGCTTGCTGGGTGTGATCCGTCGCTGAGAGGCGCATGAAGGCCTCGATTGCTTCTGCATATTGGCGAGCACCAAAATACGCCTTGCCAAGGTGGCTCCAGAACCGTTCAGGATGATGGGGGTTAAGGCGCATCGCCTTTCGGATCCACTCTATTCCGTCCTCCGGGTTACCGAGCCAGGTTTGCAGTTCACCCTGCTGGACGACGACCAGGTCATAATTCGGGTTCAGAGCCAGCGCACGTTCCTGATGGTAGCGAGACTTGACCAGGTCGTCGCGGCTGATGTTGATCGCCGCGAGGACCCGGTGAACGTCGGCATCGTTGTCGTCAAGTGAGAATGCCTTTTCGACAGCAGCGACAACTTCGTTCCAGGTCGCTTCCTTGTCATCGCACCAGTTGTAAACCCAGGTTTGGGCAAGAATACAGCCGCGCCAAGCGTGAGCATGAGCGTAATCGGGGTCAAGTTCCAACGCACGGTTGATCAGGTCCAGCGCCTTTTGGATGTCCTCCCGGTTGCTGCGATGATGTAGAACCTTTGCAGCCAGCACGCATTCATAGGCGGCCATGTTGGACGGTGCCTTGCGCGCTAACTGATCATGCTGTGCTGCCTCGACCCTGCGTGGGAGGGTGGCTACGGTAGCCGATGTCACCTCGTCCTGGATCTCAAATATGTCATCCAGCGTTCGGTCGTATTTCTCGGCCCAGATATGGCTGTCATTGGCGGTATCGATCAGCTGGACGGTGATCCGCACGCGGCCGCCGGACCGACGTACACTACCCTCCACCAAATATTGTGCACCGAGGGCTTTGGCGATCTCGGGGATATTTACCGACTCGCCCTTGTAGACAAAAGTGGAGTTGCGCGAGATGACGAAAAGTTCGTGTCGGCGCGCCAACTCGGTGATGATATCCTCAGTCAAACCGTCGACGAAAAACTCTTGCTCCGAATCACCGCTCATGTTGGCAAAGGGGAGTACCGCAACGCTGGGCTTGACCACGGCTCTGGTCGGCGTCGGTTTCCCAACATTCTCAGAACCTGTTTGCAGCGGCTCATCCAGTACAACGCGGAAAACACGTACTGGACGGCTGATGTTCTTGAGGGTCTTCTCGCCCAGATCCTCGAAGGCGACGTCCAGCCGGTCGGCAACTTGATCGTACACCGCCGTAGTCACGCAGATGCCACCGATCTCGGCAAGTTGTTCGAGGCGGGCAGCAATGTTGACGCCGTCACCGAAAATATCATCGTCCTGGAAGATGATGTCGCCGAGATTGATGCCTATGCGGAACCGGATCTGCCGATCCTCGTTCACATCGGCATTGCGTCGGGTCATCCTCTGTTGAATCTCGACCGCGCACCGCACCGCGTCGGCAACGCTTTGAAATTCAACCAGCATCCCGTCGCCGGTGGTCTTGATGATGTTGCCGTGGTTCTTGGCGATGGCCGGGTCGATCAACTCGATGCGATGGGTTCGCAGTCGGGCAAGCGTACCCAGTTCGTCGATCCCCATTAGGCGGCTGTACCCCGCCATATCTGCGGCCAGCACGGCGGCAAGCCTGTGTTCCATATCTTCTTCCTTTGTCGGGAGCCTACTCGCATTGTCAGGCAGAATCCATGCGGATTACGCGAGAGGTCGATTCGGGAAGCGCCCTAATCCGGGATTCCCGAACTAGCGTTACCGATATCCGCTTGGCCCGCGAAACCAGGCCCAAATCGCAAAAATAGGCGAACCTCAACGGCTAGATACCTGTTAGTTGAGTAATGTGGAAGTAGGCTAGTACCTGCCTGGTTTCCGGGGACTAAAAAAGCCATTCTCTTTAAGCCAGCCGGCTTCGGCCGGTTGCAGCAATTGCACGTGTGGCGCAGAACAGTCACAGCGCAATCGTTGAGGATACACGCTGAATGTTGAATCTTTTTATCTCCACCCCGCTGGAGCGAATCCATGTAGATCGCATCCGCTCGGTCGCCCCGGAAGCGGTGAACGTCGCCTACGATCCCGCGTTGCTGCCGCCCACCCGCTATACCTCCGATCATAAGGGCGAGGAGACATTCGCCCGCCCGCACAGCCTGGAAGAACAATGGCGCACCTGTCTGGCTGCCGCCGATATCCTGTTTGATTTCCCGCAGTCGTCGGCAGACGGCACTGGCGGCATGAGTCTGGCGCAAAGGGTTAAATGGATCCAGACGACGAGTTCCGGCGTTGGCCAGACGGTCCGGAAACTGGGCCTGCAGGATTCCGATGTTCTGATCACGACCGCACGGGGCATTCATGCACGCCCGCTCACGGAGTTTGTCTTTCTCGGTCTTCTGGAGCATTTCAAGCAGCGCCGTCACCTGGCGCGGGAACAGAGCGCGCATCACTGGGAGCGCTATTGCGGCGACGGGCTCGCCGGCAAGACATTGGCGGTGATCGGGGCGGGCGGCGTTGGCACTCAGGTGTTGGCTGTCGGGCGCGCCTTCGGAATGCGGACCGTCGCACTCAGCCGCAATGGTTCCGCCAAGACCGCCGAGGATGTCAACGCCGACGAGCTCTTTCCGCCGGCAAGGCTGCACGACATGTTGGGCGCGGCCGACGCGCTTGTCCTCAGCATACCGCATACGCCCGAAACGGAGCATCTGATCGACAGCGCCGCGATTGCCGCCCTGAAACCCGGCGCGGTTTTCGTCAATGTGGCGCGCGGCCAGGTCGTGGACGAAGAGGCCCTGATTGAGGCTCTGGAATCGAAGCATATTGCTTTTGCCGCCCTCGACGTGTTCCAGACGGAACCGCTACCGGCAGACAGCCGCCTGTGGGATCTCGACAATGTGCTTGTCAGCCCGCATTCCGCCAGCACCGTGACCGCGGAGAACCGGATGATCACGGATATTTTCTGTCACAATCTGCGCTGTTATGTGGAAGGCCGGCTGGATGACATGAAGAACGTGCTCGACAAGGAGCGTATGTATTGATGCGGCCTGCTGCCGGGCTGTGCTGTCGGCTATTGTGACCCCCCGGGCACCGGGTCGGTTCGAACAAACATCCACCCGCAGAGGCTGGTTGCAAGAGCGGCTCCGGCCAACTGGGCAAGGATGAACATCGGCATGTGCGCCGGATCGATGCCGGAAAAGGTGTCGGTGAACGATCGGGCGATGGTCACGGCCGGATTGGCGAAACTCGTGGACGCGGTGAACCAATAGGCGGCAGTGATATAGAGGCCGACCGCCATGGGCACGGCTTCCGGCCGGCGGAACAGGGTGCCGAAGATGGTCAGGACAAGACCGAACGTGGCGACCGTTTCAGCAAACCACTGGGCGCCGCCGGTTCGTGCTGTCGCCGAAATCTGGATCAGGTTTTCCTCGAACATGCCGTGAGCCGCGACCATTCCGATCAGGCCGCCTGCAATCTGTGCCCCGGCATAAACCAGCGCATCGGGGATCGGGATTTCGCGGCGGATGGCAAATGCCAGCGTGACGGCCGGGTTGAAATGCGCGCCTGAAACCGGCCCGAACACTAGGATCAGAACGACGAGGATCGCACCTGTCGGGATGGTATTGCCCATCAGCACGATTGCGACATTTCCGCCGGCGAGCCGTTCTGCCATGATACCGGAGCCGACGACGGTCGCCAGCAGGAACGCCGTGCCGGTCAGTTCGGCGGCAAGGCGGCGGGAAAGCGGGAAATGTGGCATGAATATCCAGGTCCGGGAAATCGCGAAAGGCCGCGATACCCGGCTTTAGACGAAAGTTTTGCTACAGTTTCATGACACAGCTCCACATGACCGTCCGGGCCGCTGCGGTCATGCGGCTTTTTCCGCCTTGTCCGCATAGCCGTCATAGAGCGCCAGGCAGCGGTTGAACCAGATGCCGACCGGATCGTCATCGGCGAACGGGACCGAACCGTGGATGCTTCTCAGCCACATCAACGCGCCCAGCACGATATAATCGGTGAACAACGGTGCCGCTCCGCCGAGATATTCGTGATGCTCCAGCGCCCGGCGCGCCGGCGTCATGGCATTGGCGAGTGTTTCGATGAGCGCGCCGACGCCTTCCTGCGCCGTTTCCAGCGGCTTGCCGAGCCGCGCCTCGCGGCTTTGGCGGAAATAGACCTGGTCAGGTTCGTCGAGGCTGTTGCAGATGTCGTTGACGATCATCCGCATGATGATCGGGTGGAGGCTCGTAATCGTCCAGCCTTCGATGACCCTGGCTGCCGCAACCACGCCTTCATGTCCGAACAGGGCCGGGGCCGTTTCGTATGCGACATCGAGATGTAGGGCGATATCGAAGGAATCGCGAACGATCAGGCCATTGTCGTTCAGGACGGGAACAGACTTGAAGTTTTCGCCGATTGCGCCAATTTGCGTAAACGGCGTGGCAATGGTTTCGAATTCCAGTCCCTTGTGCTTCAGCGCCATTTTTGCCCGCCAGCAATAGGGGCTGAACCGCACGGATTTGTTGCGTCCGCACAGGTCGTAGAGCTTGATGGCCATTCTAGTCTCCGGCTTGATTTCACCTGTATCCGTTCTGTCGGAACCGGTCCTGACACACAAGGGGAAACCGTCCCAGGAATCTGTACCAGAGGAAACTGCCATGAAGCCGCATTTTCAGATGATGGCCGCCTATAACCGATGGGCCAACGAACGCCTCTACTCTGCTTCGGGCGAATTGTCAGATGATGACTACCGGGCTGACCGCGGCGCGTTCTTCGGATCGATCCACCGCACGCTCAATCATGTTCTCGTCGGTGACCGGATCTGGATGCATCGGTTTACCGGGGAGGGTGAGACCTACACTGAACTCGACATTGTTCCATGTGACGCCTTTGACACGCTCCTGTCTGCAAGGTCGGCAGAGGACGACCGCATCATCCGTTGGATCGACGGCCTGTCCGACGAACAGATGGCGGGTACGTTCAGCTACAGGACCATTTCCAATCCATCCGACAGGACACAACCGCTGTCACCGGCACTTGCCCATTTCTTCAACCATCAGACTCATCACCGCGGTCAGGTCCACGCCCTGCTGAGCGGGCTGGGTATCGATCCGCCATCGCTCGACCTGATCCGGTACCAACGCGAAATCGATATGAGCGCATAGCGCCGGATCACCCATGCCATTGATGGCAAGGTGGATCAGGCCGGAATTCCAGACCGAACCGCGGAATCAAACAGCCGGCACACAATGCCGGCTGTGTTTGTCGGGAATGTAGCGGGATCGGTATTTTTCGGTGCCCCGCCGGCCGTGGACTATTCTTCGCAGAACTTGTCGCAGACAAAGCGCTGTTCCGCGATGCGTGCGGTCTCGTCGAACGAGCCTGGATCATCTTCGCGGTGGCGGCGGATCAGCGATTTTTCGCCAGCGCCCAGATAGAGCCTGACGCCAGCCCAAACAGCGGCATAGTCGTCTTCTCCAACCCGGCCTTCCGCAAAGACCGATGTGCCTCCGCCAAAGAAACTGGACTGAAGCTGATATTCGACACCGGCGGCCGCCATATGCATGTCATTCATATGGCGATAGCCGACGGACGCCTTGAAGTTTTCGTCCAGATAGACTGCGATGTCGGCGGCCGCGAATAGATTGCTGTCGTCAACAGTGCCAACAGGAACATCAAGATCTTCGTAGCCCGCCATGACACGCAGGGTGAACATATCGAGATAGGCTTCGCCTTCAACGGCAATGCGCCAGGCATTGAAGTCCGTATCGTCGAATCCTTCATACGAACCATAGACGCCCAGGAGACCCGTAGCCGGATTGCGCCAGAACAGATGCCCGCCGACACGTCCGAAAAAGTCGCTGTCAACGGACGCGACCTGTCCGTCGGCCTGGAAGCCGAAGCTGTGGCCGAGCGGAACGGAAAGAGACGCCAGCAAGCCGCCAATGCCTCCGTCTCCGACGTCATCATCCTGCCACCCGCCATAGGCCGCAATCTTGCCGTTGAGACCCGAAACCGCCGGCAGGCTGTCATCCAGTGCGTATGCCGGCCCCGGCCCTTCGGGTATGTCCGCAGCATAGCCAACAGGCATCATGCCGAATGTCACGGCTGTTGCCAGTGCAGTAGACGTAAGCAAAGTACTCCGTGTCGCCATAATCTCTGAACCTTGTACTCTAAGTCGTCTGCTCAAGAGATTCCCCGGATTCCAGGAAATCGGAAAATAAACTTAAGTGTTTATTAACAGTAAGGCGTGCCGGGCGGAAAGCGGATTCTCGCCATTATTCCCCGAAATTGACGCAGCGTTGCCCATCTGCAACATGGGTATGTCGGCGCAGAAACCGGCGCAAGAACCAGTAATATCCCAGTTTTTGCATTGATATTGTGAATTACGACTTCACAACATTTATAGAGCCGCCCGGAAACCGGGTATCACCACACTCTTACCGGATTTTATCTCCACACAGAAAATCATGCTTCAACTATTCGATGCCATCGGCAAACACGCGGCCAGAAACTCTGCGGCGCCGGCAATCTGCGGCACGACGCATGTCCTGTCTTTTTCCGAATTGGCGAACGTGATTGCCAGGCTTTGCGTCTGTTTCGACGATAACGGTCTGGCGCCTGGCATGAAGGTCTATGTAAATATCAGGGATGGGGACCTGCGCCTGATCGTCCACCTGGCCTGCATCCATTTCGGGGCGGTCCCGTTCATGGTACACACG
>Ga0102947_1000479_pt1 | contig 14403 bp, 17 predicted proteins | sample SalPon2A_A_D2_MG_FD_78210 | JGI IMG/M metagenome (GOLD analysis project Ga0102947, IMG submission 78210) | Soil microbial communities from South San Francisco under conditions of wetland restoration - Salt Pond MetaG R2A_A_D2_MG | ecosystem: Environmental > Terrestrial > Soil > Wetlands | place... | reverse complement strand
AGCAACACTAAGAATCACAACTCCAGAATAATTTAACCCCTCTTTCTTTTTATTTTATAAAATTTTCTATGAATCCCTAAATCTCCCGAGTTCCAATCCCCGTGGAATCACTCCAAAAAAACGCGAGAATAGTTTATGACCAAAAAAGATCAAGCCAATTATGATTAAAATTCGGCTAGACCTTGGAATTAATTTAATTCCTGCCTTCTTGGAGACTATTTCATGACGATTAAAATCTTAGGGGTAGGTTCTAGCATGCGAGAAGGCTCTTTTAGCACTGCTGCCTTAAAAATTGCTTTGGATTTTTCAAAACATCAAGGAGCAGAAACTAACCTTTTAGACTTGAGACATACTCAACTCCCCATGTTTTATTCTCAAGAACATAAAACAAGGGAGATACAAGAGGTTACAAATCATGTTAAATGGGCAGACGCTTTCTTGCTTGCAACACCTGATTACCATGGTTCCATGTCAGGTTCTATGAAAAACTTTTTGGATTATTTTTGGTCTGATTTTGCTGGGAAATTATTTGGATACATGTGTGCATCTCACGAAAAAGGACTTACGGTAATGGACCAAATGAGAACTGCTGTTCGTCAATGCTATGGTTGGAGTTTGCCTTATGGGGTATCACTAAATGGAGAGGAGGATTTTGAAAATAATCAAATTACAAATAAAAAACTAAAATCAAGATTAGAAATGTTATCCGGAGATCTAGTAACCTATGGGGAGCTACTTAGAGGCCAATTTTTGAAAGACCTGAAAGGTAATTCTTCTAATACTTTTGCCAGCCACTACCGAAATTAGTATAGTTCTATTTTATTAACCCTAAACACCTCATATTCAAATTCTCTAGAAGACATTAGACCAAAATTTTGAAATTATTTTGGAAGGATGAGGAAAAAACACTGATGATTCATAAGAATGATTTCTACGTTAGCGTTTTAAGTAAATTTTTTTTAGCATATTTTATGAGCAAATCAACGTTTGACGAACCACCAATGAGATTAATGTGTGGTTGTGTCGTAGGGGATTTTGGAGAAATAGACCAAGAATGTCTTCCCCACAGTCAGGGTAATTTTATACGCTGACATTTCCTTTTTGTTTTTCAAGTTTGAAATTATTTCTTGTTTACCATCACTGCGAAAAGTGACTTTGGCAGTGGATTCACTGTTCCAAAATAGACTGAATCAATTATTGAATTAATCTTAAAGTTCTTCCCAAAAATATCTCTGAGTTGTTCTTTAGAGTAAAGATAGGGGCCTTTACCATCTTCCATCCCTACTTCCTCAACGCTCATACATTTTAAGAACAAAAATCCATTTTTCTTCAAGATTCGAGTTATCTGATCAAGGTATGCAGGAATCTTGTCTTGCTCAAAAACATGAAAAACCCCTCTATCTAAAATAAAATCAAATTCATTGTCTTTGAATTTTGAATCCAAGATATCATCAACAACATAGTAAGTTTTTGGATAAAGATTCTGTGCCCTTTTAATTGCATGATCAGATAAATCAGAACCCACAACATCAAACCCTAATTTTGTCAACTGCATCGCTTGAGTTCCAGGACCAGTACCTAAATCTAAAAATTTACCATCCGTAAAATTATTAGATTCAATGGCTTTTCGTATATCCTCATCAAGATTTCTTTCAAACCATGGCATCTCTTCAACTTTGTTGTCTCTATAGAAATCATCCCAGGTGGGAAATTCTTTTTCAGTCATTGATAATATCCAAAGTTATACTAAATTGATAAATAGATTTTGAAATTATTTTTTATAGAAAAACAGACTTAGATTATTCCGTTATTGACCAAATGATCTAACCCTGATACAAACTCTGATTCAGAAACTAATCCATCTGCCCACCATCCTGCGGTGGTTTTAACCCAATGAGGTGTTTGAATTTCAGAGGAGATTTCTTGGGAAATACTGTCTCCTGAAATTGTTATGATTTCCTGATCAATTAGAAACTTGATTCCAGTTGCAAATTCAGAGTCATTTAATTGTCCACTTGACCACCATTTTGCATTTGATTTTACCCAACTTGGAATTTGATTTTCATCAGAAGAAGTACTAGTTATTTTATCTGATTGGTGTTTTTCAGAGTAATCTGCGTTACTTTTTTCATAACCTGCTTTATCACCTTTGAATGGACATGATTTTGAACCATCTTCAGATTCAGCAAAAACACTTGCTTGCATTCCTAAAAGCAACACAAGTGAAATAGAAAAGATTGCAGCAACATGCCATGTTTTCATATATTTACAATACGGCATTGTGATTTTTATATTTTTCATATTCTTGACTCGATGTTTCATAATTTGACAAATTGAACATTTTAAATTTGAAAGAAGGATTTATTTTCATTTCAGACAATTTTGAAAAAAATTTTTCATATACATTAGTGAACTATATTAGTGAAAACTGTGTAGATTTGGAAATTGAAAAAGACCAAACTTGCCACTTTTTTTGCAATCACAACAGCTGGAGTATTAGGACTTTCATTGGTTGGATCATCTCCAATGTTTGCACAAGCTGAATACACTCATCATTATGATATGCCAGAAATTACAGGAACCATAACTGCAAGTCAAGACCATTTGGAAAACTTGAAAAAGGCTCAGATTTCATTTAGTGAAGCCTCTGATGTTGCACAGGGTGCAGTTGAACAAGGTCAAGATACAGGTGGTAATCTTGGCGTTGTTCAAGGGTATCTTGTCTACAAATTCAAAGTAATCGATGAGCAAGGAAATCTTCACAAAGTTATTGTTGATGCTGGAGAAAAAAACACACTTTATGTCTCTGAAGGAAAAACATGGGACAGCTTTAAGCGATATGGCCACCAGCCCACGTGGTCCCACCACAAAGAGATGATGGAAAAATTCTCACAAATGTCTCCTGAGGAAATGACTCAAAAGTTTACTCAATTCAAGGAAATGAAACAAGCCTTTGATTCCATTTCAGATGAGGACAAACAGACATTAAAATCTCACTTTAAGGAAATGAAAGAAAAGCACCATGATTTGTCTCCAGAAGAAAGAGATGCAATGAAAGCAGAATACAAACAAAAGATGGAGGCCTTTGCACAAATGACTTTGGATGAGAAAATTTCCCATCTAGAAGGATTTGCAGACTCTATAAGAGCCCAAACCTAATTTTTTTGGAAAAATGAATAAAAAAAATATTTTATTTTATGCAGCTGCTGCAACTACTGGTATTGCAGGAATCATACATCTAGTTATGGGAATACCCTCAAACAATCTCAATAGCCAGATATTGTTTGTTGTAGGAGGAAGTGCACAAATATTTTGGGTTGTTCCAATGATAAGAAAATGGGGACCAGTATGGTATTCTGTTGGTCTGGGTGGAACAATTATTTTTATTTTGATTTGGGTGATAACAAGAATCCCTGACAACTTCATTACTGGACGAGGAGGTAGAATTAGCGATAACGGTATTCTAACTGAAGTCTTTCAAGTAGCCTTTGTTGCAATAGTTATTGCTATTCTTGTTTTGATAAATAGAAAAAAGATTCAATGAAAAAATCTTTTACCCTTACATGCACCCAATTTTATGCCCAAAACAGTAGATGAATCACAGTGGATCAACTTGTCCCACAAATGGACAAATCTCCGCCAATTTGGATCTTGCAATTGTTATTGGAAATACGAATAATTTTGATGAACGAATTATCAATTATACGTGTCTTTTATAATGAACAATCACAAAGTTTCCTTGATGAAAATCAACATCCCACTACAATGTCCTTCCTGTGGAGGAAAAATGTATTGTGTTAATTACGACGCCTCTCTTTCGATTCTAAAAAAACGAAGTTGGCAGGTTTGCAAAAATTGTAATTATGAACAAGATACAGATGACTTTAAAAAATCACTCTGCTGTGCATAAATAAAGAAATTTTTTCTAAGAGATACAATATCATTTGAACCCCTAAACCCGACAAGTTCAAATCAACTAAAATAAAAAAAACCTAACCGACTTTGGTTTTTTGCATTCCCCATTTGAGGGTAAATTCTTCTTTGGTGAGTGGGATAATAGATTTACACTTCAGACACCTACGTGTTTTATTGGTCTTCGAAAATCTCCAAAGATGAGCTTCACTTTTTTGATGACAGTTCATGCCTTTCAAAGTTATAGAGGAACTTAAGGGTATGTGAATCAGAATTTCCAGAAAAATCTCCTTAAGTACAATGAACGTACATATGATAGCACGCTAATGGATTTTAAAAATTAGGGGTTTTGGAAGTTAAAAAAAATGGAGAAAATAAAAAATGGGGAAAATCTTAGAAACGAAATGATAGATGCCCAAAAGCAGCAAAAAATCCTATTAGAAAAAAGAGATTTGTTTTTGAGCAGTAAACCCCCAAATCAAGTTGATGCTCTTCAAACCACACACAAGATTGCAAAACTTCAGGATTTCATAAAGTTTGCTGAAAATACATTGAAAATGACAGATTAGATTTTATCCAAAAAATATTCAAAAAACTACTTTACATCCCGAATAAAATTGTCTTCAGAATCAACAAAATTACCACAAGTTTCACAAAGCCAATTTGTCTGATTTTCTTCTTTTATCCATTTTGGAAACCGTCTATTGTGACATTTCTTGCAAAATAATGACATAGTTACCTGTATTTGTCCCTCTATTTGTACCAGGTGCCATTTGGGTAATCCTGTTCAAATCGGCAATGTTTAGAACTGGTATAATTTTCACAGGGCAAAGTAACAAATCTCAATCCAACCGCTTTTTGATCTTCTAAAAAATATATTTTTCCCAGTTCTTTCCCATTCCATTTCTTTCATGGTCAATATTTTTAGTAGAGATCCGTTTAGAGTTTCGATAATTTTTTTTATTTTGATTTGGTTGTATCGTGTTATTTCTACTAAACCAGTATCTTCTGATATTAAATCAAAAATTTTCTTTGCATTTGCTGCTCCTTTTTTAGAGACCAAATCCTGTGAAACAAGATATTCAAAAATTACGCGATTTTTCTTATTTTCTGTTTTAAATAACCTCAAAATACTATTCATGATTTTTTCACTTAGATAATATGAAATACCTTCTAACACGACTAGAGTGGAATATTTTGGATTCCACCCGGATTTTACAAGGGATTTTAACAGTTCATCTGGTTTTTTCAAATCCACAGAAATCATTACAAGTGAATCAAGAAGGGTACTGTCCATCTTTTCAATAACTGCTTTCTTTTCATCCATGGAAAAGTCTATTTCAAAAATTTTGACGGATTGATTTTTAGAGATTATGTCCAAAGAAAGAGGATCCATTCCTGCTCCCAAAATAATAACCTGCAAGACATTCTCGTCATTTAATCCCAATTGAGTAAGATCCCAAACGCATTTCTTTCGGTTTTTAATTACTTCAGAATAAAATGGCCAAACCTGATTGCATTTGAGATACAATTCCCTTACTGAATCCAGATTTAAAAATTCAAGATATTTTGAGGATAAAGAAGTATCATCTTTTTTCCCCATTGACCACAACAGCACTAGAGCAGATGTGGATGAGATGTCATTCATTATTTGAAGTAAAACCCCATTCCATTTTAGTTTCTTCTGTCAAAAGAAAAAATCAGGTATGAACTTGTATGAAAAATTAATTTTCACGCCTAAATGCCTCCACTTTATCGCCAATTAGGTAGCTGGACCAATTAGATTCTAAACATCTAATATTTTCCTTTATGGGTTTCTAACAATTCTTAACTTATAGTTTAGCTATTTTACATTATGAGATTTTATTTTATCGCTTTAACCATCATTGTTTTTCTGGGAATTTTGTTATCGATAAACGTAGAGGCAAAAACAACCACATTCAATGAAACGATTCAGTGCCAACAACCTTCTAACTGCAAATCTGTTTTTAAAATTCTAGAAGGTTCTAATGTTAGACTCACAATATCTGTACCTACTCAGGACGACATCAAGTTTAAAGTAGAAAATCCAAATGGAAAAGATGTCCGACTAAACAGATCTAGTTTTCCTGACTCCGTAGGGATGACACAGATTTTCACTAGAACAATGTCTGCCGACAAAACAGGAGACTACACCTTGTTTTTTCTAGAACCACTTCCAAAAGATTTCAGAGCTGATATTTCTGTTGTAATTGATAGTGAAGAATCAGTAAAAATTCAGGACATCCCTGCAGCAGGAACACCAAATTTTAAGGGAGGATGTTTAATTGCTACTGCCACATATGGCTCAGAACTAGCTCCTCAAGTACAGCAATTAAGAGAACTAAGAGACAACAAACTACTCCAAACTCAATCAGGTTCAGCATTTGTGCAGGGATTCAACGAATTTTACTACTCATTTAGCCCAACAATAGCAGATTATGAGCGTGAAAATCCAATATTCAAGGAAGCCGTTAAAGTTACAATAACTCCAATGATTTCAAGTCTATCAATTCTTAATAATGCTGATATGAATTCTGAATCTGAAGTATTAGGCTATGGAATCTCTCTGATTCTCTTGAATGTCGGAATGTATGTTGGAGTTCCTGCTATACTGGTAATAGGAATTAGAAAACAAATCAGTTAACCTTTGAACCCCTAAACCCAACAAGTTCAAATCCACGAGTTTACTCCTGTGATTAATCTGATGTTATTTTTTCATACTCAATAAACTGATTTACACAAAGGGCAGATCTTCGAATCACGCACTTTGATTAAAGGCACCGTGAATTGTTCCTTTGAACACTTTGAACAACTGTTAACCCCACTCATGTTTTCTTGCCAGACAAATGATATTTAGTGAATTGTAAGTTAGAGTTTTTTCAGACTGGATTCAATCCGATCGTAGACCCTGTCGTAACACTCCATCAAGCTTGACTCCTTTATGTGGGAAACATCTGAAATCTCTTTGAGACTTATCGGTTCCCCCTTTAGACAAGATACTGCAAAAATACAGATAGCAGAAATAAGGTAGGGTGATTCATATCTGAAAAGATCTTTTTCAATTAGATCCTGATGTAATCTTTCCGAATAATCCAAGGTATCTTGACTCAGTTCCAGTTGTGACTGAAATTCCTTGTAAATGACTGGGATCTTTTCTTTACTCAACCATTTGACTATTTTAATTCCAGTAATACATTGTTCATTGTTCAAAAAAACCAACAAATTCTAAATGAAAATTTCAAAGATATTGCGAGTGTATTTTGAGTTTTGTTTGAAATCAATTTTTGGTAAATTGTATCTTTTATTTTATACAATTCTAAAAATCATCTTTTTTAACATTTACAAAATCTACTTAATAGTTAGTTTAGATTACAAGTAATATTGGCGGGCGGTAGTGGAGAATGTGGCAAGATATACTTTTACATTTATGAAAGTCCTAACAAGGTAACTGAAAGAATACCGCTAACTATACACAAAGAATCAGATTTGGAAAAAACTTTAGATTCCCTTGACTTTGAATATTTGGTGAAAAAAGTAGGGTTTTATCAAAAGTAATTTGGAGGACTCTTGTCTTTCTAAACTAATTTTACAACTCATTGATTGTGTGTTATCAAAAACAAGAACACATAGAATTACTTAAATCACATATTCACTAAATGTGAATGCTGGAAATCGGGTGATTTTGCAGTGTGTGATTTTGTCACACCTGACTCTCCAGTTTTTCAAAAAAATTCAATTTTTCTTGGTTTTTAAATAATTTACATCAATTTGGTGTCCAATATTGCTCCCAAATTGGCAGCTGGGCCCAAGAAGATCCATGTCTTTAAAATTATTTTTTTGGTTCGATTTTTTCTAACATTATTATTTTAATTCCATAGTACGTTAAACAATAATATGTGAACCCAAAAGGGCTTCAAATAATTGTCTAATCTTGGATATTCACCAGTTTTGACCAACAAGAGGTTGCTCTTTGCAGGAATTTTTCTTACATCATTAGAGGGACTTGTTCTTGAGGTTGCAATTACTAGAATCTTTTCTGCTGCAATTTGGTACCACTTTGCTTTTGTTGCAGTTTCAGTTGCACTAGTTGGGTTAGGATCATCTGGGTTGTTGGTGCATTACAGATTAAAGAAAATTAAAGAAAACTGGGCTTCAGACCTTACAATTGCCTCCTCAATTGGAATTTGCATAATAATTCCAATTACTCTTTTTATCATGCATTCTCTATCTTCTGAAATAACCTACCTTCCTATCTACATGTTTTTGTTTGCAATTCCCTTCTTTTTTGTGGGAGTGGTTATATCTGCAGCCTTTAGTGCTTTTAGTCATACAGCAGGAAGGCTTTATGCATCTGATCTAATTGGAGCTTCTATAGGGGCTATTTCTGTAGTTTTGTTTTTGTCATTGATTGGAGGTGAGGGAACCACACTTCTAGTTGGAGTCATAGCCTCAGTCTCTGCAATTATTTTTTCAACTACTATCAAAAGCAAGAAAAAAACTATGGTAAGCTGTGGGTTTCTTGCCTTTGCCGTAATTTTATTGGTGGGAAACTTTTACACCACAGCATTCTCAATTCAAACTGACCCTTCTGCAAACAAGGATTTACCTATATTCCTTAGAGAAAACCCAGGATCAGAGATTGCAAGTACAAAATGGAATTCATTTTCACGTATTGATGTAGTTGAGGGAATCTCAGGTGATTGCATTCCTTCAAAGGATCCTAGGAATCCATCTCAATGTGCAGAGGAAGGACTAATTGCAAAAATATTCATTGACGGAGGTGCAGGAACCAACATAATTTCATGGGATGGAAATCCTGAAAGCAGAAGAGGACTCTCTTCATGGATGCAATACATCCCCTTTACCCTCAAAGACGATCCCAAAATATTGATTATTGGTTCAGGTGGTGGCCGAGATGTTGTTGCCGCAATTGCAAGTGGAAGTACGCAAGTTACCACAGTTGAGATAAACCCCCTCATTTTTGAAACCGTTAAAAGTTATGGCGCGAGAGCAGGAAATCTTTATGATCATGAATATGTAAATTCAAACGTAAATGAGGGAAGGAGCTTCATCTCAAGCTCTCAAGAGAAATTTGACATTATTTACATTCCTTTTGTAGATACTTGGGCCTCTGTTTCCTCTGGTGGGTTGGGAGTATCAGAAAACTTCCTTTACACTATTGAAGGTTTTCAGGAATATTATGATCATTTAGAAGAAGGGGGTAAAATTGTTGCTGTGCGGTGGCTGATAGATTCTCCTAGATTTGTAACAACATTTACTCAACTCCTTGAAAACAACGGAGTTCCAAGAGATGAGGTGTATAGCCACATTATCACTGTGTCCTCAGAATCTACATCTCAGGATCCAAGTGTAACAATGTCGATTCTTTCAAAATCTCCATTTACTGAATCTGAAATTTCGTTTTTGTCTGATTCTTTTAAAAAGAATGGATACAAACCAATACTAATTCCAGAAGAATTAATGTTAGAACCATACCCATTATTGCTAAAAGAAGGAATGTCAATTACTGATTTTAGTGACGGATTTCCAACCAAGGTTTATCCGGTAACTGATGATAGTCCATTCTTTTTATCTTTTGAAAAACCCCTGCCCAAAATTCTAGAAATTTTGATATACATTTCAATTGTAATTGCTGTATCCTTTCTTGTATTGCCATTTTTATGGTTAAGAAAGGATTCAGAAAAATCACCTGCTCTCCATGTTTCGGGAATTGTGATTTATTTTGCAGCCCTTGGAATGGGATTTATCCTAATAGAACTTGCTTTACTCCAAAAATTAATTTTGCTTTTAGGAAACCCAACAATGACTTTTGCGATTTTATTATTTACAATGCTGCTTTCAAGTGGATTGGGAAGCCTTACAAGCACAAGATTCATAACTTTTAGAATACATAATCTAGTCTTTGTAATTGGAGGAATTGTAGGAATAGGAATGTTTTATTCTATTTTACTCCCTCAAATAATTCAGTTTGTCATAGCAGAAGAGTTTGTTCTCAGGGTAGGACTTTCTATTGCAGTTTTGGCTCCTCTGGGTTTCTTGATGGGGATGCCGCTTCCAACAGGCATGCGAGTGTTGAAAAATCATCTTCCTTCATACATTCCATGGATGTGGGCGATTAATGGAGCCTTTTCAGTACTTGGTGCTGTATTAACAGTGGCCGTAGGGATTTTGTATGGCGCATCAGATGCTCTTGGAATGGGAATCCTGATTTATCTTGTTGCCTTAGGAGTAGCTTTAAAATGGAAAAAGAAAATTGTTTTAGAAAATAAATCTTAAAGAAGATTTTCCCTGAACCTTAAAACAAGTCAATCAAATGATCAAAAATAGGAAGTCTAATCATGAGTTTTACCATCTTTCAATAATTTGAGAATGTTATCAATAATGGCTGCATGGTTTGAATCAATTTCAGTTGTAATCATTAAAAGATGTTTTTCGTCTATTGGAAATGTAATTCGTTTTAATTTGTCATATTCGGCCATTGCATATTTGGTGTTTCCTAATTTGTGCTCAATATTTTTCCTAGTTTGCCACCTTTGACTAGCATAGTAATGCATCATTTTTAATTCCTCATCACTAAGAATGGGATTTATTCCATCTCTGAAACCCCCGTATATTTTCTCCCCAACATTATTTTGTATTACCACATAACGAATTTTAGAATCAATTGCCAACACATCATCGTGTAGTTTATATAAATTCAATATTTCATTGATTATTGCCTTCTTTAAAAATATAATTCGAATCCTGCTCTCTGCTGAATAATCCCCTAGTCAATAGAAAATTGCACCCTGACTTGTTTTCTTTCAAGGGTATTCTTTTTTACTATCGAATTAACATAAGGCTTTTCATTTTTTATCCTATAGGATGCATTCCTGTCAATACTTGTGTTGGAGCACCCAAAGATATCGCAGCTATAGCAACTACAACTGACCCTGCTACAAGGAGAAGGGAATATTTCAATATCTCATTCATGTTATTACTACAAGTCTAAATTTAATAAATTATTTTTCTTGAAAACCTTTCTTATACGGCCATTCCAATTTCTTTCTCTTTGAACCAATTACTCTTCAATTTTTGAAATGGTAACCATAAATGGCCATACCTTATCAGTTAAAGGCATAATCAAAGTTAAAAGGTAAGAATTATTTCGAATTGGACGAGTAATCACAAGATTGCCTGAAAAAACATTAATGGTCATCCTTAGACCTCCCAATTCTTCGTCAAAATCATGAATACTAAACCTATCAGAAATTTTTTTCGAAATCGATTTTAACCACTTGATCGAACTTGGATTTTTCAATTTTTTTGAAGTTTTGTATTCGATAACATTTCCCCGATTAATTATCAGCGAAGCTTCCAGTTCTGGTATTTTTGACCACACAAGATCAATCAAAGCTTGCGTCCAATTATCGCTGTTTGACATTTCTTACAACTACTCAATTTTTAATTTAAAAAGTATTTTCATCTCATCTGCGGCTAAAATTGTACCTAAAATAGTACATGAATCCTTGTAACATTCTAACTTAAAAAAAGAAAAAAATGAATGTGATTATTCATAAGAACAATCGCAACCATTTTCATTGTCACAAGAACAATTACATGTGCAAGTACACTTACATTTCTCAGTCATGCTATCACCTCCAATCATTTTATCATAGTAACTATAGAAAGTTAACTTAATAAGTTAGAAAGTGAAGAGAACAGTAGTAGGTTAGGTTTAGTTAAGTTGCCCCAAATGATAAATTTTCTAGTAGAAGACTGCAAGTGCTGTCCAATTGATAATACATTTCAGATAATTGGCAAAAAATTTACCATACACATACTACGTAATATGGTAATTTTGAATCAACATAGATTCAATGAATTTTTAGATTCAATTGAAGGAATCAATCCCAATACATTATCTACTCGGCTAAAGGAAATGGAAAAAGGTGGATTAATTGAAAAAAACATCTACAATGAAACTCCGATTAGAATTGAGTACAATCTTACAAAAAAAGGAAAAGCATTACAGCCAATATTAGAAGAAATGGCAAAATTTTCAACAAAATTCTGTTGTGATGATATATTTTCAGATGCAAAACCACGAACGTTTAGACAAGTTTATGGCAAAAATTTACCAATAGTAGACTAGAATGATTCAAACCTCTAATGACTCATACCTAAAAATTCGAAATTAATTCCCCAAAAATAATTTTTGGAAATAGATATTATTATTTTTTAGAAAGTGTTTTTTTCTATTTTAGTTTTTTACGAATTGTTTCATTCAAAACAGCTGAAAAGCTTACCGATTCAGAAGATTCTTTGATTTGTTTGGCCTGTATCTCATGTAGTTTTTTTACAAGGTCATCATCAAGCATTATTGTAATTCTTTTTGCCATGTTGTTTTGAATTATTTTTAATTATATTTATACAATCTGTATTCTTTAGAATCTAAAACGGTCTATGTAATTTCCCGTCAGTCAATATAGATTTTAATTTAATTCCGATTTTTTCAATTTTTTTAAAAGTAGATTATCTGACTAGCTTTTTTAGAAAAAATTTTTGTTGCTAGCCCAAAAAACCGCTAGCAACAAGATATGCCCCTGCACCCATTCCTATTACTACACCGATTCCCATGCAGATAAGATCAAACTTTACCACCTTTTTGAATGGGGCGTGGACCATTTTGTTCCATGTTGAGGTTTGTTGTGTTTCCATACATAGAGTATGTTGTAACTAGTTCATAGATGATGGTAACAGTTTAGGTGTACTGGTAAGCTTTTCAGCTGACCAAGGTATATGGATTAACTATTGTATTAGTAGTCATGCGAGAAGGAAACCCTAGACCATACAAGACACTTATTCATTCTTCTCGCAGTTTTTCCCGTTTTAGAGACGAAAATATAATGTCAAAAAAATATCTGGGAATGCCTCGACACAAATTAAGGTATTATAGTATCTATGGGCTTGCAATACTTGGCATTATAGTGTTAACAGCCGGATTGTGATTAAATAAATTGAATATTTACAAATTTTTTGATTTGGCAATTCTTACTCTAGTTGGATTATTTTTGATAGGACTAGGAGTTACTGAATACAAAACATTAGGTTTGGAGGAACCTCTTTTTGAATCACCCGCGGAATGGAAATCCTTTTTTGAATTTTTAATATGGCCAATAATCAGTCTATTAATTATTGATCTTGGAATCAAATACAAAAAAACAAATGATCCTAAAAAATTTATAAAAAAATACTGGATTGACATTGCAATGCTTGTCCTGATTCCGGCCTTTTCAGTCTTCAAATTTTTCAAGTTGGGAGTTGGAATTGTCAAGAAGCTAAAAACTGCAAAAATGGGAGTAAAGGTAGTTCACAAAACAAAAAAGGTAACACAAAATTGATTATCATACTGTCAAAGATAATAATGAAATTACTGGCAATTATTTCAAATCGTAAGCTAGATTTGGTTTTTTGAAATTATTTAATACCAAATATTGGGTGTCCTGACTTTAACTTAACTACTGGCAAATATGGAAATCCATGTTGAAATTGGTTTGTAAATTCAGCCTTTCCACCTTTATGTCCTGTATATTTTAGAAAGGGTCCTTTTGGTTCATGATCTAATGTCACATAATTAAAACAAAAAAAGGTCTTGTCTAGATCAATTTGTGTAATGTATCCAATTAACCATTTTTTCTTGTGCGGAAAAGCAAGCAAGGTAAACTCGTAATCTTCAGGCCATTCTGGATCATATGTCAATCTTGCAAGATCTCCAAGCTCATGAATCTGTATTGTCTTGAATTTGTCTGTGATAGTTTTTGATGGTTTAATAGCAAAGGGTAATGAATCCAACTCTACAATTGGTGCATAATCCCCAGTCTTTGTAATCTCATCTACAATTGATGCTGATTCCTTTCCTCCTAACGGATCATAAGATATGTATCTTCCATTTTTCTCTGATGAGACAAAAAAATGTAGAATTGAATTCGAAAGTAATTTCCTAGTTGAAAAAATATTCTTTTTCTTGTATTCAAATTGATATACTCTCAATGAATTTTCTCTTAGGGCACAAACATATCTTGCAAAATCTAAAAAACTTGCAACCTCTACAAAATACTGAATGACCAATATCCTGGAGTAAGCGGTTCTATGATTAATGTCTTATTTTCAATTTTAGGATGTGGTCTTCAAGTTATTTGTTATCCTGAACGGAAATGAAAATTGGTGCAACATTGACATTCTTTTTTAATGCATTCATTTTCTCTTTTGTGATCGCAAATTCCACATTCACAGTGTATAATCATAAATTAATTAACAGTTTTTGAGATTTAACGGATCTGCATTTTCACGCCTACCTGAAAACAATGTTTACTCCAGATATGACCAATTCCCACCTACCATCTTTCTTTTTGAAAATAAAAAATACAAATTCTATGCCAACATTGTCTACATATGGAAAAAATTTGT
>Ga0102947_1000477_pt1 | contig 14422 bp, 13 predicted proteins | sample SalPon2A_A_D2_MG_FD_78210 | JGI IMG/M metagenome (GOLD analysis project Ga0102947, IMG submission 78210) | Soil microbial communities from South San Francisco under conditions of wetland restoration - Salt Pond MetaG R2A_A_D2_MG | ecosystem: Environmental > Terrestrial > Soil > Wetlands | place... | reverse complement strand
GTAAGCTGATTACCGTTGAAGGGGATTTTGCTGAGATCTACAAATATGAAAACACCAGGGAGCGGTTTTTAAGCCTGGTTAGCAGCAAAAAAACGGCGCTTATTGTAATCAATGCGAAAGCTCAGATAGGATATGATCTGAAAAAGATCAGGATGCATGCCGACACCGGTGAGAAAAAGATCATCCTGACAAATTTTCCCGCCCCGGAAATACTGTCTATAGAACCGGATCTTGAGTTTTATGACATTAAGAATGGACTTTTTAATACTTTTAAACCAGATGACCTGACTGCCCTGAATCAGGAAGCGAAAGAACACATCCGTGAAAAAATCCCGGAAAGCGGTCTAATGGAAACGGCCGGGCGGGAAGCCCTGGAAACGGTCTTGCTGATTGAAAAAATTGTGGAGACCATCGGTTGGCAGCTGGATTATTCCGCCCTGGAAAGGAATTCAATTGAAAAAACATTATTAAAATATTAAACAACATTTATAAAACTACATCATATGAAAAATACATTGATTATTTTTACTTTTTTAATCCTATCGACAACCGCGCATAGCCAGGAAACCAAGCCTATGAATAATTTTGACCCAGCTTTTGTTCACACCGTATTTTTTTGGTTGAACAATCCGGATAACGCAGCAGACAGAGCCAGTTTTGAGGCTTCGCTCAGCAAATTCCTCCAGAATTCACAGTTCGCAAAAACAAAATTTATTGGCACCCCGCCCAAAGCATCCCGGGATGTGGTGGATGGTTCATTTACCTATTCCCTGGTAGTCACTTTTGATTCGGCCGAAGCACAACAGGACTATCAGGAAGAACCACCGCATAAATTATTTATAGAGGAATCGAGCAATCTTTGGAACAAGGTGATCGTCTACGATTCTGTGGGCATAGTAAACTAAGGGGAATTTTGTGCTGAGGTACAGAACTGCAACTAAAGAAGACACTGATAGCATTGCGGTGCTACATGCCAAAAACTGGAAGCTGAATTACCGTGGCATCCTCAACGACCAATACCTGGACCATGAGGTGACAGAAGATCGGCAAAAAGTCTGGAAAGCAAGGCTGGAACACTACAATCCCAATATGTATTTAATACTTGCCGAGGAAGCCGGCGAGCTTGTCGGCTTCGGGTGCCTTTTTCTGGAGGATGACGAACGATACGGTGCCTTACTTGATAATTTACACGTTGGTCATTTGCATAGCGGCAAGGGCATCGGGGGCAAATTGATGGCATTGCTCGCCAAAGAGATCTTGCGGAGAGCGGGGCGCCGGGATATGTATTTATGGGTTCTTAGGGATAACATAGCTGCCATTCGATTTTATGAGAGGCTTCATGCCCAAAGGAAGGAGCAGCATACCGAAACCGAATTGTGGGAACACCCCGTAGAGAAAATCAGATATTACTGGCCAACAGTGGCCATACTGGTCAGCGATCGGAATTCTTGAAGAATTGTTATGAATATCGAAGATTTCAGGAATTATTGCCTTACTAAAAAAGGGGTTGCCGAAGAATTTCCATTTGACGAATCCACTTTGGTCTTTAAGGTAATGGGCAAAATGTTTGCCCTGGTCCCGCTGGAAAGAATTCCCTCCCAGGCGAATTTAAAATGCGACCCGGAACGCGCCAATACGCTGAGGGAAGTACATGACGGTGTTATCATTCCCGGATACCATATGAGCAAGGTACACTGGAATACGCTTTACCTGGAACAATTGCCGCCCGCGTTGATCCTGGAGTTAATAGATCATTCCTATGGACTGGTCATTTCCGGGCTTCCCAAAAAACTGAAGGAGCAGCTTAAAAATATAGCCTAGCAGGAGAATCTATATATTTGCGGCTGAATTTAAATATGGTCACCATCGCATGCAGGAGCCCTTCATATTTTACAACGAACAATTAACGACCTACCGTGAAAAATTAAGCAATATCAACCGGCAGCTCTTTGCATCGAGCATGATACGGCTGGCTGTTTTTTTATTGGCGATTTTCGGAATTTATATCTTTTACGGCCAAACCAATCCTGTCATCTGCATTGCGATTTTGACCTTTGTGCTGTTTCTTTTTCTGGTATCGCGCCATACCGATTTACAGTTACAAAAGGATAAATTACTGGCCCTGGTCCGCATCAATGTTACGGAACTGGAAGTTCTGAACCGGAAGTACGACCACCTGCCCGATGGCGCTGAATTTCAGGATCCCATGCATTATTACAGTCAGGATATTGACCTGTTTGGCAGAGGTTCATTCTATCAATATTGCAATCGTACCTGCCTGCAGCAAAGTGGTCGGGTATTGGCCGATATATTGACCGCAAATGAAATAGAAAACATTCCGGATAAGCAGGATGCCATCAGGGAATTGGCCGCTATCCCGGAATGGCGGCAAGATTTTTCGGCAACTGCCATGCTTGTCAAATCGGAAATTCCCAACACTGCGATCATTGGATGGATAGCCACCTACACCCCATTCATTTCGGGCACCCTTGCCTATGTTCCCCGGCTTTTTTCGATAATGTCCGTACTTATTATCACGACTTACTTCCTGGATGTGGCCCCGGGATGGCTCCTGGCCGGATGGTTTTTTCTCGGATTGGGGATAACGGGAAAATACCTCCGGAAAACTAATAAGTTGTCCTCCGATACCACTAAAATACAGCGTACTTTTCGCCAATATCAGGCCTTGTTAATTAAATTGGAGGAGCAAAGATTTGATTCGGTCTTTTTGCGGAATGCGGCAGCAGCGATCCATCAAAAAGACGAAATCAGCTCTGAGGTATTAAAGCGATTTTCAAAGCTACTCAGTGCCCTTGATCAAAGGAACAACATGATCATAGGACTGCTTGGCAATGGTTTAATGCTACGTGATATCCAGATAAGTGGTGCTATAGATCATTGGATGGCACAGCACGGTCCCAAAATTGAAACCTGGTTTAAGACGATTACTTTTTTCGATGCCTGCAATTCACTCGGTAATTTTTCTTTTAATCATCCTGATTATTCCTACCCTGATATTGTCAAGGGAGATACGATATTGAAAACGGTGGGGGCCTCACACCCCATGTTGGACCCTGATAAAAGTGTGGCCAATGATTTTGAGATCGGGGAAACCCGGTTTTTTATTATTACCGGCGCAAACATGGCCGGGAAAAGTACATTTCTTCGCGCGGTGTCCCTCCAAATTGTAATGGCCAATGCCGGGTTGCCGGTCTGCGCTAAGGTGGCTACATACAAACCTATAAAACTGATTACCAGTATGCGGACTACGGATTCCTTGACGGATGAGGAGTCTTATTTCTATTCGGAATTAAAAAGGCTTAAATTCATTGTGGATCATATTGGGGAGGACCCTTATTTTATAGTTCTGGATGAAATTTTGAAGGGCACCAACAGTACGGATAAAGCCATTGGATCCAGAAAATTTGTGGACAAACTGATCGCTTCCAGATCGACCGGGATCATTGCCACGCACGACCTGAGCCTATGCAAAGCTGGGGATGAACACCCCGAGGTTGAGAATTTCTATTTCGATGTGGAGATCATCAATGACGAACTGCATTTTGATTATACCTTAAAACAGGGGGTCTGTAAAAATATGAATGCTTCCTATTTGCTCAAGAAAATGGGAATCGTGTAACATGGAAACCCTTTGGGAGGCCAATTATGGGCGAAGGGAAGCGCTTTTCTTTATCAGGACGAACAACAGGGAAAGCCCAAGGAGACCGGCGGTTCCCATCGCACCTGTAATAATTGGGTCAATAGTGCATTCCATCCAGGAAAACGGATCCGGCAGATCACGGGAAAAAGTGCCCCAAAGGATCAGTAGGATACTGAAGATTACGGCTGTAATACCCTGGGGCCTGGTGATTTTAATATTGAAAACGGCTAAAAGGAACAACCCCAGGATACCGCCACCGAAAATACCGGAAATCTGCCACCACACATCCAGTGCGCTCCCTGCCCTGATCATCAAAAGGGCAAAACCAACTCCCAGGATCCCCCAAAGGACGGTAGACAGCCGAAGGAACTGAAGGTTAGATATTTTCCGGGTGCCTGGGGTACAATACTTATTGTAAATATCCATATACAATACGGTTGCAGAGCTGTTCAGGGCAGAATCAACCGTGCTCATGGAAGCCGCCATAATGGCCGAAATGATCAAACCTTTGATACCCACCGGGAGCTCTGTGGCGATGTAGTACGGAAAGACCTCATCGCCTTTGGAAATCACTTCGTGCAAGTCATGACTTTCACCACCATAGAATGTAAATAATGCGGTACCTATGTAAAGAAATAGAATGGTCATTGGCAAATAGATGAGCATAGCGATCCAAACCGACTTTTTAGCCTCCTTTTCCGTGGCTACGGAACAGTATTTCTGTGTATAATTTTGATCGGCGATCAAATTACGCACATTCTCTGTAATACCGTAAAGGATCATGACCCAAATGGTACGGTTACTCAAAGAAAGACCGGTGTCTCCCAAGCTGAATTTTTGGGCGTCGATGGCTTTTTGTATCAGGTTTTCAGGTTGGGCGAAGACTTCCGTGGCCAGCAATAAACCGACGAAGAGAATTCCTCCAATCATAATAACGGACTGCATGACATCGGTCCATATGACAGCTTCCATACCTCCCATTAAGGTATATACAATGGTGACTGCCCCGACAATCAGGATCACGATGGCAATATCGGCACTTACAAAGGAGGACAATAACAGGGAAGACAAATAGAGAATTACGGCCACCCTCCCTACCATAAACAGAAGGAAGGAGAACACAGCATAGATCCGGCCCCATTCCCCTATTTTTTCCTCCAGATAGCTGTAGACCGAAATGATCTTGTGCCTCCGGTATATCGGGATGACATACCTGGTCACAAACCAGGCTACGGGGAAGGCAGTAAGGGCAAAAATCAGCGGGTGCCAATTGTCATCAAAGGCTTTCCCCGGGACCGCAATGTATGAAATACTGCTCGTATAGGTGCTCAATACTGCAATCCCTGCTGCCCAGGCAGGGATGCGCCTGCTGGCAACCATAAAGTGTTCTGAGGTATTGCTTTTCCTGAAAAAATAAACCCCCATGCCAAGCAGAACAAGTCCATAGCACAGTATTACCATCAGGTCTACAGGGTTGAGCTCATAGTTCATTAAGCCGGGAAGTATTCATTATCATAAGTGAATTCACTCAGAAAAGCTTTGATTTTTGCCCGTTGAGTGGCATTAAACGGGGTTAGCGGGGGAGCCAAAAAGTCCTGGCAAATCCCCATGAGCGACAAAACGCATTTGGTGCTTTTTATATATTTTGATTCCTGCCTGCCAACGTCGTAGATCATATCTCCGATCCCGGCCACCTTTTTACGAAGGGGCGAAATTTTTTCGAGATCATTGGAGACGGAAGCTTCGTAAAGGTCGACGAATAACCTCGGGAAAAAATTGGCTCCTCCCGCTACCGCCCCTTGTCCTCCGTTTAAGATGGTCTCCGGCAAAAATAATTCGGTTCCTGTAATGATGGAATAATTGTTATCGTCCTTATATTGATGGAGGAGTGCATAAAGATATTCCATATCGCCGGAACTGTCCTTGATCCCAATGGCCCCCAGTTCACGGGACCTTCGAACGGTCTCAAAGGAAAGGTGCAGTTTGGTGCAGGAGGGCATGTTGTACAATAGAAAGGGCAGGGGTAACCGGGGTGCAAGACATTCCAGGTAGTCGCACATTTCGGATTGCGAAATAGGTAAATAGTACGGTGGGGCCACGATCAAAGCATCAGCACCCGCCTCTTTGGAGTAATTCGCCAGTTCAACGGATTCTTTAAGGGAGGTATCTGTTATACAAACAAGTACCGGTACCCGCTTTTTTATGATAGCGCAGGCCTCTGAAACCAATTGCTTTCTCGTGATATGGTCAAGGCTTGGCCCTTCCCCGGTGGTACCCAGTAAAAAGATACCGTGTACGCCTCCGGCCAACATATGCCCAATCAGGTTATTCAGCCCCATAAGATCCAGATCCCCGTTTTCCAGTAGGGGCGTTATCATGGGCGGTATGATTCCCTTTAAAGATAAACTCATGATGTAGAAGTTAGGCCACTAACAAATAACGCTTAAAATCGCATTCCAGGCCTCAACAATTTTGCAACATACACATTAAATATTACCCTTTTTATGCGAAATAATTTGTAAATTGAGAAATTACAGTTAAAATAGTTCTAAATGGAGTTTGTATTTGAAAAGATACACGTACCCGATAAGCATTCCTTTATCACCAGGAAACTACCCTTGAAAACCAAGGATACCATTCATTCCCATAAAAATTTTGAACTCAACTTTATTGCCTCCGGCTCGGGCAGGAGAATCGTGGGCGATAATATCTCCCGGTTTGAAAAGGGGGATCTCGTTTTAATGGGTCCGGATCTCCCTCATTGCTGGGAGGCATTGGAATACGGAAAGGGCAATGAACCCTATTGTATTGTCACCCATTTTTCAGAAGAGGTTATCAGCTCTGACTTTTTTAAGATGCCAGAATTGGAAAAAGTAGTGAATCTTCTGAAACTTTCGGCCCTGGGGTTACGGTTTAAAACCGAAAATCATGAAAAAATCTACAACACATTGCTTAGGATGACCCAACTTGAGGGGCTTGAATATTTTATTGAGATGCTCAGGGTATTTAATGTGTTACTCAAGATGGAGGAAAGGGAAAAATTGTCGAACCCTATCGGACAGGCTGCTGTATTCTCAAAAAATCTGGAGAAAGTCAATAGGGTGTATAAGTACGTTTTTCAGAACGTACATAAGGGTGTAAGGCTCGACGAAGCTGCGTCCATCCTGAATATGACCCCGGGGTCCTTCTGCCGGTTTTTTAAGAAAAAGACAAATCTGACCTTTATGCAATATGTAAAACGGGTACGGGTGGGTATGGCCGCCAAAATGCTGGCAGAAACCGATAAGCAAATTACGCAGATCTGTTTTGACAGCGGTTATAATAACCTGGCAAATTTTAACTTCTATTTTAAGGATATCATGGGTAAAACGCCATCGGAATATCGAAAGAGTTTCGAGTAAGGGATATATTCCCTAATTTGGGTCAAACTGCCGTCTAATGAAAATGCTGATCTTATTCTTATTAACTGTAGTAATTCCACCTATGGGAATCGCGCAAAATAATCCTGATGCCCGGGACATGAGGCATCCGGCGATACTTTATGAGGAGTATATTTTTGCCCTGGAAGATGCCTTTACACCGGAGGTCCACGCCTCCACGGTAGCGGTCAGTGACAACATGGTGGTGGCCTCATGGTTCGGGGGTACCAAGGAAAAGAACAAGGACGTTGGGATTTGGGTAGCGCGCAGAACCAATGGGACATGGTCAACCCCCGTTGAAGTGGCCAATGGGATCCAGGCTGACGGTTCGCGATTTCCCTGCTGGAACCCTGTTCTTTACAAACCAAAAAACCGGCCTCTTTTGTTGTTTTACAAGGTAGGCCCGAGCCCGCAAACCTGGTGGGGATTGTATATGACTTCCGGGGACAACGGCGCAACATGGTCAGAGCCCATCCATCTCACACAAGGTATTCTGGGACCCATCAAAAATCAACCCGTCCAATTGGGGGACGGTACATTACTTTCTCCTTCGAGTACGGAGAGTGAGAATGACGGGTGGCAAATACATCTTGAAATAAGTCGCGACTCTGCAAGGACCTGGTTCAAATCCGCTTCCCTGAATAATCCTGAAGAGTTCGGGGCCATCCAGCCTGTTATTTTGAACTATGGGGGTGGGAGGCTGCAATTGTTGAGCAGGACACAGAACCAAGTGATAGCGCAGAACTGGTCAGGGGACGGTGGGCAGACCTGGAGTAAAATGACCGCGACTTCCCTGCCAAATCCGAACTCGGGGATTGATGGAGTGAGTCTAATTGATGGCAGACAGCTTTTGGTTTATAATCCTACAGGTAAGAATTGGGGAGACCGGGTTCCTCTGAGCATAGCACTTTCCCGGGACGGGGAGCATTGGACGCGTGTCCTGGATCTGGAACCTGTCAGGGAAACCACTGATAAGGAGGGGGAAGAGTATTCCTATCCAACCGTTGTCCAGACGGAAGACGGGAACGTTCACATTGTGTATACGTGGAACCGAAAAACGGTAAAATACGTGGTTTTGGATCCTAAAAAACTTTGATTGGGCTGTTGCTGACATTTGGTAACGGCAACGAACACAAATCCCGGGTTCGGGTGGAATGCAGGCCTCAACGTACTCCTTTTCGCTGAGCTTATAAATTTTTTACCTGTAATTCATGAAAAGAATTTGCCTGAAGGCGCAGTAATTCTTCGGCTTTCTCCTTTTTATAGGCGTATACTGCCTCCTCCCCGGCGATTTCGCCATAAATCTTTTCATTAAGTGCAACATCGGTGGCGAGGATGTGTTCCCGTTCAAGGACTTTTTGAGTTACCCATGTTTCAACCACACTTTCTTCATCTTCCAGTTTATGATCATAAGGGCCTTTGGGAGAAAGAAGTTTAGCGACTATGGGAGAAGTTTCAATGGCCAGAAAGAGCAGGAAAATAAAAAAAGAAGGAAACCAGGGCAATTCCCCCAGCGCATTGATACGGGCCATAAGTCCGTCAAAGCCATCAATTACGGGCTGGGAATTGGCCACTACCAGGGCATATTCCTCATTTAGAGCGGTGATCTGTGTTTCAATATCGGCAATTTTCTTTCTGTTGGTTTCTTTGAGGAGGTTCAATTCAGCAAGATAGGCATCGTGCTTTTCCCTTTTTTCCTTATACACGGGGCCTTTACCAAGGAGCATGGTACCCGCGGTTCCCTCAGCTTCACTGATGTAAGTATCGTACAAAGCATTTGTTTCCGCTTCCTTTTCGGCTATTTCCGCCTTCAGAGCTGCAATATCCTGGTTGAGGGCTTCCACTGCAGGAATGTACTGCAGTGCAAGTTGTTGTTTATTGGCCAGGGTCATTTCATTCTTTTGTTCGAGCAGCACCTGGTTGATCTCTTTTTCAAAAATCTTCATCTCCAGGGGTTTTGAAATGACCACGGCAATAATCACTGCCAGAATGATCCTGGGTGTGGCCTGCATGAATTCACTTCTGAAACTGTTTCTTTTTTTGATCGTTGAGACGATAAACCGATCCAGATTAAAGATCAGGAGCCCCCAGATAAGCCCGAAGAAAATAGCGGTATATATATTGTCGAAAACTGTGTAGAGGGCATAACTACTTGCAATGAAGGCCATGACAGCCGTAAAAAAAACAGTTGCACCGATGCCGGCATATTTGTTTTGTTCCCCGGAGGAACAACTCTCAAGAATGTTGGTGTCAGCTCCCGAGCAGAGCATAAAAAAGCGTCGTATCATAGTGTTCGTCTTTGATGAATAGTCTGTAACAGACTATTAGAACGCAATTTGGGATTATTTGTTACATAAAAAGCCCCATTATTTGAGGCTTTTATAATCATTTATGAGTTTTCAGGGATTCAGTGCCCTTGCCCTGGTCAATCGCTATCGGTGGTAACCGCTTCAATATCTTCATAAAACCAGGGAGTATGCTGGTTGGTTACCGCAATCCATTGCCATTTATCATTGGTTTTATGGGCCGTAAGTGTCATGAGGCCAATTTCTCTAAAGGTGGTATCTGCCGGGTTTTCTTTTTTGTACCAGAACATTTTCCAACCGTAGTAGGCCAGTGCATTTTGGGGATCTATCATCCGGATCCTCGGACTGCCTGCCTTATAATAATAGTCCAGGCTGTCGTTGCCGGCCAGCATCCCATGGAATTTTGACACGTTTTCTCTTCCTTCAAAATAATACCCCTGTGAATTGATCCAGGTTGCCTCCTCGGTAAACTGGTCCATTGCGGCTTCAATATCTTTATGGATCATCGCCGTCTCCCGGGTCGAAATCATTTTGGCAATGGTCAGGGAATCCGATATGAAAGGCTGTTCCACGGAAGCCTGGTCCACCGCAGTCCGTTTACAGGAATAACTTCCGCACATCAATAATAATATTGCCAGCATCCCAGTAAGGTATTGGCAGGTGTTTGTGAAAATCATGACCATGTTATTTATCCTCCGTAATATGGATAGGGGATTCGGACAGCGTTACGACAGGGCGTTTTAATCCCGTATGTTTTGCTGTTACGCCCAGGTGGCTTGTGGTTTCCATAAGTTCTATGGCTTTGGCAGCTGAAATTTCCTTGCCGTTAAAGTAAAAAATTGCATTTTGGCGCCCCATCTCCCTAAGAAATTCGAGGGGGGATTTTGGTTCGGTAGGAGCATTTGGCTCCGGGGGGGGTGGAGGTAAATTATGGCTGCCCGCAGCTATCTCCGGTGCTTTTGGAGAAGGGGCTTCCGGGGGTACTGCAATGTGGTTGCCGGGAACCGGTCTTACTACAGGCGACACCTGTGGGGCATGGGCAATGAACACATTTTCCCGCTGTGCCAAAACTGCATAATTATGATACAATTCCATAATCCCGGCATACATGGTTTTCAGGTCCCCTGCATTGCCTTTTTGTTTTTTTGGATTTGCGGACAGGGCTTCCAGGTACTTCTTTTTTTCCTTCCTGTATTTACGGATAGCCGTTTGGAGTTCTTTGCTGTATTTATCGGTGTCAGCATCCACTGCTATGGCCGGGACCTTCGGGAGTACCGCCGCCATTACCTCCTCGGCCTGAACACGTTGTTGTTCCCTTTGTACTTCTTGTTCCCCCATTTGGATGACCTGGGCTTCCGCCTGTCTTTGTTGGTGCTCCATTTTCATGGATTGTTTTTCAAACCGGGCAGCTTGTCTTTCCGTCTGGGCCGCTTCTCTTTCCATAACGATGGCCTTTTTTTCCATTTCGGCCCTTTCTTCCATGATAGCAATATCCTGGGGAGGCAGGGGGGGGTCTGGCACGGGCGGGAATTCCGGATAGGGTTCCGCAGCACTCTTTTGCTCCGCGGTCATCAAACCATAAAGGAATTCCAGGCGCTCTACCTCACTGCCAATGACATGAAAGTTGGAGCGGGACATCGAATTGTATTTCCCCGCCAGTTCATCGTACTCTGCCATTTGTTTTTTGGTAGCCCCGTCCTGGGTATAAATTTGTTGGGAAGATTCACTTCTATAGATTTTGATTTTATCGCTAAAACTGAAAAGAAGCAGGGTGATGAAGGGCAGGAATATAAAAATCCTTACCCATTTAGCTGTTGCGGATGTTTGTGTTTTCATGACTGTAAAGCGTTTTTTGATGGATGAATAATCGATGGCATTGGCAAATGGTGAATGATGAACCTGCGAAAGCTGTGGCCGTGTAAAAGTCAGTAACATGGATTGATAGCTGGCCGGAGCCACCCCTTGGTTTATGACGGTACGGTCTGCCAGGAATTCGTGATTGAGTTTGATCGATTTTTTAAAGAGGCAGATCAAGGGGTTAAACCACAGAACCAACTGCAGCAATTCTGTAAAAAGAACATCCAGGCTATGTTTTTGCCGGGCGTGCGTTTCCTCGTGAAGCAGCACTTCTGCGGGAATCTGTTTTGTCCTGTATTTGGTTTTATTCAGAAAAATGTACCTGAAAAAAGTATGGGGGCTGATTTTTTCGCGAAGTAATACCCTGGTGGTGTGATTGGTCCTTTCTTTGGGGTTGGATTGTATTTTGCGGCCTAAAAGGAGGAGATTTTTCAGGAACCTGACCCCGAACAGGAACAGTCCGGACAGGTAAATACTCCAAAGGATCAGGGGGACATTGAAAAGGGTGGTATCTGAAGGGATTTCACTTTGCAGGGAAGGATCTGCTTGCATAACCGGCATCCCTGAAACTTCATTCACGGGGGGTACTTCTATAATTTGGGTAAATGTAATTGCCGGAATAACAAAGGAAAGAACCAGGGCAAGGAGGAGGTAAAAACGTTTTAAAACATGCATGTTTTCTCTCTCCAGAAATACTTTATAGAAAATATAGAAGGCTGCCAGGCATGCACTTGATTTTAAAAGGTAGACCATCATGACTTTTTTCTTTTAATTTCGCTGTCGATCAGTGCCTTTAATTCTTGCAACTCCTTTTCAGTGAGGTCCGTTTCCCTGGTAAAAAAAGAGGCAAACTGGGACGCACTATCATTAAAGAAGTTTTTGATGAGTCCGTTTACATGTTTGGAGAAATAGTCCTTCTTTTTGACCAACGGATAGTATTTTCGGGACCTTCCCTGGCTTTTATAGGCTATAAAGCCTTTGTCAGCCATTCGTTTTAGCAGCGTAGCCACCGTTGTGGTCGCGGGTTTGGGGTCCGGATAGGCATCTAACAGATCCTTGAGGAAGGCTGTTTGCTGTTTCCAAAGGATATTCATCAGTTCTTCTTCGGATTTTGAAAGAGGCATAGAACAGAATTTAAAATTGTTCTACAAACATAGAATAATTATTTCAATTCTACAAGTGTAGAGTAATTTTTTATTAACTTTTGATTATAGCCTTTTGGATTTATTCCTTCAGCCTGTGGGACAAAGCGGGCAAAAATTTCCGGGCTTGGCCAAAGGACTGATAATTGCTCCTCAACTGAACCCGGGTTAGCAATATTGGCAAGGCCCTGTGATCAGGTATTCAATTCAGCGAAGTATTTATAAAAATATGGAATGGTCTCTATGCCTTTGAGGTAGTTCCATACACCGAAGTGTTCATTGGGGGAATGGATGGCATCACTGTCGAGCCCGAAGCCCATCAGGATGGTTTTACTTCCAAGTTCCTTTTCAAACAGGGAGACGATGGGAATGCTGCCGCCGCTTCTTTGTGGAATGGGTGTTTTGCCAAAAGTGGTTTCGTAGGCCCTGCTCGCAGCCTGGTAGCCGACATTATCTATGGGCGTAACATACCCCTGTCCGCCATGGTGAGGCGTGATGCTTACCGTAACCCCGGGGGGAGCGATGTTTTTGAAATGGGCAGTAAAAAGCCGGGTGATCTCTTTCCAGTCCTGTTGCGGTACCAGGCGCATAGAAATTTTAGCCCGGGCCTTGCCGGCGATCACCGTTTTAGCGCCTTCTCCCGTATAGCCGCCCCAGATGCCATTGACATCCAGGGTAGGACGGATAGAATTGCGTTCATTGGTCGTGTACCCTTTTTCGCCATAAACATCCGTGATATCAAGCGCCTGTTTATAGGCTGAAAGATTAAACGGTGCCTTTGCCATTTCGGCCCGTTCTTCCGCGGATAGTTCTTCGACCTTGTCGTAGAAACCGGGAATGGTAATCCGGTTGTTTTCATCGTGGAGGGAGGCGATCATCTTGCTCAGTATGTTGATGGGGTTGGCCACGGCCCCTCCGTATAAACCTGAATGCAGATCCCTGTTGGGCCCGGTAACTTCCACCTCTACATAACTCAGCCCCCTTAGCCCCGTGGTAACCGAAGGCACGTCATTAGCGATCATCCCGGTATCGGATATTAAAATAATATCGTTGGCAAGTTTTTCCCGCTGCTCCCTGACGAAAGTACTCAGGCTTTCGCTACCAACTTCCTCCTCGCCTTCGATCATAAATTTAATGTTACAGGGGAGTGCATTGTTCTTCACCATGTACTCCAATGCCTTTACATGCATGTAAAACTGTCCCTTATCATCACTGGAACCCCTTGCGAAGATGGCGCCTTCCGGGTGGAGCACTGTTTCTTTGATCACGGGTTCAAAAGGGGGGGATTCCCAGAGGTCGAGCGGATCCGGCGGCTGTACGTCGTAATGTCCGTATACGAGCACGGTCGGAAGTTGGGCACTGAGCATCTTTTCCCCATAAACGATGGGATATCCCTGTGTTTCACAGATTTCAACCGTTTCGCAGCCCGCTTCGGACAAGGCAGTGGCAACCGCTTCGGCTGTGTCGTGCATATCCTGGGAAAAGGCGGAGTCTGCACTTACCGAAGGGATTTTGAGCAATTGGATTAATTCGTCGATAAACCGATCCTTATGATCGTCGACGTACGACCTGACATTTTGCATATGAAGTCTTTTGAAGTGGTTTTAAAAGTACAAAAAGAAGGGCTAATTTTTAAGGGGGTTTATTTTTAAATTGAATTTTTGGATTATATTTGCATCCCGATAATTTTATCCCTGATTGATATTAGGGGTTCACGGGAACTGGTTTTTTACAGGCGTGGTCCCCTTCGATAAATCTACGGAGAACAATGGGCATTGACTTGCGAGAACATTTTAGAGCAGGCGTGGTGGAATTGGTAGACACGCTAGACTTAGGATCTAGTGCCGAAAGGTGTGAGAGTTCGAGTCTCTCCGCCTGTACCACGACAAAAAGCTTCTCTAGTTAGAGGGGCTTTTTTGGCCTACGGAGAACGAAGATTATTTGTTTGCAAGATTAATTTTAAGCAGGTGTGGTTCTCCTACGCTTGAGCTACGGAGAACGAAGATTATTTGTTTACGAGATTAATTTTAGGCAGGT
>Ga0102947_1000476_pt1 | contig 14437 bp, 19 predicted proteins | sample SalPon2A_A_D2_MG_FD_78210 | JGI IMG/M metagenome (GOLD analysis project Ga0102947, IMG submission 78210) | Soil microbial communities from South San Francisco under conditions of wetland restoration - Salt Pond MetaG R2A_A_D2_MG | ecosystem: Environmental > Terrestrial > Soil > Wetlands | place... | reverse complement strand
GCAAGGAACTTTGAAGATGCCCGATCTGAAACTGTCAGCTGTGACAAAGAGGTTCGACGGGGTCACCGCGCTGGAGGAGCTCACCCTCACCGTCAAGGCAGGCGAACGTGTCGCGCTCTTGGGACACAACGGCGCCGGCAAGTCGACCTTGATGAAGATCGTGCTGGGCCTGCTGCCCGCCGATGCCGGGGTCATCGACGTGATGGGTGCCGCCTGCGGCAGCCGCGCCGCCCGTGCCCTCTGCGCCTACCTGCCGGAGAACGTCGCCTTCCATCCCGCGCTCAGCGGCCTGGAGCAGCTCCAACTTTTCCTGAAACTGCGGCGCCAACCGCCGCGCGCGGCTCTCGGCCTGTTGGAGAGCGTCGGCCTCGGCGAGGCGGCGCGGCGCCGAATCGGCACCTATTCCAAAGGCATGCGCCAGCGTCTCGGCTTGGCGCAGGCCTTCATCGGCAAGCCCAAGCTCCTCATTCTCGACGAGCCGACGAGCGGCCTGGATCCCGTTTCCCGGCGCGATTTCTACGAAATCCTCGACCGCCTGGCCGCAGCGGGGGCCGCCATCCTGCTCTCCAGTCACGCTCTGACGGAGCTGGAGGCCCGCACCGACCGGATACTCATACTGTCGAAAGGACGGCTGGTGGCCGACGACACCTTGGCGGGACTGCGCCGCCGGGCGTCGCTGCCCACGCGCATTCAGATCGCCGCGCGCCCCGGCGCGGCCGACGAGGTGGCGCGCAAGCTGACGGCCGGCCGGCACAACGGGGTCATGGTGGATCTCGTTTGCGGTCCGGAAGACAAGCTCGCCCGGCTGGGCGAAATCGCCGCGTTGAAGGATCTGATCGACGATTTCGAAGTGATCCCGCCGAGCCTTGACGACATCTACAACCACTTCAGCAGGAAGGAAGCGTCATGTCCGGTCTCTTAGGCGTGGCGGCCGCCGAGTTTCGCATCGCGATCCGCAATCGTTGGGTGACCGTCCTGGTCGTCCTGATGCTGCTCTTTTCCCTGGTGCTGTCCGCTGCCGGCAGCGCGCCGAGCGGCGAGTTGGGTGCCGACCGTCTCTCGGTGACCGTCGCCAGTCTCACCGGCTTGGCGGTTTACCTCATCCCGCTGATGGCCCTGCTGCTCTCCTTCGACGCCATTGCCGGGGATCGAGACCGCGGCACGCTCGCCCTCCTGCTGACCTATCCGCTTTCCCGGCCCGGCCTGCTTCTCGGCAAGTTTCTGGCCCACCTAACCGTTTTGGGGATCGCCCTTCTGGCCGGCTACGGGACGGCCGCTGCCGCCGCCTTCGCCACGGACGGAACGGCCGCGGCGGGTCTGGCCCCGCTTTTTCGCCTCTTTTGGTCCTCCCTGCTGCTGGGCGCGACGTTTCTCGGCATCGGCTACAGCGCCTCCGCCATGGCGAAGCGCAGCGGGACGGCAGCCAGCATGGCCATCGGGATCTGGCTGCTTTTGATCGTGCTCTTCGACCTCGCGCTCCTGTCCGCCGTGGTGGCCGACGACGGCGGGACCTTCACCACCGCCGTGTTCCCCTGGTTCCTCTTGGGCAATCCCGCCGACGCCTTCCGGCTCTTCAACCTGGCCGCCTCGGACGCCACGGCGCTCGCCGCCGGTGTCGCGGGCGCCGCCAGCGCGATCCCAAGCCTCCAGGCCCTGGCGAGCCTGCTGCTCTGGCCGCTGCTCGCCTTTTTCCTGGCCTTCGCCGCCTTTCGAAAGGTCACGCCATGAAACCCGCCTTCACCCTCGCCCTTGCGGTCTTTCTCTTGAGCGGCTGCCTTGAGGAGGGGCGGGGCGGCCCGCCGCCGCCGGTCGAGATGACGTCCGACGCCCTGGGATATTACTGCCAGATGGCCCTCAAGGAGCATCCGGGCCCCAAGGCTCAGATTCATCTCGCCGGACAAAGCAACCCGATCTTCTTCGCACAGGTCCGCGACGCCGTCGCCTATCAGCGCATGCCCGAGCAGAGCGGCCAGATCGCGGCGATCTATGTGAACGACATGGGCGCCGCCGCGAGCTGGGACGATCCCGGTGCGGACAACTGGATCGCTGCTGACGATGCCACCTACGTCACCGGCTCCACGGCGGTCGGCGGCATGGGCGCGCCGGAGCTGGTACCCTTCTCCGAGCGCAGAGCCGCCGAAGCCTTTGCCGCGGCCAACGGCGGGCAGGTTCTGCGCCTCGAGCAGGTGCCTGACGACGCCGTGCTCGGTCCGGCCGTGCCGATGGCGGCGGACGGACAGGAGCAGCTCTACCGCGATCGGCTTAAGGCCTTGACCCATGAGAAGGGAGGCTGACATGACGCAACTGAACCGCCGCCGCTTCCTGACCATCGCCGCAGCAGGCCTGCTCGCACCCCGCGCCCTGCGCGCCGCGCCTTTGCAGCGCTGGCGCGGTATCGCCCTCGGCGCCGAAGCGACGATCCTGCTCGCCCATCCCGACGGCGCCGGCATTGCCGAAGCGGCGTTCCGGGAGATCGCCCGGTTGGAGAAGATCTTCAGCCTTTACCGGCCGGAATCCGAGGTAAGCCGTCTCAATCGCGACGGCGTGCTGTCCGGCCCCTCCTTCGAGCTGATCGAATGCCTCAGCCTCTCCGCCGCCCTGCACAGAGCCACGGACGGGCTCTTCGACCCGACCGTTCAGCCGCTCTGGCAGCTTTACGCCGCGACCTATAGCGCAGGCAGGCCCCCTGCGGACGCAGCCATCGCCGAGGTGTTGTCCCGCACCGGCTTCGCGCAGCTGCGGTTCGACGGCGACAGTGTCGCTTTCGCGCAACCGCATATGGCCCTGACCCTCAACGGCATCGCGCAGGGCTACATCGCCGATAAGGTGGCCGACCGCTTGCGGCGCGAAGGTCTGAAGGATCTGCTGGTCGACTGCGGCGAGGTCAGCGCCCTGGGCAGCGGGCCCGACACGGCAGGCCAAGGATGGCCGCTATCTTTCAGAGCCGGCGAAGATCGATTGCCCGGCAAGCTGTTCCTGCGCGACCGGGCCCTGGCGAGTTCCGCCCCTTTGGGAACGGCCTTGGACGACGCGGGCGAAGCGGGTCACATCATCGACCCACGCGACGGCACAACGGCGCCGGCGAAATGGCGGCTCGTCTCCGTCTCCGCGCCCCTTGCCGCCGTCGCCGACGGACTTTCCACCGCCGGCTGCCTGCTTTCGAAAGACCGCTTCGAAACGGCCGTGGCCGCTTTTCCGGGCGCCAAAATCGAGCGCCTGCTCTAAGGCCCGGGCACGGCCGCTAGTGGTCGGAGGGCGCCATAAAATGGTGGCCCAATCCGGTGTCGTAGGCGAGGCCGTCTGCCGTGAGGGCGATCTGCGGCTCAGGCGCTTCGACACGGGCCAGGCCCTTGCGGACCAAGGCGGACCACACGGACGGATTGCTCAAGCCGCTGGCGTCTCGGGTCGAGACCGTAAAGCGGCCAATATGCAGGTGGTCGCCATGGGCATGGGGCATCCGCAAGAGCGTCACCTCGCCCGTGCCCTCGTCCGCACGCGCGAAGTTCGGATCCTGCGCGAGCAATTGCGCCAGGGTCAGGGTCCGGAGCTGGAGCTTGTTGAGCTTCAGCGGGTTCTTCTTCGGCGGCATTGCGGTTACTCCCATTCCCCCGGTCCAAGATATGGCAAAAGGTAGCACAAATCTGACCGGCAAAGCCATGCGGCGTCGGCCCCGGCGGCTTTTCGCACACTGCCGCTTTCATACCTCGCTTTTGCTGTGGTCTAATGGTCCTGAGTTCCCAGGCTCGACTCTGCCGCCCCTGCGCGGCAGCCTGCTTGCCTTGTGACAGCGTACCGAGGGACATCATGGCCGACTACAGCTGCGCCGACTACATCGCCGAAACGCTTGCCGGGATCGGCGTCAAACGGATCTGGGGCGTCACCGGCGACAGCCTGAACGGGATCAACGACAGCCTCCGCAGGCTCAAGCGCATCCGCTGGATGCATGTGCGCCACGAGGAAACCGGCGCCTTCGCCGCCGGCAGCGAGGCAGCGGCCAGCGGCCGGTTGGCCGTCTGCGCGGGCAGCTGCGGGCCGGGCAACCTGCACCTCATCAACGGGCTCTTCGATTGCCACCGCAATCAGGTGCCGGTGCTGGCCATTGCCTCACATATCCCCTCCTCCGAAATCGGCCTCGGCTACTTTCAGGAAACCCATCCGCAGGAGCTGTTTCAGGAATGCAGCCACTATGTGGAGCTGGTCTCCAACCCGGCGCAGTTGCCGCGAGTGCTGGAAACCGCCATCCGCAGCGCCATCGGCCGGCGTGGCGTCGCGGTGATCGTGCTGCCGGGCGACGTGTCGCTGAAGCCGGCGCCCGCCCGGCCGGGCAAACTCACCCTGGCTGCGCCGCCGGCCAGCACACCGGCGGCCGAGGACCTCGACGCTCTCGCCGATCTGCTGAACGGTTCCAAGGCGGTCACGCTGCTGTGCGGCAGCGGCACGGCCGGGGCCCACGACGAGGTGGTGGCGCTGGCCGACGTCCTGGCGGCGCCTGTCGTTCACGCGCTGCGTGGGAAAGAGCATATTGAATGGGACAACCCCTTCGACGTCGGCATGACCGGGCTCATCGGCTTTTCTTCCGGCTACCACGCCATGGAGAGCTGCGACACGCTGGTCCTGCTCGGCACCGACTTCCCCTATCGAAACTTCTACCCGGAAAAGGCCAAGGTCGTGCAGATCGACATCCGGCCTGAGGCGATCGGCCGACGCAGGGCCGTCGACCTGGGTCTTGTCGGCGACCTGCGCAGCAGCGTCGCGGCCCTGCTGCCCCGGTTGAAGCGCAAGAAGGACCGGTCCTTTCTGAAGAAGGCAAAGGCGCACTATGCCGAGGCCCGCAAGGGTCTCGACGAGCTCGCGCATCCCAAGGCCGGCGGGAAGCGGATCCATCCCCAACATCTCACCCGCCTGCTGAACGAACAGGCGGCGGCGGATGCCATCTTCACCGCCGACGTCGGCACGCCCACGGTCTGGGCAGCACGCTACTTGACGATGAATGGCAAGCGCCGGTTGATCGGCTCCTTCAATCATGGCTCCATGGCAAACGCGATGCCCCAAGCCCTGGGGGCACAGGCCGCTTTTCCCGGCCGCCAGGTCATCTCGCTTTCGGGCGACGGCGGCTTTTCGATGCTGATGGGCGATATCCTCTCCCTAAAGCAGCTCGACTTGCCGGTGAAGGTGGTGGTCTTCAACAACGGCGTGCTCGGTTTCGTCGCCATGGAAATGAAGGCGGCGGGCTATCTGTCCAGCGACACGGACCTCGAGAATCCGGATTTCGGCGCCATGGCCGAAGCCATCGGCATTCGCGGCATCCGCATCGAAGACCCGGCGGATTTGCAGGACGGGGTGGCTGCCACACTGGCCCACGACGGCCCGGTTTTGCTGGACGTGACGACGGCGAAGCAGGAACTCGCGTTGCCGCCGAAAATCAAACTGGAACAGGCCAAGGGTTTCAGCCTCTTCATGCTGAAGGCGGTGATGAACGGGCGCGCCGACGAAGTCCTGGAACTCGCCCGCACCAATCTACGCGGCAAGAAGGTCCCTTGAGCCGAGTCAACGCCATGACCGAACCTCGCCTGTCTCCCGAAGACCTCTCGACCTTTCGCGAGAAAGGTTGGGTGGTGCCGCGCTGGGAATTACCGCCGGATTTGTTGGCCGAAATGCGTCAGGCGTATGACGCTTTGTTGGCACGCAACAGCGACGTCGCTTCCGACATTATTTTGGCGCCGCATCAGACCGACGGCGGCTCCATGGGCATCGTGGGATCGGAAAAATGGCTGGACTTCGCCACCCACCCGGGGCTGGTCGCCATCGCACGCCAGCTCATCGGCAACGACATCGTGCTTTGGGGGACCACGCTGTTCGGCAAGCCCGCCTTCGGCGGCAAGGAGACGCCATGGCACCAGGACGGCGAGTATTATCCGATCGAGCCGCTGGAGGTGCTGACCATCTGGATCCCACTGGACGACGTGACATCCGAGAACGGCCCCATGCGCTTCATTCCCGGCTCTCACAAAGCCCGCAAGCTCTTTAGTCACACCTGGATCGAGGGTGACGACAAAACCATCAACCTGGTCTGCGAATCCAAGCACTTCGACGAGGACACAGCAGAGCCGCTGATCCTTCGCGCCGGTCAGGTCTCGTTCCACGACGTCTATATGATCCACGGCTCCCATGCCAACCGGACCGACCGTCGCCGTGCGGCCTTCGTCGTACGCTTGATGCCGGCGACCAGCTTTTACAATCATGCCCGCGGGGCCGAGATCGGCAAGCGACACCCCACCCAAGGCTACGGCGTACGACCGCTCTACTTGATCAGCGGCAAGGATCGAGCCGGCAACAATTTTACCATAGGTCATTGATGCGGAAGGTCGAGGCGGTCCAGGCCCCGGCGCGCGAATTTCGGCGCCCGAACCGCCCTATCGGCGACCTTAATTGATCGCCGGCAAGCGTCCCATCGGACGCAACGGCGGCGCCCTAAGAGCCTGGCCGGGGTTCGGCGGAAGACCTCGTGCAAACCGACCCCTCAAGGTCTCACGCGCACGCGACAGGCGGGACTTCACTGTCCCGACCGGCAAGCCCGTCGTCTGTGCGACGTCCTGATAGCTGTGCCCTGCCAGCGCAACTCGCAGCAAGATGGCACGCTGTCCGTCGGGAAGCGCCGATACAGCCGATTTGACCTCGGTGAGGAGCACTTCGTTGTCTTGCGACGCAGCCACCGGAACGCGCTCGATTTCCTCCGAACTTTTCACACTGGTTGGGCGGCTGACTCGCCGTCGGTGACCGTCGATGAACAGGTTGTGCAAGATCTTGAAAAGCCATGACCGCAGGTTGGTCCCCTTCTCGAACGAGGCTCTGTTGGAAAGGGCACGGATCATGCAGTCCTGTACCAAGTCGTCGGCATTGTCTCGGTCCCGGACCAGGGACATGGCAAAACGACGCAAATTGGGAATTTGTTCGATTAGCTCATTGTCGCGAAAGCTCATTTTCGTTCATCCTTCCTTGTGGCCGGGTCGCGCACGCCCCGCTCTGACGGCGGTTTTCCCCGCGCTAGGCCGTCAAGTTGATTGGCTTCACTTCTGTTGAGCCCCCGAATTCCTTTGTTGTTGCCGCGCACTATGGGGCCTCCGAAAGGTCCTCGCGCCTACATAGGTATGGATTGCGAGATTTATTTTAAGCCCACCGAATCGAGATCAGAAACGGAACAAAGGGAGGTTTTCTCCGTTGGGCAGACAATAAGACACAGACGGAGGCGCTGACCAAATCGTGCAGGTTTTGCACCTCAAGAAGAGGATTGCGCGACCTATTCGCTTAGATTGGGGAAGGACCCGATGGAAAAACTCCTGAAGGACCAGATGCTCGAGGCGGGCGGATTGGCCGCCTTGACCATATGTGAGTCGCTGCTGGTCGCCTTGTCGGAAAAGGGCATTCTCGACGATGATGAAGCAACGCTTATACTGGAAGACGCTATGAACAGCCACCAAACGGCGATCGGCGAAGGCCGGGCGGTGCTGCTGCACCAGGCGGCCGCGCGACTGATTCGATTGATCATGGTGAACGCCAATTCCGTCCGCGGCAGCAGCAAACTCGGCAGCCCGGACCCGGAAAGCCGGTATAATATCGATTCTGAATAGTCTACTTTGCCGGGTTTGACGGGTTTCTGTCAGTTTCGGCATCCCGCACGCCCTTGAAAACAAGGTCGATCTCAGCAGGGGAGTCTGGATCTTCAATGTTATTGGAACCCTCCCAGGAAACCATAGCCATGGCGCAACCCTTACGGCGAAAATTGGAGGTGTTTCTCGACCTCGAAGACCGGGAGAAAGACTGTATCGCGCGCATGGCGACAAGAGACATTCACTGCGCGCGCGGGGACACGATCATCGATGCGGGCGAAGCGCAGCGGTACATCTATATTCTGCAGAAAGGCTGGACGATGACGGCCCGGACCCTGGCCGACGGCCGACGCCAGGTCACGCGGTTCGCGATTCCGGGCGATTTCTTGTGTTTTGATGCCGGCATAATCCAAGTCTCGTCGACCAGCGTGACCGCCCTGACGGACGTCCATGCCTACCGATTGCAATTCGAGGAGTTGATTAAAGTCTTTGCCGAACACCCTCGCTTGGGTATGGCCTTTTCCTGGTGCAACGCCCAGGACGAATCCATTCTGGCCGAACGCTTGACCAGCGTCGGGCGCCGTTCCGCCTATGAGCGCCTCGCGCATCTCTTTATCGAGCTCTGGCATCGGCTGAAGCTGCTCGACCTCACGGAGGACGACCGCTTCCTGCTGCCCGTCAGTAGAGTTCAGCTGGCCGACGCCGTCGGACTGACCTCGCTGCACATCTACCGCACCCTGCGCAAACTGCAGCAGAACAATCTCATTCGGCTCCTGCCGAAGGGCATCAAGATCCTCGACATGGACGGCCTGCACGAAGCGGCGCTTTTCGAGGAAACCTACCTCCACTACACGGAACTGCCGAGACACACGGAAAGGTCGCTGAAAAAACTCGCCGCTGCCGCCGAGTCCAACAGGGCGGCGCTCCCCCAACCCAGCTGATAGGCGCCGTCGCGACCTCCTGTCCTTTGCGGCAGGGGCACCTCCGAATACATTCCTATTGCTGTACTTATCGAGATCGCCGGTCCATACTCGCTTGACTAAAGCAGCCGCGTGCCGAATCGTGCGTACGAAGGTGTGTGAACAGCGGAAGGTTCTCGGCAATGCAGATCGATCCGGCCAACACCTGGACCGACATGAACGTGGCCGAAAACGCGTTGGTTCAGAAACTGAGCGCACTGATCCATCTTTCCGCCGAAGAGGTGGACTTTCTGAACGGCTTGCATATCAATCGGGCCGATGTCAAAGCCGGGTGCGATTTCGTGTCCGAAGGCGAGGAGTTTCGCTCCAGCTTTGTTTTACGGTCCGGCTGGGCGCTGCGTTACCGCCTCTTGAAGGACGGGCGCCGCCAAATCATCGGTGTCATCCTGCCGGGCGACTTTATCGGCCTGAACGTCAATTTTCGCCGCACGGCGACCTACTCGGTCTGCGCCAAGACAGATTGCGCGCTCGCTCCCATCGAGCCATTGCGGATTCTCGAAATTCACCAGCGCTTTCCGGTTCTCGCATCCGCCTTGAGTTGGGTCACCGTGCGGGAATATTCTATCCTGGCGGAACACGCAGTGCGCCTCGGGCGGCGGACCGCCTATGAGCGTCTGGTCCACCTGATGCTGGAGCTTTACCATCGTCTCGAATTGATCGGACTCTCCGAAGAACACCGCTTTAAACTGCATATCTCACAGAAGGACTTGAGCGACCTTCTGGGGCTCAGCACGGTTCACATCCACCGCACGCTTCGCCGCTTGACCGCCGACGGGCTGGTGTCGATGGAACGCGGCGAGATACGTTTGAAGGATATTGAGCGGCTGGAGGAAATCGCCGACACACCGGAGCCATTCTTGGAAGATTTTGCCGTTTTGTGACCCCTGCGCCGGTTATCGGAAACAACGATGGCCATCGGAACAAACGACAGGTCTCGGCGTTTTACGGCAGGCAACTCGAACGATAGGAGGCCGTTTTGGCTCAAGCGAATACATCGGAAAAAGATTATGAGGTCCTGAAGGAAGATCTCGCCAAACTGCGCGCGGACGTGGCCCAACTGGTGGCCGCCCTGGCAGCGGAGCAGAACGAGAAGGTTGAGGGCCTTCGGGCCAAGGCCGGCGAGAAGCTAAACCGAGCCCAAGAGGCCAGCGCCGAAGCCATGGCCCAGGCCGGCGAGATGGCCCGGGGCTCGGTGGATGCCGTGGAGCATTCCGTGAAGGAGCACCCCTTGGCAAGCCTGCTCGCCGCCTTCGGCCTCGGCCTTGTGATTGCTCAGATCCTGTCCCGTCGCTGACAGTGCTGAGGCTGCTCACAAGCGTCGCAACGCAAGCCTTTGCCACGCACCTGGCCAAGCAACGCCTGAAGCGCGACGCGCGCCACTACGCCAAACTGGCCGTTGCGCTATTCGCCATCGCTCTGTTGGCCGCAGTCGCCGTGGGCTTTGCGATAGCGGCGCTTTTCCTTGCCCTGAAACAGCTCGTCGGCGCGCCCTGGGCCGCCCTGCTGGTCGCCGGGGTCATGCTCGCGCTTGCAACCCTGGTCGCACTCTACGCCTGTGCCACCTCGAAGAGGCGCAAGAGCGACAGGGACGTAAAACCGGAACCTGCGGCGGCCATTGACGGCGCGAAAGAGGCCGCCGGCGAGGGCCTGGATGCCTTGGAAGCGGCCGTCAAGCGCGACCCGAAAACCGCCGTCCTCATGGCCGTGGCCGCAGGAATCTGTGCGGGCCTCATCAATCGCTGAAATCGAGGCGGCCCCAAGGCACGACAACAAGACATGCGCATAAGATTCACACCCTGGTTATTCCGAACCAGGGTGTGAATTCCTTGCGGCATTCCGGCGCGTCCGCCGGCATCGACTATTTAATCTCGATGTTGTTCTCCACCTCGCGAACGCCCTCCACGCCGGAAGCGACGATCATCGCTTGGCTCCGCGCCGCCTCGCTGTCGACGAACCCGGATAGCAGAACCCGGTCCTTGTAGGTCTCGACTTCGACGTCCAGCGCGTTCACCGTCGGGTCGTCGACCAGTGCAGCTTTCACTTTGGCGGTGATGAGGGAGCTGTCGATGTACTCTCCCGTGCTCTCGCTCTGCTCGCTTGAGCCGCAGGCCGTGGCCATACCTAAGACCAAGAAGGCCATGGCCAGAAAAGAAATCACCTTTCTCACGTTCATCCTTGCTCTCCAACGAAATTTGTATAACATTAAGAGAAAACAATGACAGTATGAATTGGCTCCACAAGATTTTCACGCTGCGGCTTTTTCTACTGAACGGTCTTGAAGTATTCCTCGTTGCTTCGACGCCAGGCCTCATCCGCGATGAGATCGAAATCGTCGCGTTCTAAACTGGGCGCATTTTCCAGCTGGTTCTCCGTCAGATTCAAGACGAAGACGTCCCTGTCTTCGGTCACCTTCAGTCGCGCCAAAGGCACCGCAATCTGGCTTTCGCCGATCCCGAGAAATCCGCCATGCGACACGATGGCGTACGAGGTCTTGTTGTCCGAGGTCTCAATCATCAGATCCTCGATTTCCCCAAGTTCGACATTTTCGTGGTTCCGCACTTCGCGCCCGATGATCTCCTCGGCGCGGATCTGGCCGGCAATCGCCGCCAGGGTCTTCGCCTGCTTCATGCGTTCCAACTCGGCGTTCTGCCAATCTTCGTAGTCCGTGGGTGCTTGGGCTTCGCCCTTGGCGTCTTCGACCATGTCCTTCATCGCTGCCACCAAATCCTGACAGGCCTCGGACTGGCCAGCCGACTGGAGGATGCGCGCGGCATTTTGAAGGTCGCGCATATCAGAGCGCAGCTCCGGGTTCAAGAGGACGCGGTTCCCGCGGTCGCCCATTAGATCCGTTCGATAGGCATCGAGGTTCGCCTGGCATTCGCTTGCCAGACTTGGTCCTGCCAGCAGCGTTCCCGTGAGCAAAGCGCCGCAAAAGAGCATTCGTCGCATAGCCATAATGTCCTCCTTTAAAAATGGAACCGTCGCCGCTATCGGAATTCACCCTGCGCTCAATCCAAAGAGCGCTCCCATCGCGAGACCTGGCGTTCCGCCGCCTCGCGCGCAATCCCGTAACGCGCCTGAATGCGGCCGATCAGCTGGTCGCGATGGCCTTCGATCTCGGTGACATCATCGTCCGTAAGATCGCCCCACTCTTCTTTGACTTTGCCTTTAAACTGTTTCCAGTTTCCTTTTACTTGATCCCAATTCATTGGAGTCCCTCCGGTCGGTCGTTATAGTTTGATGTTCTTAGTATCGAACGCCTGGGATTTCAGATTGTTCCCTATAGCCAGCCGCCTGCTGCCATTCAAAAAAACTTGGGAACGTTTTCGCGCCTGCGCCGTTTCAAATGGGCGTGTGGTTCTCTAATCCCCATGACACCGGACCACACCCACACCCCTCAGGCCCCAGCCACGCCCCCGGCTGGGGCCTGCTTCTTTTGGTGGCGGTCGTTTGGATTGCGGTCTATGGCTGCCCTTCAGCGGCGTTGCCTTCGGCGCGTCCGCTCAAGAGCTCTGCAACCGCCGTCAAACCGTCGCTATGGTCGCAGACGATCTTGCAGGCCACCAGGAGCGGCACCGCGATGAAGAGCCCGAAGATTCCCCACATCCATCCGCAGATAATGAGGGCGAGGAAGACGAAGACCGGGTTCAAGGACAGCCGCCGCCCCAACAGCGACGGCGTGACGATTTGCCCCTCGAGGGCCGTCAGGCAAAGGAAGACGGCGGGCGGCAGCAAGATGTCGAACCAGGCGTGGAAGGTTACCAGCGAAACCAGGAAAAGAACGCCGGCCATCGCCAGCGCGCCGAGATAGGGGATGAAATTGAGCAGCCCGGCCACGACGCCCCAAAGGAGGGCATTGGGTAGATCCAGGAAATACAGCGCAACGGCGGTGATCGCGCCCAAAATCATGTTGACGGCGGTTATGGTCAAAAGATAGTTCGAGATTTCTCTTTGCGTATTGCGCGCAATCAGCAGAACTTTTCGTTTGTCTTTGAAGCTGGGCGACATCTTGATGATCTTGCGGAGAAAGGTATCGCCGCTCGACAACAGAAAAAAGAGAAGCACCACCGTCATCATAGTGGAGGCTGCGAAATGCCAGGTGCCGCTGACCAGAGTCTCGGTAAGGTTCGGCCCCTTGACGACGACCTCCTGCGCATCGGCCCCGCCTTTGATGTCGGTGATCTCTTCCACCTTTTCAGTGGTCTTCTTGACCTCTTCGACGGTCTCTTGAAGCGAGCGTATCTTGTGCTCGACCACGTAAAGAGACGTCGGCACCCGGTCCGCCCAGGTCAAGGCCGGTTCCGACAATGTGAAGACAGCGCCGAGCACACCGGCCGCAAGGCAGAGGAGAACCAACGCAGCGCCCACCGCCGTCGGCAGCCGCAGCAGCGATAACGCCTTGACCACCGGCGACAGGAGCAGGTTGAGCAACAGGGCCAAAGCAATCGGCATGAAGATCGCAGAGGCGAAATAGAGCGTGCACAACAGCGCCAGCCCAAAAATGCCGGCCAGCAGCCAGGTCAGCTTGCGCAGATCTGCCTTAGCCGCCTCAGCTGTCCGACGGTCATCATCATCGGGCGAACGGGCGGTTCCCGACGCATGAGGGCTTTCGACGGCACCTCGTGCCGACGCCTCACCTGTTGTCGCCTTCTCCGCCATAGTCGCCCGGCCTCACGCGCAGGGTAAGCCCCGGCGCCCCTCGCTTATCGCCTGCCGGGCAGGACGGGACCGCCACGAAACCAAGAGACGGGATGGTACTGCGCCATTTTCGGCGCGCCGCCTAAGGCTTCAAGCGTTCGTCGCGATCCAACAGGGTTATTGTCTATTCGCCCTAGTCTGTGGCGTCGTCGACGGCGCGTTTCGTATCCTGGATGGCTTCGTCGACGTCTTCGCCGATCTGCTCGGCGGGCCCATCGGCATCGTCGCAAGCTGTCAGACCCAGGCCTGTGAGCAGGATGCCGAGCGCAAACAGTTTTCGCATATGAGACATTTCTGACCCTCCTTAATACTTGATCGTTGTGTCCGCGCACACCGCAATAGGCCCGAGCCACAGTTCGGCCCGTGAGCGCGCATCAGTAAGTTTTGAAGTCTTGGACCAGAACAACGTCGAAACGAGCCTAAGGTTTCATCTCCGGCGACAAATATCCTTGACGACCTCGTCGCGAAGACTAGAGAAACCCCAGGTCGCTTTCGATCTCCGCACCGAACGCCGAGAGACGCTGCGACACGGAGTCGTCTGTGGCCAGGTCCGCGGCCTTGACCAGCGCCGTCTTGGCGGCCTCCTCATAGGCCGCCGCGTCGGCCAGGAAGGCGTCGACCTCGTCGTCCGCCCACAACGCTTTCAGCTGCGCCACCAAGCCCTGCAAGAGGAGCTGTTCGGAGGGCGGCGTGCTGGGCACGTCTTCTTGGTCTTGCATCAACCGCTTCAGCACGGCGGCCATTTCCCGCCGACGTTCGGACAATCCGGCAAAGGGTGCCGACTGTCCCTGTCCTGCGAACCGCTCGGCCGCCGTCGCGTAAAGGTTCCCGGCCTCCTCCAGCGAACCGACCGCATCGTTCAGGGCGACGAGGTAGTCGCTACGCAACGGGAGCATCGTCCACACCTCCGAACCACGAACCCAGCAACGGGTGCCCGCCAGGACCGGGGCAGAACACCTCCAGGGCAGCGGGAAGAACGGAGAATTTCGCCGGGGTCGAGGCCACCAGTTCTCCGTCGACATTGATGCGCTGCGGCTTTCTCGTCCGCAGCTCGATCGATTTGCCTCGATAGAGTTCGGCATTGCGCTCCTTGGCCAAGGTGCCGAGTTTCAACGCCGGCAGCAATGCCAGGAGATCCCACAGACCAGCGCT
>Ga0102947_1000475_pt1 | contig 14451 bp, 23 predicted proteins | sample SalPon2A_A_D2_MG_FD_78210 | JGI IMG/M metagenome (GOLD analysis project Ga0102947, IMG submission 78210) | Soil microbial communities from South San Francisco under conditions of wetland restoration - Salt Pond MetaG R2A_A_D2_MG | ecosystem: Environmental > Terrestrial > Soil > Wetlands | place... | reverse complement strand
TTAAACTTTTTTTACTATGAGGCAAATTACCGATCTTAATTTTATGTTCAAAATACTTGTTTTAGTAAATTTATAGTAATTTTACGAGCTAATTTTACTTTTAACTAGTAATTATTTCCAAAGTGGAAGAAGGTGTTAAAGCTCCTTGAGTTAGAAGACTATCCCAAACAAAAATTTCGGCAATATACACTCCTGATTCTTTTGGTGTCCATGATAAAGATGGACTAAGATTTTGATAGGCAGTCATAGATCCTGAAATCCAAGCTAAATTGACTACAACGTCATTTTCATCTTTAATTTGAACAATGTATACAAATGGTTGGATCTCCTCTTGCGCGTTAGTAATTTTTGCAGTTATCTGAACTTGTTGATTTACAATAATGTGCTGCCCCAGAGTTGCTCCACTAAAATTTACTAGGCGTTCGTCACTTATTACTGCCCTATCTAGAGGTTCAATTCCAAAGGCGGAATAATTTACCCCGATAAAACCAAGAAAAACCAACATTATTAGCCCAATTTGTTTTATCACGTGTCTGTGATTTTTTTTTTATTAATAAAGGCTTACTGCCTATCTATCCATGAAAATTTAGGTGATTTTTACAATTTAGCCTTCAGTAGATGTTCTGGAAACGATAATTTTTCCAGGATTTAGAATATTATTTGGATCAAAATTATTTTTTAATTCTTTAAAAATTTGATAGTTTTTCTTTCCATACTGTTTTTCAATAAATTGAGTTCTGGCAATCCCATCTCCGTGTTCTCCAGAAATTGTGCCACCTAATTCAATAACTTGATCAAAATATTCCTCTGAAATTTTTTTCAAGGTTTTTATTTTTTTTAAATTTGAGATTATTCGTACATGTATATTTCCATTACCAGCATGTCCATACATTACAGTTTTAGTTTGAAATTTTTGGTTTATTTTATCAATTATTAAAAATAGTTCTCCAAGGTTTTCCAATGGAACTGTTGCATCTTCAATAATGTGAGGAATTATATTTTTGTTTTTAATTGATTTTAAGCTATATGATAAGGCAAGATCTCTAAACTTCCACCATTTTTCTATTTTTTTTTCTGAAGCTAATTTTTTAATAATTTTTCCGGAAATAATTTTTTTAAACCTAGTTTGAATTCTTTTAATGTTTGAATCAAATTCTACAAAAAGTAAACAGTTGGCATTTTTTCTAAATTTAAAATCTATATTCTTTAAGGTAAATTTATCGACAAATTCTAACGCAGATGGCTCCAAATTTTTTATTTTAATACAATTTTTGGCAGCATTTTCCACAGATTGATATTCCACAACAAAAAGAATTCGTTTAGAAGGTAAATTTTTCAAAAATAATTTTACAGAGAGTATAATTCCAAGAGTTCCCTCTGAACCTACTAATATTTTGTGGGTATCTTTAAGAGATTGTATTGAATCTAGTCTATAACCACATGAATTTTTTGATACTTGAGGAAATTGATTTAAATTAACTTTCTTGGCAAATTTAATAACTTCCTTTCCAGTTTTACGATTATCAGGTAAGGTTATTTTTTTTCCTCGTCCATCAACAAAGGTAATTTCTTTTACATTATCAATTGCACTACCATACTTTAGAGTCCTACTTCCACTTGAATTATTTGCAATAATTCCTCCAAGAGAACAATAAGGACCAACAGAAGGATTTGGAGGGAAAAATTTTTCTATAAAATTTAATTCCTTATCTAAACTTCCTTTAGAAACCCCCGCACCTACATTAACATAATTTTTCTGAATTTTTATCGAGTCAAAATTTTTCATATCTATTATTATGTCGGCATTTAATGCGCTTCCCACCAATCCTGTTCCAGATCCTCGTACGGTAACTGAAATTTTATTTTTATTTGCAAATTTTACCACAGAAATTACATCTTTTTCGATTTTAGGAATTATTGCTACTTTGGGAATAATTTGATATGTGCTTGCATCTACTGAATAAAATTTTAAAATTTCGTCATCCCACAAAACATCTCCTGAAATTAAATTTTTTAAGGAGTGACGAATTTCTAAAATATTCATTAGCTAACTATTTTAAACTTTAATTCTATAGTAATCCCATCTTTCAGGATCAAATAGAGTTACAAATTCAGCTTTTTCTTTATCCACTCTTGCCCTTATCACGTCTCTTAGGGCAAAACTAGTCATAAACTTGTATTTTTGAGCATTTGCCTGCATGATAAACATATGTCTCATTTCACTACCCCCTTGTAGGCCCCAATATCCCATTTTCAAGGCTAAGGGTTCAAGAAATAATGTATTATTATATCCATAGTTTTCATCCTTTATTTCTGGCCGTAATTGATATGTCTCCAATGGCCCACCTTTTGCAAATCCTACAATTTCCCCTTTGCAATCATTGAGACGTAGCGTATTTAAGGTAACTTCGGGATTTTTTACTGACTCTTCAAAATTATTTTTTGAAAATTGAAGGGGAGCAGGTAATTCCTCAAAAATACAGCGCAGTGTTTTGATAAAATTCGGTTGGGTACGAGTATGCATTTGTTCAATAGTTGGAACGAGTTTCAAATTTTCATATGCATAATCTGCTTGTACAGTAATTTCTTGTTGTCTAAGATTCATAAAAGAAAGCACAGTATTAAAGAAATTTTTTCGCATTTGTTGAGGAAGTGATTTTAAAATTAATTTACACATTTCAGTTTCTCGATTTAAGAGTTCTTCAAAATATGCAACCGAACTGCGTACAATTAAGGATGGCCTCCAGGCCAAAGCATGTGCATTCATCTTTGCCATCTCCATTGCTTTTGCAAAATTTCCTAAAGTATATCCACTAACTCTGTCTACAACAGATAAATACCATCCAAGATACAAAATATGTTCTTGATATTGTTCATTATTTTTTGTTAAATTTGAAGTCTTAAAACATTGATGAATTTGTCCTTGTGCTTTTTTTTTTAATTCTCCGCTCCAGGGATAAGTTGTTCTTAGAATTAGGACCTTAATTATTTCAAGGTCTAATCTCGCTTCATCCAATAGCTGACGTAGTTTTCTGTCCATTGAAATAAATTTTAGCACACTTTCTTCATGAGGTTTATCCACGCTTTTTTGAGGATCAAAATCATGAAATAATGCAGAAACATAAAGATACTTTAAATCATCCTTGGAAAATTTGTCTGAGGCATGATTCATGTTTGCAGCTAAAAGTGCTACGTAGGTAACTTCGAGTTCATGATTAATATTGTGATATCCATAATAATCTGATCCTAGTCCTTGTGTTTCAAAGAGCTCTATGGTGTAATCTAGCATTTCAGTATAGCAATCTTCATCTAAGCCGCTTTCGACTATCAGACTCAGAATTTCATTTCTAAAAGTTTTAGGATTGGCAAATTCTTGCAATAAACTTTGATCACATTTGCTATTTTTAAAGATGTTTAGCCGATCATGACTAATTTGTTCGATAGTTATCTAGTTTTATTGTAAAATCTATTCCTATTATCAAGTAACATTCAAAAGAATTATCATTCAGGAATTTTTAATGACGGTCCAATTAGACTTGCTTGAAGTTCTTATGTCCTCGAACAATGATAAATCCTGTAAATATACTCTATACCTAAATGAAAAAGAATATGATTTAGATGATGTTTCAATTATTAATTCTCCAACTCCAGTAAATTCTCCGACTACGAGAGGTGGTGTATATTTTTCTGAAAAGTTTGCCTACAAATTAAGAGGCACTATTCATGATCTATCTATTGTCCCATTGCTAAGTAAAACCATGCTTGGTCCAAACACAGAATTTGGAGAAATTAAAATAACTGCAGAAATCAAAAATAAAATTCTTACTATTTTTGCAAACTTGACAAATAGTATTCAGGGTCCTTCAAAAATTGAACTAAATATGATAATAATTAAACTGAAAAACAGCTAGTCAAAATTAAAATGCTTATCGAATTTTTCTTTTCTTTCTTTTTGAGATAAAATCTCATAGGCCTTGTTTATTTCAACCATAGTTTCGTCTGTTTTTTCACCTTTGATTTTATCAGGATGTAACTTTTTGGCCAATTCTCGATATCTTTTTTTTATTTCCTCTTGAGATGCACTATAAGGAACCCCTAGAATTTTGTAATAATCTGGAAGTGTAGAATTTTTTGCAGCTTTACTAAATTCTGCATCATCTTCTGTAAATTTAGTATAAGTAAAATCAACATAATCATCGGTCCAGTCTGAATGGTATTTTTCATACGTTTTGTCTTTTTTTGATTCATGCTCTTCTTTGTCATAGGCAGTTTTTTTTCGCAAAATTGTGTCTCTTGCCAAAAATAAAAAAATACCTATTACCGCTAATGCAAATCCCCCAAACAAAATCATGCTCTCTTCTGGTGTCATTGAATACTCTAGGTTTGAGCTAGATCTCTCTTCTTGAGCAAAAATACTTTGGCTAAGTCCTACGATCATAAGCATAAAAACAATCATGCTAATTTTTTTCATTATTTTTCTTATACTGGGAAATCTATAGCTGTATTTAGCATTACATCAATCATAATTTATTCTGATATTTTTCATAAGTTTTGTCCATTTTCATCTATTCAAATATCCTAAAAAAAATTAAATTTTCATATATTTTGTTAATATTTGTTAAATTTTTCTTAAAATTTTCAATTCCATTGGTTTTTTTAGATTTAAAATATATGGTTTCTAAAAAAGAGCATGAGCGATTTTTTAGAACTTATCAGGAAAGGTAAGGGTTTTCTTGAAAATTCACAATATACTGAGGCTTTAGGCTGTTTTGAACAAGCAATTCTTTTGAATCCAGATAATCCGGAACTGTGGAATTTCAAAGGGGTAGTTTTACGGAGTATGGGAAGGTACAATGAGGCCATGGACTGTTTTAACAAATCCCTGGAAATCGATCCCCGTGACAAAAACGCTTCTTAATTTAAAAAAGCCAAATTAAAAAAGTTTGAAAATATAATTTGTTTTTGACCGAATATACTCCTAAAACCCGAAACCATGCTTATGATTTATAAATTTATTTAAATATGGTTTATCTGACAAGGTTTCTGTGACATTCACTACCCCAATAATCGAAATTGTAAACGTTGTTGCATCGGCCACAATAGATCAAAAACTAGACTTGAACAAGATCCAAGAAAAGTTTCCAGATGTTGAATACAATCCTGAACAATTTCCTGGAGCAGTATTTCGATTAAAGTCTCCAAAAACGGCTACTCTGCTTTTTCGTACCGGTAAAATGGTTTGCACTGGTTCAAAATCTGAAGAGATGGCTCGAAAAGCCGTAAAAACTGTGGTTGAAAAACTAAGAAAAGGAAGAATCAAAATTGAAAAAGATGCTGAGGTAACCGTCCAAAATATTGTATCTTCAATTAATCTGGGCGGTAAAGTTCATTTGGAAAAGGCAGCTAGAACCGTTCCTAGAAGTATGTATGAACCCGAACAATTTCCAGGACTAATTCATAGAATGGTGGATCCTAAAACAGTAATTCTAATATTCTCATCAGGTAAGTTAGTATGTACTGGTGCAAAAACAGAAAAAGATGTTTATAGATCAGTAAATAATCTGCATAGTCTACTTGAAGAAAAAGATCTGATGCTATACGATTAGATAAATATTTAACTTTAAATTATTATTAAAAAATACTTTACACTGAGTTAATCTATATTATTAACAAATAGTTATCCTAAACATAATGAATAAAGAATTCATAGAAATGCTTTCTCAAGCTTTTGAATTATGTGAAGATGGAAATTACTTAGAAGCGTTAAATTTGTATGATTCTGTAATAAAAAAGGACCCAAAAAATCTGATTGCCTTAATTGACAAAGGCGTAACTTTGCAAAATCTTGGCAAAGAAAAACAAGCAATCCGATTATACAATAAAGTCCTAAAAATAAATCCCAAAAATCTTGATGCATTGCTCAATAAGGGGGCTTCATTACATTCTTTAGAAAAATATTCTGATGCAATCAAATGCTATGATCTGGTTATCAATATAGATGGGAAAAATGCGATGGCCCTAGCCTACAAAGGTCTTTCATTGGGAGAGTTAGGGAATTTCCAAGAAGCAATTAAACATTTCAAAAAGGCCCTAAAAATTGACCAGAATTATGATCTTGCAAATATTAGCAAAAAACTAGCTCAAGATTTGCTAAAAAAATCAACAAAAGAATCTAAAACACTGTAACATCGCCAGGAGCTGGTTCCCGTTTAATTTCTTTTTCATGTGATTCAAAAAAGTCTTTATGAAAAGTTTTTTGATGTTCTCTTAAATTCTCAATATTTTCAAACCCATCATGGCACAAATAGCACTTTGGTTTATTTTCATCTACAAGTGGCATTACCATAAATTTTTTTACTCCTCTGAATACTTATTTCTTGACTTTCAGGCAGTTAAGGAATATAACCAGAAAGGAGGACTATATTTTGTGTTAGAAAATCTAGTAAATGCCTCTGGGACACTTGACAAGGCCTTAGCAGGAGAAGAGCTGTCATTTAAAGATGGTTTGGAGCTTATGAATTATGATAATCTGCATGTGTTAGGAGCAACAGCTGATCATGTGAGAAAAAAATTAGTTGGAAATCAGGTGTCCTTTACTGCGTCTTACTATATGAATTACACCAATGTCTGTGCGGCAAGTTGTCAAATGTGTGCCTTTTATCGAAAAGAAGGAGATGAGGATGCTTATACCCTAACCCCAAAACAAATTGAACAACGTGTAGGAATTGCAAAGCAAATGGGGGCCACTGAAGTCCACATTGTAGGAGGGTTCCATCCAAAACTCCCAATTGATTACTATGAGGATATGATGAAGGGAATAAAAAAAAACCATCCTGAATTAAAAATAAAGGCACTCACAGCAGCAGAAATTTTCTTTTTATCAAAATTAACCAAAAACTCTACCAAAGAAATTTTGTCTAGACTCAATGATGCGGGACTTGACTCAATGCCAGGAGGAGGTGCAGAATTATTCCATCCTGAAATTAGGCCTAAAATTGCAAGAGGAAAATGTACAGGACAAGAATGGCTTGATACAATTGAGGAGGCACACAATCTTGGAATAAAAAGTAATGTGACTATGCTTTATGGTCATATTGAAAAACCTGAACATGTAATTGATCACCTAATAAAAATTCGTGATTTGCAAAAAAGAACGGGCGGATTTATTACGTTAATTCCACTAAAGTTTAGTCTAGATAACACAGAGTTAGAACATGAACATCTTGTAAACAATGAATGCTCCTCAGTATATGATTTGAAAATAACAGCAGTGTCTAGATTAATGTTAGCAAACGTTTTGAATAATATTTCAGTTTATTGGGTAGCGTATGGAAAAAAACTTGCACAAGTCGCTCTTTCAAATGGAGGAAGTGATTTAGTTGGAACTGCCTTTTCTGAGGAAGTTTATCGAGCTGCGGGAAAACCTACGGAATCTTCAGTTCAGGAGCTTGAAATTATGGTAAAAGAAATAGGAAGAGAACCAGCCCAACGTGATACTTTTTTTAATATAATTAACAAATTTTAGATTAGATTCATTATTTTTTAAGAAATTTATTTATGGCATCAATTTTTTCTTCCATTTTTTTATCCTTATCCCTCCTTGAATCAATTTTTAAAATTACTTCTACTCTTTTGACTCCTAGGTTATGAACTACTTCCATTATTGATTTTGAAGCCTCATAAATTTTATCAATATTTTCTGTTTCCAAAACTGTTCCCATAGAATTAATTTGGTACCTAATTCCCTCAAGATTTTGAATTGATTCAATTGCTTTTGCAATGTAAAAACTGGCACTGGTATTAGATGTCCCAATTGGATAGATGCTAATCTCTGCATGAATCAATGTTACAATAAATTAATTTTATCCACTTGTATTATCCTTTTATTTCATCATTCCGGCAAATCTAAGTCCCGTTAGTGCAATTTGAGACATTGAAAGATGATAGCATACTAAACTAACAAACTTGGCATTCAATTTGGCTAGAAACTCATTTTTTATGGTTACTAATGAAAATATTGATAAATCTAACCTTTAATTTCAATTAGAATGAAAGAAAATATTCCAAAAAACCTTGTTCCTGCTTTTTTTAATAAAACTGCAAATTCTTATGATTCTATAGTACACTGGACAACCTTTGGGAAAGACAGTTTTTGGAAGAAGAAAATTTTAGAACAAATAACAACCGAAAAATCAGTTTTAGATCTTGCTTGTGGTACCGGAATTCTTACAGAACAGATTGCTCAAAGGGTTCCTCAGGTAAACATCGTTGGAGTAGACATTACTGCTTCTTATCTTGAAAAAGCAAAAGAAAAATTGAATTCAAATCCAAATGTTTCTTTTTTTAATCAAGATGCTGAAAATCTTGATCTTGGACAAAAATTTGATTGTATTACTACATCTTATCTTCCAAAATACTGTAACCCAGCAAAGCTAATCAAGACTTGTTTTGAGCATCTTAATGATGGCGGGAAAATTATTTTGCATGATTTTACCTACCCAAAAAACAGATTTGTAAGGAAACTATGGGATTTTTATTTTAAGGTCCTTTTTTTGATTGGTCCTTTTATTCCCAGTTGGAATATCGTATTTGTAAATTTACCAAACCTTATAAGAAATTCAAATTGGGCAAATGATTATGAAACCGAAATGAGGAAAGCTGGTCTGAAAACTAACTTACAAGAATTAACTTGGGGTTCTTCGGCTATTCTTGTTGGTATTAAAACTGCCTAGATTAATCATTTCAAATATTGTAAACCACACAGACTCATCGTATATTATTTCATATTTTCTCGATACTATATTCTTGATAGAATCATGAGTTAGGGATATCTCCTTTCTTGTGGCTTTAATGTTATTTTTACTTAGAATGGCGCCTATTCCTTGATTTTTCTTTAAGAGTTCATCAAGAATACCTTTTGGAAGGACTGCAGAATCAAATTTTGTATGAGCATTAATTATCGGAAAATTGTTGGAAGAAATTACAACTTTTCTATCAAATTCATTGGGAGATCTGGAAACTTGCTCTATTATTTTTAATTCGATATTTGAGTTCAAAATTTCACAAAGAACATCAACTACCTTGCCTACTGGGGCAGATAAAATCTTGCTTAATAGAATTTCCGTACTCATGTGGTCCTTTGGTAATCTAAAGCTGTATTAAAACCAAAAAGAAAATGGTTCCAGTTATCACACCAGTGGTAATAAATTTAAGAATTTGCTCCTTTCGGTGAAATAATTCATATCTTGCATTTTGTTTCTTTAGTACTTTGTATTTTCTCGATGTTATAATCAAAATATAACTTGAAAATCCGGCAATCGCAGAAAATATTATAGTTTCAAAGGTAATTGAATTTGTTTGAATTATCGCTCCTGCAAATACTGGCAAAACTCCCCAAGAAAATACAAATGACGCATTATTGTGAAATTTGCCATTAAAAAGTTCTAGATTGTATGCAAAAAGGAAAAATCCTTCAATAATTCCAATTGGTATTAAAAACCAAGAACCTAAAATAGCAAAATAAAGTCCTATGGAGCAAGCTATTATCAAAGAAATTAATGATGCAGCTACAAGTTTTGACTTTGGAATCTGTCCCCATGGCTTTTTTTTGCTGCCTATTGCATCAAGGCAATGTGCTGATATTCCTGTAGCAAAAAAATAAAGTAATCCAATTAAAGCTAATCTTTCAAGATTATAATCTACAGAAAGGGAACCCCAAATAGCAAAGGATACTACCATTCCAGTATAAGGCAAAAATAAAATCCCTACAGATAATCTAAATCCCCTTGGACCAAATTTGGGTACAAACCATTCAGACATTCTGTCACTTTGCATAATGATATTTGCCCTCTTTCTACATAAAGTAATTAATTAAAAATAGGCAGAAATCCATATGTTTTTAGATTTTTTGGAATTTCAAAAAGGGGATATTTTTTTTATCAAAATTCTTAGATATGATAAAGACAAGAAAGTATCATGACACTGATTAAAACGACAAGACTGATCAAACAAGATGACAAATATGAAATCGAGATTCCCAAAGATTTTGTTACCAAACTTGACTGGAGAGCAGGGCACGTTTTAGAAATAAATATGCAAGAAGAAAAATTGGTCATCGAAAAATTGCATGGTTTTATGGGCTCTTAGTCTATTTTTTTGTTTAATTTGAAATCATTTTCTGAGAGATGAACATCACCAAATGTTTTTCATTATATTGAAAATAAAGTAAGGAAACCTCAATGACAACTTGTAAATTCCACAAAATTCAAAGACGGTTGTTAATGCACTGTGATGATAAAAGAACCATTTTTGCCTTAAAACAAAACATTTCAGACTCCACAATAGAATTACAAGGAGCTGTAAAACAGTTAAAAACTGAGAATGACATAGGAAAGAGATTTCAAATCCAAACAAGAATCAATGACCTTGAAAAGACCATAATAGATTCAACTAGCCAACTTTTATCCATGAATTAAACTAAAAAATTATTTTTGTAAGAATGATAAATGTTGTAACATAAATTAATGTCAAATTGATTAATACCATTTTTACATATTTGATTTATGTCTGGACCTTCAGAGATACGATTCAAACAGTACTAGACGCAGAGCCAAGGTTGTGCTTCCAAAATTCTCTGAAGATCTGGATTCTTTCCAAGAATCAAAAATTGATTTTTGTTTCATATTCAATTAAGCTTGAAATTGATCGATTTGAAATTATTTTTTTGGGAAGAATGAATTTGAACTAGTCTAAAGGTAACCTTCTAAACTTTTCAGCTAGTCTGTCAAGCACTATTTCACGTAAATGCAATTGATCTTTATCAGACGGAGAGATTTTTTTCCTAAGACCTGAAATGGTGTTTTCAAATATTTCTAATTTTTTCTCATTTGTTATCATAATGTTCTATGCAGTTCATTGTACTTAAGGAGGCGATTTGAAATTTTTTATTTTCCAATTTTGAAATTGTTTTTTGGGAAGGATGAAAACAAAGATTTTAGGATTCTAAAGTTTCTTGCCAACCTGTAATTTCATTATCAAAATTATGTAATTGCCCTTCAAACTGTTCTTGTGTTATAGGTTCAGGTCGTATAAACAACCATGATACAGTCGAACCACTCTCATTGGGAATCACTCGTGAGAATACAGTCTATTCTGCCCCATTCGCCTTAAAATCATGGTCTAAGATTCCAAATTCCTTATTTGATCTTAATCTGATTTTTGCTTCTCCAAGAGGCAAATCACATGACCACCAATCATCTTTTTCTTTTCTTATGTTCTTTAGAGAGCCACCTGATTCCCAGTTATTCAAATTTTTAAAAAATTCAAAAGTAGTATTAACATCTTTTATTGTTACCATTGTTTTTACAATTACTGATCTTGGAACGCTCATATTTTCCAATTAATTTTACCATCGTTTAACTTTAGCCAATGAGTATTTTTTACACCTAAGGAGGGGGGATTTCTATTTTTACTGATAGTCGATAAACTTGTTAAAACTTTAAAAATCTAAATTGATGGCTTTTTTTCTTCTTTTTTTGCACTGTCTTTGCTTTTTCTTCTTGTGCCAAAACTAATCAATACCAACAAAAATCCTACCCCTGTCAAAATACTGGCAAGGGTATTCATGTCTCTGTTTTCCTGTTCTTTGGTTAACAGATCGATTATTTCTTCTTCAGTCATACCTGATTGTCCTACAGGAACTGAGGAGTTAATGATAGCTAGCAGTACAAGGCCTGCTACAACCATGGCCAATCCTCCACTGAGGATTCTTTTATCGACTAAAACCAATCTTATTCATTATTGGTTGAAATTTACCATATATTAGGAACATTGAAAATATTGCACTAGCAAATTTAACTAGAATCCTTCAGGTGGGTTTTGAACAAAAATGTTGCATACTAGGGCATCTGTTTTCGAATCTCTGTATTGTACATTGCATGTCACAAATCTTCCCTTGAGTGTTTTTTCCAAATCTAACTGAGTTTTTTCTTTATACTGGGGATTTTCTGGATTATCAATTTTGGCAATAATTATTTTTTCTGTCTTTCCATACTCTTCAACATTGTCTTTGCGATGATGAGTAATTAACAGCTCAAATGCATTGTTTGATAAAAATGCAATAATTGAACCCCCTATTCCGTCTCCCATGGTTTTTAAAAAATTTTTATAATATATTTACTTGATGGCAATTTTAAGATCAAATTCTGGTACCAAATTACTCTCCTTCGCCATTTCAAAAAGCCTTTTAATAGATTTTTCTCCTTTTTCTCCCATGTTCACCGTAACTGGATTAACATACATTTTTACAAATTTTTCAATCAAATCACGCGGTTTTCCTCGGCTGTATTGCATTGCATAATCAATGGCATCATCAAAATTATTCAAAGAATACTCTATTGACTCTTGTAGGTATTTGTCAAATTTATGTATAATATTCATTCCTAAGTCTGTTTTCATTACATTGATTCCCAAGGGTACTGGTAATCCGTTTGTGGTTTTATCCCACCACTCCCCCACATCTAAAATTTTAATATTGCCCTCTTGTTCATATGATAATTGAGTTTCATGTATGACTAACCCAACATCAACTTGGCCGTTTTTTACAGCTAAAGGAATATCACTAAAATTCATTTCTACATAATCGAACTTGCCTATCATTAATTGAAGAAGCAAAAATGCTGAAGTCATTTTTCCTGGAATTGCTATTTTACACTTTTTTATTTCCTCTATATTCATCTGTTTTTTTGAAGTGATAATGGGACCATATCCAATTCCAAAACTACCTCCGCTTCTCAGGATAGTGTAACCTGGAATGTATGCACAGGCATGTACTGAAACTGCCGTTACATCAAGCTCTGGGTTTGTTGCTTTTCTATTTAATTTTTCAATATCCTCAATTACATGGTTAACACTAAAGTCAGATGAATTCACTTTATTGGTAAACATGCCATAAAACATGAACGCATCATCTGAATCTGGAGTATGTCCAACAGAAATTTCCACATTAGAGTTCAAAAATGAGGTTATAAAAATCAAAACTTGATAGAAAATTCTTAGCGTTAATCGTTTTTCTAATATAAGGAGTAACCCATAACAATAATGTGAAAACTATTGAGGCTTTTGAGAAAGATATAAGATTGCAATCAGATTTTTTAAAAAATTTTAAAAAACAAAAACCGTTGACTGCGGAAAAGCAACAAAATGTAATATTCACAGGAAGTGGGGATTCACTTGCATCTGCAATGCTTGCTGAATCTTTTTCAAACTATACGGTAAAATCAATGGACCCACTGGATTTACTTAGAAATAAATCACTTACAAAAAATAAAATAGTTTATTTTGTTTCAATTTCTGGAAATACTATTTCAAATATAAGAGTAGCAAAGATGGCAAAGGAATCTATTGCAATAACTTCTCACCCAAAAAGCAGGCTGGCAAAATCTTGTTCTTCATCTATTCTACTTCAATCTCCAAATTCAGATGTTTTTACAGCAGGAAGTATCAGTTTTTTAGAAAGTGCTCTGATTTGTATTTCTCTAGTTAAACCAATTTCAATTTCAAAAAATTATGATTATTTTAAAAAAGCCTATTATGATGCTAAAGTTTCAAAAATTGGAAAAAGAATTTTTGTATTAGGAAATATGCATACTTTTCCTGTGGCAATGTATTGTGCTGCAAAATTCTATGAGCTTTTGGGATATGATGCTCATTTTGAACAAATAGAGCAATTTTCACACATGGAACTTTTTTCAACAAAAAAAGGTGACACCGTGATAATTTTTGAGGGAAAAAATAATCATAATACTCAGCTAGCAAAAAATCTAAAAAGAGCGGGCCTTAATGTACTTCATCCTACTTTTAAATCTAAAAATAAAATTTCTCAGATTATTTATTATATTTTTTTTTCACAATTATTGCCACTTTTTGAAGCCAAAAGGCAAAAGAAAAAAGATTGTCATTTTGTGTTGAAAAAAAAACTTCGCAAGGTTAGTGATAATATGATCTACTGATCTAATTTTCCTCATAAGATTTAATAGCTGAATAAATTGGGATTGCGAATATGGTAAAATACAAGTCAACTACTGAGGTTCTTAAGATTATTAAAAATAAGGAACAAATTCGAAACTTTGGTGTTATTGCTCATGTTGACCATGGAAAAACAACAATGAGTGATAGTTTATTGGCTTATTCTGGAATCATTGCTCCTTCTGCTGCTGGAAAGGCATTAGCTATGGATTTTGATAAAGAAGAGCAAGCTAGAGGAATTACAATTTATCAGGCAAATGTTACCTTACACTTTACCCAAAAAGGCACAGAATATGTAATTAATATGATAGATACTCCGGGTCACGTTGACTTTAGTGGAAGGGTAATTAGAAGTCTCAGAGCAATTGATGGCGCAGTAGTAGTTTGTGATGCCGTAGAAGGCATTATGACTCAAACAGAGACTGT
>Ga0102947_1000474_pt1 | contig 14460 bp, 8 predicted proteins | sample SalPon2A_A_D2_MG_FD_78210 | JGI IMG/M metagenome (GOLD analysis project Ga0102947, IMG submission 78210) | Soil microbial communities from South San Francisco under conditions of wetland restoration - Salt Pond MetaG R2A_A_D2_MG | ecosystem: Environmental > Terrestrial > Soil > Wetlands | place... | reverse complement strand
TTTCAGGCCTTTCAGCCACTCACTACACACAGAGGAGGTAGACTTATGTTACGCAAATGGAGTGCGTTTGTGCTCTTGCTGCTGGCGATGCCGGTTCTGGCTTTTGCCCAGAATACCGGTAAGCTGGCTGGCATCATCACTGACGCGCAGACGGGTGACCCATTGCCGGGTGCCACCGTGGTACTCGAAGGCACCACCCTTGGCACCGCCGCCGACGTTGATGGCAGTTACTTCATCATCGGCGTGCCGGTAGGCACCTACAACATCCAGGCATCGTTCGTCGGTTATCAGACGGTAACGGTCCAGAATGTCGAGATCAATGCCGGGTATACCCGCGATCAGAATTTCGAACTGAGCCCCGGCTTGGAACTCGACGAGATCGTCGTTGAGTACGAACGCCCGCTGATTCAGAAGGACGCCCTCGGCGCGCCTCGCGTTATCACTGGAGAGGAGATTGAGAACCTGCCCATTCGTGGCGTCGCCAGCGTAGCCTCCGTGCAGGCTGGTGTCGTCAGCAATGAAGGGTCCTCCAGCCTGAACATCCGCGGCGGCCGTAGCCAGGATGTCACGTACTATGTGGATGGCGTCAAAGTCATCGGCAACATCGGCGTGACGCAGAGCAGTATTGCCGAGCAGGAAATGCTCATCGGTGGTCTGCCGGCCAAGTACGGCGACGCGATGGGCGGTATCATCTCGGTATCGACGAAAGGCGGCCGTCCGAACTTCTTCGGTAGCCTGGAGGCAGTCACCTCCGAAGCGCTTGATGCCTACGGGTATAACCTGGCCTCGGCAACGATCGGCGGGCCGCTCTTCAGCGACAAGCTGAGCTTCTTCCTCTCTGGTGAGTTCCAGCGGCAGGCCGATCAGGACCCCCGCGCCATTGAGACCTATCAGCTTCCCGAGAACCGCCTGAACGAGATCCTGAACCAACCGCAGGTCATCAGCATTGCGGATGCCGAAGGTAATGTGCGGCAGGTGCCGTTCCCCACGGTCGCACCCGGCACCTCGCTCGACGAGGTCATGGCGCAGCTACCACTGGGCGAAGGCGAAACCCTGGTTTCGCTGAACCCAACCTCAGCGGCAGAGTTTTTGAATGAGGACGACTTTGTGCGGGAGGCTGCCAAGCCCAATGACGACATCACCTTGTACGACATTGGCGGCAACCTCACCATCAGTCCGATTCAGTCGGTACGGCTGCGTCTCGGAGGTCAGTATGCGGAACGGGCCATCAGCAATTATGGTTTTGCCAGTTCGCTCTTCAATGTGGGTGACTTCACGCAGACCGATCAGCAGACGGTACGTGGTTATTTGAACTGGACCCACTATCTGTCTAACAGCACCTTCTATCAGTTGCAGGTAGACTATACGGATTATCAGTTCCAGTTCTACGATCCCGACTTCTCGTCGAATATCGAGGATGTCATCTTCTATGGCGACATCAACCATCCGACCAACGCGGTGGCTGCACGGTACCTGCTCTTCAACCAGGCAGACTCGACCTACCAGCAGCGCTATGGCGACGGGACCCTGCCGGGTAGCGTCTTCTCGCAGTTCAACTCGCCGGGTACGCTCATCACGGACTATGCGAAAGGCCACAACGAGCAGTTCCGTATGACGGCCAACGCGACCACGCAGGTTGGCGTACATCAGATCGAGTTTGGTGGCGAGTACGAGCAGCTTACACAACGCCGCATCGATATCAACAGCATCGCAGGCATTGCCCGGTACTTCGACGATGGCGATGTGGAGGCGGGGGAAGAGAACGCCGTGAGCAACTACACGGACATTCCCTATAACAACCTCATCCCCCATGTCACCTACTACGGGTATAATTACAACGGTACGGTAGAGGTAGACGGTGAGGACATCCCCGGCCTGAACGACCGCACGAACACCGACCTGGCTCCGTACGAGCCGATCTACTATGCCGGTTACATCCAGGACAAGATTGAGTATCGTGACCTGGTGCTCCAGATTGGTTTCCGCGTCGATGTGTTCGACAACAACCAGCGTGTGCTGCGCGACCCCTATGCCCTCTCGCCCATTCAGCGGGTAGAAGATGTAGGCGGCGCGCCCAGCAACGTCGGCAGCGACTATGCGGTCTACTTTAGCGGCAACGATGTGGTCGGATACCGAGACCTGGAAGGGCAGTTCTACAACCCGAACGGCCAGCCTGCCAACGCGAACGAAATCGTCACGCGTGGTTCTGCACGGCTCAAAGACGGGTTCCAGTCGGGCACGCTCTATGAAGAGGTCTTTGAAGACTACGAGCCGCAGGTCAACTTCCAGCCGCGTATCGGCATGACCTTCCCGGTGACGGACCAGGCGCTGTTCTTTGCGCACTATGACGTGCTCACGCAGCGCCCAACGTCCAACCGTACCTCGCTCGAAGGCTTCCTGAACCGCCTCGAAGGCTCGGGCACCATTGGCAACCCGAACCTGGAGCCGCAGAAAACCACTGAGTACGAGGTGGGCTTCCGCCAGCGTATCGGGGCCACCGCGGCCATCCAGCTTTCGGGCTTCTACCGCCAGATCGACAACCTCATCCAGCGGCGTGCCTTCAAGAACGTCTTCCCGAACAACTACTCGACGTTCCAGAACGTCGACTTCGGGACGGTCAAAGGCGCTGAGATTGAGTTTGACCTGCGCCGGACGAACAACATTGCGATGAACGTGAACTACACGCTCTCGTTCGCGCAGGGTACAGGTTCGGATGCCAACACGACAGCTCAAATCTTCTGGCTCCGCGAAGCCAGCCCGTTCGTGCCCACGTTCCTCTCGCCGCTGGACTTCGACCGCCGCCATACGGCGAACGTGTCGTTCGACTATCGCCTCGGCGCGGAAGAAGGCCCGATGATCTTCGGGGCGCATCTGCTCCAGAACTTCGGGTTCAACGTGCTGGCTACGTTCAAGAGTGGGCAGCCCTACTCTGCCCGGCTCGAACCCTTCCCGCGCAACCAGACGGTCCGTCAGACGGGCCTGCGAGGCGAGATCAACGGGCAGCAGCTTCCGGCCTCTACGCTCGTCAACCTGCGTGTGGACCGGGCCTTCCCGCTCACCGGAGATACCCGCCTGACGGCGTACCTCTGGGTGCAGAACCTGTTGGACTCGGATAACGTGATTAACGTCTACCGATTCACCGGTCTGCCTGACGACGACGGCTACCTGGCGTCGCCGGGCGGACAGGCCGACTATCCGGCTGGTACCCCCGCGAACTTCTACTATGATACGCGTCTGGAAAGCCCGTTTAATTATGGCATCCCGCGTCAGATTCGTCTGGGCGTCCGTCTGAACTTCTAAAACAGATGGCATCTCGCTGGAGGGAGGGGGCCTCATGGCCCTTCCCTCCAGCCGGGATGGTCTTCTTGCATCTCCGAAATTGGCTATTTACGAGGTATCGTACATGCACAACTATAGACTGTATTTCTACGCCCTGCTGGCGTTGCTGGTGTTGCCGTTGCTGGCAGTACCGGCATCCGCCCAGACCCCCGGCGATTGTCGGCTCGGGGCGTCCACCGTCGACCTGACCGTTAACAACGTGCGGGCGCGACTTTATAACAACGGCGGCCTCTTCTGGCGCGGCGCAGGCAACGTATACAACGTGCCCCGCGCCCCCGATGGGCAGCCCATCTCGCCCAACGGCATCTTTGCTTCCGGCATCTGGATCGCCGGAAAGACCGGCAACCAGGTACGCTCGGCCGCCCAGGCCTATGGCAACTGGGAATACTGGCCTGGCCCGCTCGACGCCGCCGGCAACCCGCCCGCCGACTGTGCGGTGTATGACCACATCTACCTGGTCAGCCGCGAACAGATCAATGACTATGAGGCAGGCAACGGAGCCACGCCGGACATCGAAAACTGGCCCTATCAGCTCGGCGCGCCTGTGCTCGATGGCGATGGCGACCCGAACAACTACAACCTCGCCGGTGGCGACCGCCCGGACATCCTGGGCGACCAGATGGCCTGGTGGATCATGAACGATGTGGGTGCCGTCCACGAAAACACCGGCACCCCGCCTATTGGTATGGAGATTCGGGTCTCGGCCTTTGCCTTTAACCTGGCTGGTGACCTGGGTAACACGACCTTTTACAAGTACGAGCTTACCTACAAAGGCAGCCAGCCGCTGACTGACACGTGGTTTGGCATCTGGTCGGACCCCGACCTCGGCAACGCCAGTGATGACTATGTGGGTAGCGACACCACGCTGGGTCTCGGCTTCGTCTACAACGCCGACAACGAAGACGAAGGCAGCGACGGCTACGGCTCGCCTGCACCAGCCCTCGGCTACGACTTCTTCCAGGGGCCCCTGGTAGATGCGCCCGGCCAGACCTTTACGGATCCAGATGGCACCGTGCACGAGAACCAGACGCGTCTGAAGATGACGCGCTTCATGTACTATAACAACGATGGCAGCGTCATCGGCAACCCGCGTGGCCGGACGACGGACTGGTACAACTACCTCCAGGGCATCTGGCAGGACAACCAGCGGATGTGCATTGGTGGCAACGGACACCCCGATCTGCCACCGGGCCCATGTTCTGGAACGGCAGACTTCATGTATCCTGGCGAACCTGCCACGCAGGAGTTCTGGAGCGAATACAACATCGACGACAACGGCACGGCGAACACGCCGAGTGACCGTCGCTTCCTGATGTCCACCGGGCCGTTTACGCTCAACCCGGGTGATGTGCAGGAGATCGTTTACGGTATCGTCTGGGCACGCGGCAGCGACAACCTGTCTTCCGTCACCGCGATGAAGGCCGCGGACGCGCTGGCCCAGTCGGCCTTCGACGCCAACTTCCAGATCCCGGCCGGCCCTGCCGCGCCGCGTGTGACGGCCACCGAACTCGACGAGCAGGTGGTGCTGACCTGGGACTATCTGCCCAGCGACAACAACTACCTGGAGCGCTACGAGGTAGACAACCCGTTCTCGTTCGGCCCCGATACCACCTATAACTTCGAAGGCTACCGCGTCCTTCAGTTCACGACCAACGAGTTTGACCCGACCACGGCGACTCTGCTGGCCACCTATGACGTGCAGAACGGTGTGGGTGAAGTGAGGGAAACGGGGCCGACGGGCCTGATCGAAATCACGGCACGTGGTAGCGATACGGGAACGCAGAACTACCACATTGTCAATGGACTGACTAACTACGAGGAGTACTACTTCGGCGTGCAGGCCTATGCCTACAATGGCGACACCGATGTGAACAAGGTGTACAATGGTCCGCTTAGCCGTATTACGGTGATCCCGTCGCGGTCCCGCAATATCCTCTCGGAGGAAGCCGTAGATCTGGCTTCTGACCTGGGCGATCCAGACCGCGTGGCGGCCAGGAGCGATGCAAACGTCGGCGACGGCGTTGTGGCGGTTGATGTGGTCAACCCCGGTGCGGTGCGTGACGCCGAGTATACGGTTCGGTATTACAATTACGAATGCTCGAACCCGGCTGGCGGGGCACTCGCCCGGCAAGTATTCACCGAAGAAGAGGCCGATAATCGGCCCATGGGCGTGAATGGCGAGGTTTTGACATCAGCCTCGAAAAGCGAGTCTGCAACGTGCCTGACGTACGATGTGCTTCGCGATGGCGAGGTGGTCTTCAACGGCTCGAGCACACAGACACCTGCTCCGCAGCGAGAAGGCGTGCTGCTCATCGACGGGCTAAACTTCAGCATCACCGGTCCGTCGGCGGGTATCAAGAACTTCTTTGCCATCTCAAACGCTGCGGGTCCCCTTGATCCGTTCGAAATGGGAGCCTTTGCCTTCAACAGCAACGGTTTCCCGACCCTCGACGGTCTGCCGCCTGATGGTGAGAATGATCGGCCTTCCAGTAATCAGCAGGTCGGCGAAGGTGCTTGGGGCATCAACGCCGGTGGGGGCGATGGAACCTTCGCTTCCTATAATTCCCGTGCCTTTGAGACCCGTGGCCAAGGGTACAGCGAACTCGGTCCCTACGACTACGAGATTCGCTTCACGGAGGAGTGCGCCGCTACCATTGATGGTGAGGTTACGGCTGATGATTGCCTCTCTTATCGTCGGTTTGAAGATGGTGTTGTTGTTGAGGTGCCATTCGAGATATGGCGCACCGGCATTAATACGCCGGATGACCCCAGCGACGATGTGCGATTGATTGCTGGAATTTGTGAGACAGCATGTGGTAATGGCACAGCAGATTTCGTCTTTGACATTGGGGGTGATCACCCGGTTTCAGGTGGAGCAGACGATCCTACCTCTGACTGGATCTACTGGCTCTATTATGGTGATGAGCCTGCTCCTGGCGAAGGCGGCTACAATGAGTTCTTTGCCGGTGGTGCTGCAGGTCTCCATGAGATCTTTGCGCGGCAGGTGATTGTCAACTGGAACGGTGGTGCAGAAGCTCCCTACGACCAAGCTCTACCAGAGCCGGGCACGACGATCCGCTACGTGACCAACAAGCCGAACCAGCCGGGCGACGTCTTCACAATTAACACGACGGGCCTGGGCACGACCGCGCCAGACCAAGCGCTGCAGGAAGCCAGCCTGGACGAGATCGGCATCGTGCCGAACCCCTACAAAGGGGCCTCGACCTATGAGGTGAGCAACCTGAGCGATCTGGTGCGCTTCACCAACATGCCGGAAGAAGCTACGATCCGCGTCTTTACCCTCAGTGGTTCGCTCATCCGCACGCTCGTCAAGAGCGGCCCCGAGCGGACCCTGGAGTGGGATCTCCAAACGGAGGCCGCACTGCCCATCGCCAGTGGTATCTACCTCGTTCATGTGGAGGTACCCGGGGTCGGTAGCAAGGTCATTAAGTTTGGCGTGATCAAGAAGCGTATCCAGCTTGACCTGCTCTAATGCCCTTTCCCACCGTGCTTAATAGAAGCTTGAAATAGGAGGTTTAACTCTATGAAAACGAAGCTGCTCGCATATTGTCTGGTAGCAGCCTTTCTGGCGGCTTTTGCCTTGCCAGACGCCCAGGCACAGAAGGACCGGAGACGGGGGACGGCAGGCGCTGATTACCTGCTTATTCCGATCACCGCTCGCACCGCCGCGCTAGGCACCACCACCACCTCTGGCCTGTCCGACATGTCGGGCGTAGAGGTGCTCTTCAGCAACCCGGCTGGTCTGACCGCCAACGGAGGTACCAACGCCCTCTTTAGCCGCATGGAATATGTGGCCGACATCGGCGTGAACTACCTCGGCGTGGCGCAGAACTTTGGCAATAACAACATTGCCCTGTCGCTGATGAGTTGGGATTTCGGTGACATTCCGTTGCAGACGGAAGAGCAACCGGAGATCTCATCGGTCACCTGGTCGGCCTCATACGTCACCGCGGGCCTGTCTTACGCCCGTCAGTTCACGGATCGCATCTCGGCAGGTGTTACGGCCAAGGTGCTCAGTGAGAACATTGATGATGTGGGTGCCACCGGCATGGCTTTCGACGCTGGTATGACCTACACGGTCGGCGAATCGGGTCTGCGCTTTGGCGTGAGCCTGAAGAACCTCGGCCCGCAGATGGCCTACAGTGGCGATGGCCTCGTCCAACTCATCCGCCTGCCCAGCCAGAGCGGGAATGCCACGCCGAACGCGGTAACGCTCGAAGGCGCTGACTTCGAACTGCCGTCGCTGCTCAACTTTGGGGTTGCCTACTCGCGCCCGATTGGAGCCAGCAGCGTGGTAACCGTCCTCGGCAACTTCCGCTCGAACTCGTTCGAGGAAGATCAGTATGCCGCTGGCCTGGAAGTAGGCCTGCTGGAGATCCTGTACGTCCGGGGTAGCTACCAACTGCAGAGCGACATGGACAACACGTTCTACACCGGCACCAACTTCGGCGCTGGTCTGAACCTGAACCTGGGCGACACCCGCTTCAACGTGGACTACGCCTATCGCTCGACGGACTTCTTCGACGGCGTCAACATGATCACAGCAAGCGTCACGCTGTAAGCATCACGTCGAACCATGTTCTGCAAAGCGGGGTGGGCCAACGCAACGGCCTACCCCGTTTTTTTTGTGGGATAGAACCAAATAGAGATAACTCAAGTTTGGACCTATTCCTATTTGTCATTGCGAGCGACCAACGGGAGCGCGGCCATCTCGCTGGAAAGGCGACATGCTTGACGCACGAGATTGCTTCGTCGCTTTGCTCCTCGCGATGACACCCATTTTTATAGGTCCAAACTTGGGTTAGAGATAGATGAAAAGCAGAACCCCACCGCGTGCTGTGTCGTTCTTGGGGCGAGATGACATCTTGATAGGGTTGCTCTTCCATGCACCGTTTTTACTCCGTTTTATACATGGTTCTTGGGCTTTCGCTGGCAGCGTGTGGCAGTGGCGATGAAGAATCTCAACCCGAATCAACGCCTGTTGAGACAGCCCAGATAGAAACATCAGGCTTTTACAATGTGCGGGAAGAGGTAGCCTACGCGGGTGATGACGCCTGCTTTTCGTGCCACGAAGACCTTTACCGCGGCTATCAGGCGCACGGGATGGCGCAGTCGTATTATCCGTTAACGCCAGAAAACGTAGTTGAAGATTTCTCCGGTGTGACACTAACACACGAGGCGAGCGGATTTAGCTATCGGATCTACAGCGAGGGCAATCGCTTCTTCCAGGAAGAATTCCGGCGCGACGAAGCAGGGCAAAAGACCCATCAACTCGTGCGCGAGATGCAGTATGTGGTAGGCAGCGGAACAGCGGCGCGGACCTACCTGACGGAGCAAAATGGGCGGCTCTACGAACTGCCGGTGACATGGTACACCCAGCAGCAACGGTGGGATTTTAGCCCGGGCTACGACGAGCAAAACGGTCGCTTCGACCGTCTGGTACCAGATCGGTGCATGGCCTGCCACAACAGCTATCCCGAGTCGGTGCCGTTCGCTGAGGGCAAGTACACGAGCGTGCCGGACGGCATCGGATGCGAACGGTGTCACGGTCCCGGTGAGCTACATGTTGAGGCCCGCCTCGCCGACCCAGAGCCTGCTACTGCCGTCGATTCGACCATCGTCAACCCGGCGCACCTGTCGCTGGATCGTCGGCTGGATGTGTGCCAGCAGTGCCACTTAAGCACAACGGTTTCCTTTCTGCGCGAAGGGCGGGAGGCGTTCGACTTTCTGCCGTCACAGCCACTGGCGGCCCATCTGGTCCTCTTCGCTGCCGAGACGCCTGAGACTACCGATCAGATTTCTGTCATCTCGCACGCCGACCGTATGCAACGAAGCGCCTGCTTCATTGCCACGCAGCAGACAACTCGCCCACTGGATTGCGTGACCTGCCACGATCCGCACGAAGGGTTTCGGACCAAAGGCCCAGCCTATTTCAACGAGACGTGTCAATCCTGCCATGCGCCGGCTGCGCTACATGCGTCGTTCGAAACGGAGGAGACCCGTGCTATCCACACGGCCTCTGCCGACTGTTATTCCTGCCACATGCCCAAGGTGGACGTGGAAGAAGCGCCCCACTCTTCCTTCACCGACCACTGGATCCGCGTCGTCGCCAAAGAGCCGGCCTTACCTGCTCCTGCTGCCACGCACGAGCCGCCTGTGCTGCGGCCCTACTTTGACCGGGACGAGGCTTCGCCGCTCTACGAGGGGATGGCCTACCTCGTATACGGCACACAACAGGGCGACACATTGGCGCTCCGAAAAGGAATTACGCAGCTGGAAAGCGTTCTTGCCGAAGATCCTGAGCATGGCGAGGCACAGTTCCTGACGGGCCTCACACGTCTGAATCTGGGCGAGGTGCAGCAGGCTATTCCTTTGCTGGAAGCCGCCGTGCGTATCGATCCCAGCGTCCCCGAGCGGCTCAACACGCTGGCGCAAGCCTATGAGCGGGCTCGTCGCGATCCAGCAAAAATCACACAACTTTATGAGCAAGCCTTGTCCATTCAGCCTGCGCTGGCCGATGTGCGTCTCAACTACGGACGGTTCCTCGAAACGCAGGGTCGCCTCGGTGAGGCTGTCGTACAGTATCAGCAAGCCGTGGAGGAGCAGCCGTGGCTGGAGAAAGCCCATTACAACCTGGGCACGGCTTATCTGCAGCAGGGCCAATTCCAGGAGGCCGAAACCCTGTTGAAGCAGGCCGTGGAGCTGAACCCGGACTATACCGAAGCGCGTGGCAACCTGGGCCTCTACTATGCGACCCAGGGGCAGATGGAGCAGGCCCGTGAGCAGTTCGAGCAGGCCGTTGCCGCCGCTCCTGACAATGCCACTGCGCTGGGCAACCTGGGCACATTTTACCTAAACATAGACAACCTGCCCCGAGCCATCGATCTGTTGGAACGGGCTGTGGCGGTTAACCCCGTCTATCTTGATGGTCTGCTCAACCTCTCTCTTGCTCATTTCCGCAACGAGGACTACGCGCTGGCCCGCACCTATGCCGAAAAAGTCTTGGCTATCGATCCGAACAATGACCGGGCCCGCCAGATTTTAGAGGCGCTTTAGGAGCAATCTACTCCGCCGTTTTCCAGGTCTGCTCGGCTAGTTCTTGGGGCGTGACGTTGCCGGTAGCGATGTGCTGCATGATCTGCCCGGCATGAAACCGTCCGTTCTCAATGAACCAGCGCCCGGTGCGTAGCCCGCCGCAGACCGTGCCCGCCAGATACATTCCCTCACGATTCGTCTCAAAGGTTTCGTCGTCGTAGACCGGCGTGGCGGCAGGATCGTCTTCAGTAGCGATACCGAGGGCGTCGAGGAAGGGGTAGTCGGGGCGGTAGCCGGTCATCGCGATGACCCAGTCGTTGGGCAGCGTCTCGCGTCCGTCTGGCGTATTCAGCACAACCTGCTCTGGCTCAATGGCCGTCACCGTCGTGTTGAAATAGGCACGGATGCTGCCTTCCCTGATCCGGTTTTCCAGGTCTGGCTTGATCCAGTATTTAATGCGGTCAGACAATTCAGGGCCCCGATGAATCAGCGTCACCTCGGCACCATGGCGGTAGCAGTCGAGTGCTACTTTGGCGGCGGAGTTTTTGGCTCCTATGACGGCCACGCGCTGCCCGGCATAGGCGAATGGTTCACGGTAGTAATGCGTTACCTTGGGCAATTCCTCGCCCGGTACGTTCAGCAGGTTAGGCGCATCGAAAAAGCCAATGGCTACCACCACTTTGCGGCAGGGAATCTCGTCTTTCTCGGTAACGACGGTGAAGCTCTCGTCCATACCTTTGACGCGCAGCACGCGCTCGTAGAGCCGCAGGTTGAGGTTTTCGGCTTCGGCCACGCGGCGGTAGTATTCGAGGGCCTCTTCGCGGATAGGTTTGTAACGGAGTGTAGGAAAGGGATGGTTGCCGATCTCCATCAGGTCGGGCGTGGAAAAGAACTCCAGGTTGGTCGGGTAGCCAAGAAAAGAATTGACCAGTGCGCCCTTGTCGATGATGAGCGCGTCGAGGTTTTGGCGTCTGGCCTCAATGCCGCACGCCAGCCCGACCGGCCCTGCTCCTATGATGACAACGTCTAGCATACCGCTCTCTGTTTGATGTGCTGGTTCATCAAACCCGGCCCCAAAGCGGTCTGTTTCGAGAAATTCGGGTGAGCATGTAGCTCAGCGACGGATGCGGCGCTGCCGGAAGAAATCTTGCAGGAGCCCTTGGGCCTGCTCGGCCTCCACACCAGATACAATCTCTACCTGATGGTTCAGCCGGGCATCTTGCGGGATGTTGTAGAGGGTGGAGGCACTGCCAGCCTTGTCGTCGAACGCGCCAAAGACGAGCCGCTGGAGCCGCGCCCACACGAGGGCCCCGGCGCACATAGGGCAGGGTTCGAGCGTTACGTAAAGCGTGCAGCCGTTCAGAAACTTATCGCCGAGGGTTTCACAGGCAGCGGTGATGGCGATCATCTCGGCATGGGCCGTGGGATCACCCAGCGTCTCGACCAGGTTATGTCCGCGCCCGATAAGTTGCCCATCCTTGACCACCACGGCTCCGATAGGCACCTCGCCCTGCTCGAAGGCCCGCTCGGCCTCGCGCAATGCCTTCTTCATCCAGCGGCGATCTGGTTCCAGTAGCAGGGATAGACTCATAGTAAGAAAGGGAGAGTGGGAGAAAGAAAGAAAGGGAGAAGAAGAGAAGATATTGCTCCCTTTCTCCCTCTCGTCCGTTCACCCTTTCTCAGCAGTTCGCGTGATCGGCATCGTCATGCAGCGGGGGCCGCCGCGACCCCGAGAGAGTTCGGTGCCGCCAAGTTTGATGGCGAGTTTTTCGCCGGGTTCGTATGGCTGATTGGCGTGTTCCAGCAGAAAGTTGGTGGCCTGGACCACGCGGTAGCCATGCTGTTGCATCTCCGCAAAAGTACCTGCGTTGCGCTCGTATCCGATGACCACGTCTGGCGCGATGGCGAAGAAGTTAGCTCCGTCGGTCCACTGCTCGCGTTCCTGGCTGAGCCGGTCTTCGCCGCCGCACGGGACGAAGGTGAACGAATGGCCCAGCAAGTCTTCGAGCATGCCCTTCAGCCGAGGCCGCACTTCAGAGACGAACCTCCCTGGTGCATCACCCGGTCTGAAGTGGACAACGTTGCCTGGATCGTCGTACAGAAAAAGCGGCGGGAAAACGACGCAGGTGTCGCGTCCTGCAAACGTAAAAACGGTGTCGAGGTGCATATAGGAGCGGCGCTTCGGTACATCGACCAGAACCACATGCTCCACGGGTGTGCGGTCGAAGAGTTGCTGGGCCACAGCCAGCACTCCACCGAAAGACGTACGCTCGGATAGCCCGATGAGCACGACGTGCTCGCTCGCCACCAGCAAATCGCCCCCTTCAAAGGTGACACCCGGTGGCAGCTCGATCAGCTTGTCGCGGTGGGCTGCAAAAGCAGGGTGGTGCCGCAGGATCAGACCAATGACGAGGCTCTCTCTCGCGCGCGCCGCCGTAGCCGGATAGCTGATGACGACATGATCGTTGACCACCGCCGCCAGGTCGCGGGTAAAGAGCAGGTTGGGCAGCGGCATCGCATTGAGCGCCAGCGGCGACTCGCCCGTCAGCACAAATCGGTGCAGATCGTCCGGGCTGAGGCTTTTGAGATCGCGCTCGAAGGCTTGCAGGTTGGCAATATGTACGATGCGGATCAACTGTTCTACCAGGTCGAAGCGGGCCTCTTCTTCGAGCAAGGTTTCGTGGAGCAAGTCGCTGATTTCCAGCACGGCATCGGGCTGCCCGACGATTTTCTCGAAGACAGCGCACATGACCAGGTGCTCTCGTTGCGCGTGATCCAGGTACAGAATGTCGTCGAAGAGTAGGTTCAGACGCTGGGCGGGATCCACACGCTCCATCTCCTCGCCTGGCGTATGGACAATCACCCGCCGCAGCATGTCGGTTTCGGAAGCGACGCCGAGGTTGAACTGATGATCCAGGTAGGAAGGCATAGGTACCGTCATTCGATGAAAATCTACGCGCAATAAAAAAGCCGCTCGGGAGCGGCTTATAATACACGTTGCAGGTCGAAAAGTCACAGCGCGGAGCGCCTATCTTCGATGCGCCTATCTTCGATTGCGTAACATACTGATGAGGCGTAGGACGATAGCAATGAGGAGCAGGATCAGTAAGATCGGCAGGGCGATCTTCAGAAGATTGGCGACGAGGGATAGAATTGCATTGAGCAGCATAATGGCCACAATCAGCACAATCGCGATGACAATCCAGCGTAAGATCTGCTCTATTTTCATCGAAATACGGGGGAAGCCGTTCAGTTGGATAACGAGGAGTCAAAAAACTCGGAAGTACTGAGGCTGTTTCCCGATGTGGTAAAACCGCCCAGCAACAGTATTCGTTGCGACGTTAATTTGGTTGCAGTGTGCGCGTACCTTTTTATCGGCGTCTGAAAGCGGGGCAATCGGAAAAACTGGTTGGCTTCTTCGGCATAGATCATTGTTTGATCGAGCACCTCCGAGGGGAGATCCTGTGTGCCGCCAAAATACGCGACGATGCCGTCCTGGAGCATCACACCGGCATGGCGCGTGCGCGACGGTTCCAGCGTGGGGGCATCGTCAATGGCAATCTGATTGGTGCTCGAAAAGTCGAGTTGGAAGCTAACATCGTCGGCTCCCTGTTCATCGAAAAAGCTCCCTGCGACAAGATAAAAGCCAGGAGTGCCCGGCGCAAATGTGCGGAGCGGCGTCTGCGTATGGCCCGATAATGGCTCGATGCTGGGTGCCGATATCAGGTTGGTGAGTGGTTCGAGGGTGCCATCCGCGAAGCGTAGCGTGCGCAGGTCGCTTCGGGTACCCAGACGCGGACTATCTCCATAGCGGATGTCGCCGCGCCCGCCATACAGGTCAATGAAGCTGCTGCCACTGAAGACGGCCGTGTGCAACGCCCGCCGGATGGGTTCGCTACCGGTGAAAGGCACAACGGTGAAGGTGCGCGTGGCGGGATCATATATCTCCGCGGTCTCGACCAGATCTGACACGTTGCGAATGTCGTCGGTACGGCTGCCACCCAGAATGAGCACGCGTCCGTCGGGAAGGAGGGTGGCGGTGTGACCGGTGCGGGGTTCGTTGAG
>Ga0102947_1000473_pt1 | contig 14464 bp, 11 predicted proteins | sample SalPon2A_A_D2_MG_FD_78210 | JGI IMG/M metagenome (GOLD analysis project Ga0102947, IMG submission 78210) | Soil microbial communities from South San Francisco under conditions of wetland restoration - Salt Pond MetaG R2A_A_D2_MG | ecosystem: Environmental > Terrestrial > Soil > Wetlands | place... | reverse complement strand
CCATCCTTGGCTGGTCCGTCCTTGGCAAACTCATACTTTTCTTAAATAATTCCTTATCTGCATATCCCCAGCTGGCCCCCTTGCCGTCTTCTTTGTGGAGTTCATAGTTCTTTCCGAAGCCTGATTTATCCAGGAGAAAGTCAATATTTTCACTGCGCAGGAATTTTTCCACGTTGTCAAAAGAACTGTTGGTCCCCTGATAAAAGGAGGTGTTATATCCATTGTTCTTCAGGATGCTGTAAAGCGTAAGTTTATTGGGATACTCCTCCAATTCCATAAATCCGCTTTTGCCAAAGGGCAGGGAACCCATCAATGACGGGAGGACCCCGAACGTACGGCCGGTATTACTGAGGCAGTTTTCCCAATAAAGGGATTTGGTGGACAGCGAATCCAAAAATGGGGTAAAACCCCCGTACTCAGCCCCCTCGCCTACAAAGTCCCGTCCCAAACCTTCCACCATAAGGAATACAATATTTGGCTTCTGGTCCTTCAATCCGAAATATTCTCCCAGCACATCTTCCATTTCGGGACGCTTTATCAATGGGTATTCCACCCCCGAATTATAGGTGTTGTTCTCCGTGGAGGTGCTATACAGGTTTAGGGCCAGGTACTGCGTCTTGTTCTGATTTATGGGCTTCCCCTCGCTAAAAAGTGTTGCGACGAACAGACTGAAAAGAATGATCGTAAAGGGATAAAGACTGCTGATCCTGTGATACACCTTTGAGGTTAACCGGTAGAAACCGAAAAACGAGGCAATAATCACTACAACCCCTATGATCAGTGAAAATGACATTCCTCCCGAATTGGAGATGGTAATTTTAATGTCCGCTATACTGTACCCCAGGAGGTCTGATCCCAATGGCACCAGAGTAGTACAGTAATAACTAATGAGTACGGCCTCCAGGATCAAAAGAAGGATCAGTATCCCGAAAATGAGGTTGAATCCATATCTGGGCCTAAAATTCTCCCAAAAATTGAAGGGAAAGACAAAGATAATCCCGATAATTGAGGCATATCCTATTTGATGGACCAGGGCTATTACGAAACTAATACTGAAAATACTATCCACCACCCCCTTTATATACAGGTTCGTATACTGATAAATTGACAATAGCAGCAAACTCGAGAAAAAGGCAATTATCAACCTTGTATAATGCCTTAAATCATAGTTGTCTAACTGACTTGTATTCATAGTGTTATGCTTTACTAAAACCTTTTCTGGTCAGGGTGCCCCAGCCCGATTTTATCCGAAATAATTTTTTATAGTTTCCCCGGATCGCCGAAAAGGTTACAATAGGGTGAAAAACAAAGGGTTCTATCAGGGCAAAGAGTATCAGGGTCATAATATCTTTTGTCCTGGTATACTGGTTATAAGTGTATACCTCCCATAAAATGGCATAGAAGGAAAACATGATGGAAAAGCTGTACACCATAAAAGTCAGGGCAATAAAAAAATCTATATTGAGTATCCCCAGGTAATAAAACACCACTATGGAGAAGAGCCCGGTAAGTTCCAGGATGGGTGCCAGCCATTCGTAGAAAAACCAGTACGGGTAGCTCAAAAGGCCTAACCTTCCAAATTTGGAGTTAAAAAACATATCCTTATGTTTAAACAGGGTTTCCAGGTTGCCCCTTGACCAACGATCCCTCTGATCTACCAGCATTTTTACACTTTCGGGGACCTCGGTCCAGCACAACGGGTCCGGTATATATTCGATGGTGTATGCCTCACGCCTGTCGTGCATGTACCTTCGCATGCGGAAGATGATCTCCATATCCTCACCTACTGTATTAGTATCATATCCTCCAACTGCGAGCGCTATTTCACGGTCAAAAAATCCAAACGCCCCTGAAATGATCAGGAGGCTGTCTAATCGGCCCCATGCCATCCTCCCCAAAAGAAAAGAACGGGTATATTCCAGCAATTGAAATTTTGCCAGCCAATTGGCCGGCAAACGTATTTCTTCAAGGGCTCCCCCGGAGATACGACAGGAATTCGCAATACGAATAACCCCTCCAACGGCAATGACACGCTTTTTGCTTCTTTGAAAGAACGACTTAACCACATGAAGGAGGGAGTCTGGCATCAGCAGGCAGTCCACGTCTATGCATCCCACATATTTGTTTTCCGAAAGGTGGATTCCGGTATTCAGCGCATCTGACTTACCCCCGTTTTCCTTGTCAATGACCGTAAGTTTGGAAAAGGATCGCTGTCTGGATTTATAGACGCCGCGTATCGGTTTCGATTTCCATTCCGGGTCAGCTCTGTAGGGAATTGTTTCAAGATCATAGGCCGCGATCATTTTTTCAAGAGTATCGTCCTTACTGCCGTCATTAACCACCATAACCTCATAATTCACGTATCGAAGCGATAAAAGGGAGCGTATATTCTCTACGATTGTCAGCCCTTCATTATAGGCAGGTGCAATGATTGTAATACTGGGCGCCAAAGGGGAAGCCATGATCTTGGACAGATTCCCGAAACTGTTTTTTTTCCTGTAATGGATGGAATTCCGGGTAGACAGGTAACCCATTGTACTGAATATGATAAAGAGGGTTATGGTAAACATCATGAATACGATGTTTATATATTCAAGAAGGACGTTGAATACTCCGCTGTCCATTAGGCCTATCGATGATTTTTATAGGAAGGAAGATTACCCGTGGCATACGAATCTGGCCTTTCTTCCATGATCAACTCAAAATCTACCTGAAATATGTCAAATGGACCTGCCGGATCATCGCTATCATCCATGGGAAAACAATTTTCAAGGGTTCCTGCGGATGAGGCTGTTTTATTGGAAGCCGCTTCCTCAATCCGGGTTTCATGGGTACCAACTTCGATTCGGGCCATCCCATCAACCGTCTTGTCGGCTTCCGGGTCATTTGCTCCTAAGTTGTTACCAATTTGTTGGGAGGACAATAAAAAATCTTCTAACTGCACTTTAATTTTGGCAGCCTTGACCCTGACGTCCTTATTTTCATCGTGTTCCAGGGATTCTAGGAAGTGCAGTTCCTGTGTTTCTCCGACTGCCAGCACCTCGTCCAGCAAAATCAGTTTTGATTCGGAATCGAGGGTCCTGAAAAGCTCATAAAAGATACTTGCCCTGTCTGTGACCTCTTCACAGTTCACTCCCTCTGCGGAAGGAGGGTCTACTTCAGTACCCCCTGCAAGGGTTTCTGCCTTCACTTCCGGTTCAAATTGCAGATCAATCTCCCCGGCAGCCTGGGGTATGGCGCCCAGCACCTGATCATAAGTCACTTCAATCCCGTCAACCCCACTACGGGCCGTATTATCCTTTTCTTCCACCTCAGACGGTTGGGGGGTATTGTCGGCAGGCGGCATTTGAGATTCGTTTACTTCCTCAAAGTAAACCTCTATCTCATTTAACCGCAAAGTTGAAATCTTCTTTGTTTTGTCCATGTCAGTTGATCTTGTTGCTTCGGTCACCAGGGGAATAAAATCCACGGCCATTTCTTTATCACCATCATGGTTTTCGCGAATCCGGTGTAAAATGTTGTTTAACTCAATACTGAATTTTTCATTTTCATGGATCACTTCTGTTTCAACTTCTATATCCGTAAGAGGGTTCAGGGGAGCGTCCGCAGGCTCATATTCTTCTTCCGCCTGCCCAATACCTTCTACAATAGGAAGGAAATCGAGTGGCAATAGCCCCTGCCCGGTGGAGGTTGCATCGGCCAGTATATCTTCCAACTCCTCCATAAAACAGAGTTCAAAGATGTTTTCATCTTCGGTTTCAGCGTCTAACAGCGTTTCCCATTCGGCCGGAATATCCAATAATTCATTTGTGTTTTCATCCTGTACAACGGCCTCTTCTTTTGAGCCCTCTTCCTTAGGAATAATGTCCTCTTCCCGATTAATCTCGCTTTCCTGAACCATTTCCGGTTCTTTTTTCGGTGTCTGTTCCATTTCGGACTCCATGGCTGCCATTTGGTCTTCATATGGAATGGTGGTCACTATATCATGGGTGGGCATTATGGAATCCGGCGCTATGGTATTTATGGCACCCAACGCTTTGCTTCTAACCATAAAGCTTCCTTCCTTCTGTTCAACCTGTTTCAGAAAAGGAATCTCTTCCTCACTGCCCAGATCGGCAATCGCATCCAGGAGCAATAGTTTTACATTGGCACTGCAATTCCAGAACATGGCTTTTAAGGTATCAATCGCTTCAAAAACACAGAACTCCTTGATGCAATAGATGGCCTCGGCTTTAATTCCATCATTCCTGTGTTTTACGAGCTCAATCAGGCTGTTATTGGCATCGTTTTGCCTGTAATATTTGATCAGGCGAAGAGAAAAAAGGACAACGTCTTTATTTTTTGAGGTGAGCCAGGCTTTAAATCGCGGGGGTTGAAAATCTTCCAAATTCCGGATGACATCCAACAGTTTTAGCTGTTGCCATTCGGAAATTTTGTATTTACAGGTATCCAAAAAGTAAATAATACCCTTATGTTTTAAGCTAACGGTGGCCATTTGAGCCTGTTTTCTGATGACTCCACGGCGATGGTTGATAAATTTTTTGATAAACCCATAGGACTCTTCAACCTGAAGTTGTGTAAGCTCTAAAATCCCCTGGGAGATCACCTCCCACCGCCAGCTTTTTAATTTTTCAAAGGCGTCGAGATGTAATCCGAGATCGCGGTATAAATTAAAGAGTCGGTTTCTCGCATCCCCTGCAATATCTTTTTGCAAATCGAGAAGTACTTCCACCATGACCTTGCGGTTGAAGTCGTCTTTCAGGAGCTGGCGGATCTCCATTTTCATTTGTACATAGTCATATTTTTCCTGGAGGGAAGCATCGTCCCCAAAGAACAGAAAATTGCTGATCATCGGGCCCAACTCCTTCTTCCTTTGGGCGACTGCACTCGATTTACGGGCGAGCCGGTTTCTCAAATAGAATGCAAACAGGAAATAGAGTAAGCCAAGACCAACAAACAAGGCGCTCAGATCCCATAAAAGATCCGCATGGATCTGTGGGACCAGCGGAAGTACAATGTTATGATATGCAACGCTTACCAGACTCACATTCTTATGTTTTACCCAGTTCCCTTCCCACTCTGACCAAAAGTTCTGAAGGGCTTACAGGTTTTGATATAAAGTCGTTTGCCCCTAATTCGAAGGCGTTTAAGACATTTTCTTCATTCCCTGCCGAGGAGATAATTATAACGGGGATCTTTAATTTAAGTTCATTGCGAACGTAGTCTACAAGTTCTATCCCAGAGAAATACGGCATCATAATGTCCGTAACAATAATATCCGGTACGCTACCCGCCAGAAATTCCATTACTTCCTTTCCATCATGGACAAGCTGTACTTCATAACCCCCTTTTTGGAGTCGATAGTTTAACAATGAACCGAGGAGTGCATCATCTTCCGCCAGCAATAGTTTCTTTTTTTCCGTGATCATAGTTTTTTTCTACTTCAGTTTTTCCAAAGCCATATCTATCGCGATTTCAATTTTTGGATACTCTTCAAGAAAACAATCAAACAAAAAATTCAGGTGCTTTACATCCCGATCGGTTTTGCAAACAGCTTCTATCTGTTCCGCAATACCCAATAATTCTGTGGTTTTCATCATCCTCAGCCCGCTTTTTATTTTATGAGCTGCAAAGCGGACCCCTTCAAAATCCATATTCTGAAGATGTATTTTAAGCTGACCGATGAACTCCAGTGCATTTTGCTTAAATAACAGGACCAATTCCTCTAACAAGTCCAATTGACCCAGACAATCTTCAAGTACAGGCGTAAGATCGACCCTTGTCGAAGCCCCTTTCAACCCCTTATCAGGTTGAACCGTTTTGGAAATTATTTTGCGTGCATTCCCCATATCCATTGTTTTAAATGATCTGTCTGATTTTGTTTGAATAGCCTGTTTCGCCGACTTTTTTTCCGCCCCGGCATTAAGGTCCCTGCCTACGAGGCCCGCAATATCTGAAGACGCCAGGACGGCATTCAGATAATTGATCTGCTCATAGGTAAGGTAAGTTGCCTCCAAAGCACCAGTGGATTCACTGGCTTCTGAATGATGCCCCGTTTTCGATTTTTGTGTTCCGGTGGTTGCAAAATCTGCCGATTGCTGTATTTCAGGTTCCTTATGGCAACCGGGAGGCTTTGATTCCCTGCCTGAGATCTCCGATACGTCCCGGTTAATTTTTTGTTCAAGATGTCGCCTGAAGGCCCCTAATTTATCTTTGAGTTCCCGGGCTTCCGTTGCCTTTAGCTGTTCGTAAGAGTATGCGCGCAGGGTTGCCTCGAACTCGGATAGTTTGGTCAGTAGGATTCTAATATTCAAAACAGGGGTCGGTTTGGGTTTACTTGAAAGGCAATTAAAAATTCTGGGATACTTAGCTACTCGTGATAATTTAACATTTGTAAATTTCTGGTTGTTATTTGTTTAAAACTCATCATTTCATGAAGCGTGTGCAATTAAATGTTACCTATACCCCATTTTGTGTTGTCAAATTGCTTTATTTGTAGGTTTAAAATTCTTACAATATGCGACATGCGATTTTTATTATGTTTCTCCTGCTAACATATTCCTGTGGAGAAGTGGATAAAAAGCCTGTGGGAGATATGGAAAACAGGGCCTTGGACATTCACAAAAAGGTGATCACAATTGACACCCATGCCGATATTGATGTAAAGAACTTTACAGATAGCATTAATTACACGCACCTCCTGGACACCCAGGTGAACCTGCCGAAAATGGAAGCTGGCGGTCTGGATGTTGCTTGGTTTATAGTATACACCGGGCAGGATACTTTAAGCGCTGATGGTTATGGCAAAGCCTACGATAATGCCATTTCAAAATTCAATGCCATACACAAGTTTTGCGAAGAAATCGCCCCGGACCAGATAGAACTGGCGCTTAATTCGGCCGATGTACGGAGGATTTTCAAAACCGGGAAAAAGGTAGCAATGATTGGCGTGGAGAACGCCTACCCGGTTGGTGCAGACCTTAAGCGTATTGAGGAGTTTCACCAACGGGGCGCCAGGTATATGTCATTATCTCATAACGGCCATAGTCAGTTCTGTGACTCCAATACAGGCGAGAGCGACGGAATATGGTTACATAATGGTTTAAGTATATTAGGTAAAAGTGCTGTAAGTGAAATGAATAGACTCGGGATTATGATAGATGTTTCTCATCCCTCCAAGGCCTCGATGCAACAAATGATATCGCTGAGTAAGGCTCCTGTAATCGCCTCACATTCATCGGCCAGAGCCCTCTGTGATCACAGCAGAAATCTGGATGATGAACAACTGCTTCTGATAAAGGAAAATGGTGGTGTGGTATAAACCGTCGCCTTCCATTCGTACCTGAACACGGCCAAAAGCCAGGCCCGGGAAGCGTATATTAATGATCTCTACCAGGAGGTTGCCGATTCCCTTGGGATAGACTGGTACGAGGAAGAGATGATTTCCAGCCTCAGCGAAGCCCGGCAGAAGGCTTATTTGGAATCCAGGGAGCGGGTGACCGCCACCGCCGAAAAGCTGATAAAAACGCGACAGGATGTCCCTGAGTCAGTAAATGTCGCTGACCTTGCGGACCATATCGATTATATGGTAAAACTTATCGGAATTGACCATGTGGGTATCAGTTCGGATTTTGATGGAGGTGGCGGAATTGAAGGCTGGTCCGATGCCTCCGAAACTTTTAATGTGACGCTCGAATTAGTAAGACGCGGCTATTCGGAGGAGGAAATCGGGAAGCTATGGGGCGGAAATTTACTGCGTGTGCTTGATGAGGTTCAAAAAGTGTCCGAAGAATGGCCCACCTCCTGAGAATTCCACCGCAGGTATGTGGATAAGGCAACAGCAGGCTGAAGGATCGTCGTGATCAAAAGATATTGTGGACGGCTCCATTTTTAGGTCCGGTAAACCCTCCTCCGATACCACTTCAGGTTGGATGCGTGTGGAAACTTTTCACCCGGGTGCTATTTAACATTATTTAAGAACGATATGATAAAGTATGTTAATCTTACAATAAACTTTTCTTAATTAGTTTTCCAATTGGCTTTTTAAAAAATATTTTTAGTGCTAACTAAGCCATCATATCATGCAAACACTCGCTAAATACTTTGTTGCCATCCTCCTGTCCCTTCTCTTTCAAATAATTCCGGATACCCAGCCTGAAGATCAATTGGCGGAACAATGTTCCGATGAGCCCATTGAAACACAGTATAGTTGTCATATAGAAATAAAGGATGTGAAAGGAATGATTTAGTGTCTTATGAAAGTGGCAGAGAGCACCTCGTATTATTCCGATCCTCATTTTACGCTTTCCGAAATCCCCCAATGGAAAGCCAATCTATATCGATTTTTGTCGGTGAATGTATGGGGTAACCTTCCAAGTCCTTTACAGCGGAGCCTGTCGGCGCTCTATGCGGCTTCCTACGATCAACCCATTACCAAACGGATTATTAGGCCATATATCCAATATTATTATAAGGATCCCGACTACCTTTCTAAATTCAGACCGCCCGGAAACAAATCTGATTTTCAAAATTTCCAGGATTTTTTTATCCGAAAATTTGCAGAAACTCCCAAAAACCACAGTCCTTTCGTATGGCCGTGCGAAGGGCTGTTGTGCGATACGGGAAACGTAAATAGACTGGGCCCGGTACGGGTAAAATGCGACACCCGGTCCGTTACCACCATCTTCGGAATGGACGAAGGGGAAATTCCGGGGTTTTATCATTTTACGAATGTGTTCCTTCATAACAAGAACTACCATCGTATTCATGCACCCGTAGGTGGTAAGGTTAGCCGAATACAGCATATCCCCGGCGACCTGGTGGTGCTTCGCCCCTGGATATACAAACAAAATCCATCGCTTCCCGCTTTTAGGAATGAGCGTTTCAACGTGGATATAACAGACTCCGAAGGCAGGGTATGGTATTTATCGATCGTAGGGGGACCGGCTGTAGGCACCATAAAGATGGCAGATGCCATTGCCGTTGGATCCCCTGTTGAAAAACTGGAGGAACTGGCGCTTTTTTACCTTGGATCCACCTGTTGTATGGCCGCACCCAGAGCCCCCAGGCTGCATACAAAAAATAGTTTCGTCGAGGTGGGTGCCACCTATTAGCTAAAATGTAGTTCCCGCTTTTATTAAGGTTTCTGGAATGTGAAGCTGCACCGGTAGTTCCTTATTGATTTTCTCTATAAAATAGGCGGTAAGCAAGGGGGACTCCAGTTCCTGGTTTTGATGAATAAAGAAATGGATCTTCCGCAACCCCTGTTTGTGCCATTCTTTTAACCGAAATACCCAATCATCCAGCCTTGCAAAATCACTCTTGTGGTTGGCACCCACGTAGCGTACAAACGCTTCATCATTGGTGAGCCTCATATGTAAAAGATCCCGCCTTCCTGCGGTATCTACCAGAATATTGGCCATATTGTTTTCCTGGAGCAGGTGATACAATTCCCTGGAAACAACGGGGTCCGCGTACCAGTCCGGATGACGGAACTCAATGGCCAGGCGAATATCCCGTGGCCAGCAATCCACAAAGCGCAGTACCCTGTCCCAGTTTTTGGGCCCAAAATTAGAATGCATCTGCAAAAAAATAGTTCCCAACTTTTTGCCGAGTTTTGAGGTAAACAGTAAATATTCGTCCAGGATGGGAAATACCGCCTCATTCAACCTCCTCAAATGGCTGACACTGTTGACGATCTTTGGAAAGAACTTAAAACCCTCCGGGGTTTTTTCATACCATTGATCGTAGGTGCTTTCCGGAAATATACGATAGAAAGTGGCATTGAGCTCAATAGCGTTAAACTGGGTTGCATAATAGGACAATTCATCCCCGGTACCCCGGGGATAGAAATTCTTAAGATCCCTGCGGTTCCATTTGGCGCAACCTACATAAACCGTTAGCGGTTCCCTTTTTAAACCTCCAGCCAGTATCCCGGCAGTTTGCGGATGGTCCGGGGGAAGGGTAAAATCTATCGTTTCGGGATGGTCTACTCGTCCAAATTTCATAAGGATGGGGGCGTGGGTTTACAAGCGTATGAATCAGGTAAATACAATTCCTGTTTTTCCAGCTTTAAATTATTCAGAATAAGCTATATATGTCCATTTAATTGAACTATAAAATTATATCAAATCCCATTGCATATTCACTTTTGATCTCACTGTGGCAATGTGCAATTGTTGATATATACGGTCTTCTTATTGACAAACTCCCTGATTCCATGATGGGAAAGTTCCCGGCCGTACCCCGAGATTTTAACCCCCCCAAAAGGTAATCGGGGATCGCTCTTTACCAATTCATTAACAAAGACGGCCCCTTCGTAAAATTGGGGGATCAGGCGGGCTGCCATCTCCATATCAGAGGTAAACAGGGATACGCCCAGGCCAAAGTCCGAGGCATTTACAAGATCTACCGCTTCCACTTCACTTTCAAACCGTGTTACTCCTATAACCGGCCCAAAAGACTCTTCCCTGAATAGAGGCATCTCAGGAGTTACCCCTTCTACAATGGTTGGTTCATAATATGTGCCTTGCCTTTTCCCTCCCAACAAAATCTTTGCGCCCATTGTGAGCGAATCCCGAACCTGTTTTTCAATTTCTTCCGCCAGATCTTCCCTGGCCAGTACCCCTATATAGGTGTCCGTGTCCATCGGATCTCCGCTAACCAATGCCGCAACTTTGCGTTTAAACAAGGCTATAAACTCATCGGCAATTCCGGATTGCAGCAGCAAACGCTTCCCGGCGATACAACTCTGGCCGGTATTCTGGAAGCGGGCCTGAACACAGATATCCACGGAAACCTCAAGGCTGGCATCATTAAATACGACCAATGCGTTACTGCCACCGAGTTCCAGGACCGATTTCTTGATTTCCCTTGCCGCCAGGGCCGCCACGGAAGCTCCTGCCGGTTTACTGCCTGTAAGGGTTACTGCCTTTATGATTTTGTCCTGTAATATGGATGCTACGGCTTCGCTGCCTACCACCAGATTTTGAAAACAACCCTTTGGAAATCCGGCATTTTCAAAAACTTCCTGGATATGCTGAGCAGATTTCATGACGTTAGAAGCGTGTTTCAGGACGCCAACATTGCCTGCCATCAGCGCCGGCGCCGCAAAGCGAAATACCTGCCAAAAAGGATAATTCCAGGGCATAATAGCGAGGACAACCCCCAGGGGTTCAAAGCGTACAAAGCTTTTATCGGCATCCGTTTCAATGATCTCGTTCGCCAATTGCATTTCTGCATGCTCTGCGTAATATTCACATACCCACGCACACTTTTCCACTTCTGCGATAGCCTGTACGATAGGTTTTCCCATTTCCAGGCTGATCGTTTCTGCATATTTTCCCTTATTATTCCTAAGTTCCTTCGCTGCATTTAACATGAGGGAAGCGCGCTCGGAGTAAGCGGTCAATTTCCAGTCCTGAAAAGATTTTTCGGCTAGTTCCAGCGCTTCCCCAATGCCTTCCTGCGATAATTCTTCAAATTCATATAAGGATTTCCCCGTATAGGGATTCGTAGATTTTTTCACGCTTATTTTATTTTTAAAAATCAGCCATTCCTGCAGGCTTGCATTTCCCGTTCTTGAATCCAATGCATAAAGGAGCCGGGAAGTATGAATCTACCCGGATCATCCTGGAGAGATCGTTCTGCCATTGTCAGTTGAACGCACACCCCGTCACAGGTAAACCGTACAATTCTGTGCGGCCGCCTTATAAATGGCTTCCACTACGCGGATATCACGCAGGCCTTCTTCACCCGGCACGATCAGCGGGGTATTGTTCATGATAGCCGCCGCATCTTCATCCATTTGCCTGGCCTGCTGGCTCGGTAATTGAAAATTGATGACGGTTCCATCCGACATACTTCCCTTATTTCCTCCGTAAGAAGAGTGAGGTTCCATTTTAAGCCACCCCTTTTCATAATTCACTTGAAGGTAATTCATCTGAATGCCAAAACTGGTATGGCAAGCCGCACGGGCCCCGCTTGGAAATTCTAACTGGAACATCATGGTTTCCTCCACCTCATGATATACATCCGGTCGTGTCGTGGAGGCCTGGGCCGAAACCGAGACGGGTTCCTCTCCTGAGGCCAGTCGAGCCCCCTGGAGGGCATAGACCCCCATATCTCCCATGACACCGCCACCAAGGTTTTTCTTTTGCTTCCAGTGGTCGGTTCTCCCGTCGAAATAACCCGCTGCCGAGGTAATCATTTTTACTTTTCCAAAGGGTTGTTCCCTGGCAACCTTCATATAGGCCTGAATATTCGGATCATGCTGGCAGCGATATCCTATGGCCAGCTTTACCTTATTCTCTTTACAGGCTTTGATCATAGCATCACACTCCGTGACGGAGGTTGCCATGGGTTTTTCGCACCATACATGCTTCCCGGCCTTGGCGGCCCTTATCGAATATTCGGCATGCATGGATGGCGGGAGGACCACATAGACTACATCAATATCCGGATTCTCCGCAATCGTATCAAAATTCTTGTAGGAGTAGACGTTTTTGTCCCTGATGCCATATTGTTCCTGCCATTTCGGGATCTTTTCAGGACTTCCGGTTACAATTCCGCGTAGTTCGCAATTTTTGGTCGATTGCAATGCAGGTGCAAGTAAATCTGTACTATAATACCCCAGGCCTACCAGGGCAACCCCAAGCTTCTTTGCTTGTTGCGGCCGTCCTCCCGAAACCAGTATTTGAGGGGCAAATGCGGCAGAAGCCGCTAAAAGCCCTGTTTTTTGAATAAATTCCCTTCTTTGTTTTTTCATAGTTCGCGATTATGCGATTAAAATACAACAAGAAGTGAAATAAATCAATGGATTTATTTGGCGAATGCAAGGAAATCAATTTTATGCAGCTTTGGCGGCTATACCGCCATTTTGAATGTTCCGCAAAAAAGGTATTCAGGCCGGCCGACGGATCAGGTGCCCAGGCCCATGTCCTCCAGCGTATCCATGGCCCTGTTTAATAGGTCGATATTGCCGTTTAAAAGGTCGTTCCTTGTAATCTTGTGAAAAATATCAGGAACAATGCCCAGATCTTCAATAGGTTCCCCATTTTTACGTAAAATACGACGGACGGCAAAATTAAAATTGGCCGCTTTTGGCAATTTGATCAGGGAACTGTGATCAACTTTTGCCTCGTCGATGAGTTTTCTCAAGGTTTCGTGGTTCCAGACATTGGCACCCCCTGCCCCCGTATTGGCATGGGTTCCGATCACTTTTCCCAGTTGATGGTCCTGGAATCCTGCAGCAAACATGTCTGCCGCACTGTAACAAAGGGCATCTGTAATCAATAGCATGGGCTTGTTATATCCCTTTTGAAAATCCTTCCTGTCTTTTAAGACGGTTATGGGATACCCCGATGAATAGGGATCCCCCGTTCTTTTTGACAATCCTATGGACCTTGTCCAGCTAGACAGGTCTATGATCTCACTTGACGCATCGTATTTCTCACACAGGTTAAGCGTAAGTTCGGAATTTATAAATTGTGCTTTTTGAAATTCAATACCCTTTCCAACAAGGTATGCCAACAGGAGTTCACTGGCAGTAATAAGGCCGCCACCGTTCCCCCGGATATCCAGAATCAGTGCTTCGTTTTCACTTGCTTCGAGCTGTGACAGGACCTCCCTGAAATCAGCTATGAATTTCTCTGCACTCTGGACGGCAAAACTGTATATCCTGATATATCCGGCCTTAAGTTTTCTTCCTTCCCGCTTCACTACCCGGCCCTTCATGGTTTTTGGAAAATTGGTCGGGCGAAGCCAGCTGCTCTTCTTGCTTACCTTCTTTGTTTTTGAAACATCACTGTACAGGTTGGCTTTCATCTGGTTGACTGATAAGGTATCATAGTCGAACCCGTTCGCAACCACAGTGGCATTTAATGCCTGCTCCGTCCGGTCAAAATATGGAGGGTAATAAGATACCAGCCACTCCAGGTCAATAGTGAATCGCTGCTGCTGACCCGGATCACAACACGTTAAGGTTACCATGTGTTCTTCAGGGGGTGTGGATGTGGCCAAAGACCGTATGGTCAGTGTGTCAAGGCCCCTGGCCATCCTGGCATCCTTGTTGCTCCCGGATTGATTTTCAGAATTTAAGGCAATGGCCCTCTTTATTGGAATGTTGTTCCAATAGAGGACCTGCAGCCCTTTAGCCAGTTTTGATTCGTGCTTTACAATGTCGTTGAAGACGGTGGTGATAATATATTCCGGTTCCGTATCCTCCTGGGTCGCATAAAACTCCTCAATGAGGAAGGGAAGGAAGGCAAAGCGGTTCTTGTAGGGAAATGGAAGGATGTAACGGGTATGAAGATCCCTCAGGGAACTAAAGATATCGAGCAATTCCTTATGGAAATTATGATCGTCGCCGTAGTCTTCATTATTAGACAGGTTGTATTTAATGTCGCGGATCATCAGGTTGATCCTGTCTACCGGGTTGATCGCGTACATGGAGCGTTTCAGGATT
>Ga0102947_1000472_pt1 | contig 14489 bp, 15 predicted proteins | sample SalPon2A_A_D2_MG_FD_78210 | JGI IMG/M metagenome (GOLD analysis project Ga0102947, IMG submission 78210) | Soil microbial communities from South San Francisco under conditions of wetland restoration - Salt Pond MetaG R2A_A_D2_MG | ecosystem: Environmental > Terrestrial > Soil > Wetlands | place... | reverse complement strand
GTTCTCGCAGAGCAGCCGATAAGCTTATAGAACAAGGCCGTGTAACCATTAATGGAGAAATTCCTGAAATGGGAGCTAAAGTAACTCCTGACGATAAAATTTATGTAGACGGAAAACTAGTTGAACACGTTGACAAAGAGTTTACTTACCTTGCTTTCAACAAACCTGTCGGCATTGTTTGTACAACAGATACACGAGTTGAAAAAAATAATATTATAGACTATATTGGATATCATAAACGCATATTTCCAATTGGAAGATTAGATAAACCTAGTGAGGGCTTGATCCTTTTAACCGATGATGGCGACATTGTTAATAAAATACTCCGAGCGAGTAACAACCATGAGAAAGAATATGTTGTAACGGTTGATAAACCAATTTCCCAAACATTTGTAAAACGTATGTCTAATGGTGTACCTATTTTAGATACTGTAACACGAAAATGTAAAGTTGAAAAACTTGGTTCTTACGAATTTAAAATAGTACTTACTCAAGGACTCAATAGACAAATAAGGCGTATGTGCGAATTTTTAGATTATGAGGTTAAAAAATTGAAACGAGTTCGTATCATGAATATAAAGCTGGATGTTCCTGTTGGTAAATATCGTGAATTAACCAAAGGCGAAATGCAAGAACTTCAAAAGTTATTACAAGGCTCTACTAAAGAGTTTAAACCTAGAAGAAAAACATAATGTTAGGTTTACAAAAAAGTATATTCGATTTAAAACGAACGTTGCTGATTATTCTAATCATTCTTTGTTTAGCAATTACCTTTGAATCATTTCAGCAACTATATTACATTAACAGATATCAGCTAGCAGCCGATGTAACCTTTTTTGGCGTTGCAAAATGTCAAGCTTTAAGATGGATAGTTTGGTTATTACTTTCATACATTCTTTACAAATATGCTGAAACCAATGCTTCAAAAACAAAATTATCCACTCTCGATATTATTAAATATTCTCTGTTAATTACTGGTTTGGTTATTTTAGGTATCATTATTATTTCAATCTTACAATTTTTTGTTTCGGACACACCTTTCGATTTAAGTTTATTATTTGAAGAATATATTCCGTTTTTCTCATTTCAGAAAGCGCCAATCTATACGTTAGGTTACATTGCGGTTGCTATAATTCTGAATTTGTATTTTGCCAATTTAAAGCTACAAATAGATGTACTTGAGCTCGCAGAGTTAAAGAAAACCAATCAAAATCTTTATCATAAATTAAGAGCTACAAACGATGACAAAACCAATATTTTAAATATAAAAATTGGCAATAACCACAAAATTATTTTGGTTAATGACATCAGCTGGATTGAAGCAGATGATTATTGTGTTAAGGTTCACACATCAAACCTAAAAACCTATACCATGAGAAGCAGCCTTAAAGCTTTGGAGGAAAAATTAAATAATAATTTTTTAAGAGTTCACAGAAAAGCTATTGTTAATATGGATGTAGCCAAAGAATTAAAATTATCACAATCACCTTATTTACTGCTTCAAAATAATGAAGAAATTCCAATTTCTAAAAGTAATCTTAAAGCTGTAAAAGATTTTATTTCAAAATAATTAGCATTCCTTTAACCAAGCTTACTGCAAATTTCTTGCAACTCTCTGCAAAAAATAGTTCTGCATTCTAGTTTTTACTTACTTGAATAAAAATTTAAAAACCATGAAAAAAATTATCTTTATTTCGGTATTATTACTTTCTTCAGTTACTACAAATGCACAATACAGTTATGAGCCTTCTGAAGAGTTTCCTTTCGGCAGGCCTAACCCTGAAGCTCCACAACAAATTAAAGACTTCGATCCAATGATTGGTCTCTGCAATTGTAAATCTACCTCAAGAAATCAAGATGGAACTTGGGCAGAAACAATTGATATGTTATGGAAATTTAAATACGTTGGCAACGGAATGATAGTCCAGGATGAAACTCTAAAAGAAGACGGAACACATTCTGGAAGCATAAGACAGTTTAGTGCAGATAGCAGCAGATGGTATGTACATTATTATACTACACGAGTAGCAACAGCAACGCTTCCAGCTTGGGAAGGTAATAAACAAGGTGATAAGATTGTTTTGTACAGAGATCAAAAAGCGCCTAATGGTATGGAGGGTTTTTATCGTATCACATTTTATGATATGAGCCAAAAAGGGTATAAATGGCTGGGAGAATGGGTAAATAAAGATGAAAGCATAGAATATCCTACTTGGAAAATTGAGTGTACGAAACAAAATAATTAAAATTAAGTGCTATTTTAGTTTATTAATTCTAAAATATGCCAACGCTATCACCTTTTCATCTAGCAATTCCTGTTCATAATCTTGAGGAATGTCGAATTTTTTATCGAGAAATTTTAAATTGTGAGGAAGGCAGAAGTAGTAATCATTGGGTAGATTTTAATTTTTTTGGACATCAGTTAGTTATTCACTATAAACCAAAATCTGAAGAAAAAATCCATACCAATTTGGTTGATGGTAAATCTGTTCCTGTCCCTCATTTTGGTATTATATTACCTTGGGAAACATTTCAAACTTTTTCTGAATTACTAAAATCTAAAAACGTAAAATTTATCATTAAACCTTATATTAGATTTGAAGGTCAAACTGGTGAACAAGCCACCATGTTTTTTTATGATCCTTCAGGCAACGCTCTTGAGTTTAAATCGTTTAAAGACACTAGTCAAATTTTTGCTAAATAGAAAATTAATCATTTCTAGTCTTGTTTCTCTCACAAGCCAATAAGGTGTTTTTAAGAAGCATTGCTATGGTCATTGGTCCAACACCTCCAGGAACTGGAGTAATATAACTGGCTTTTTTACTTACGTTTTTAAAATCTACATCTCCAGTTATTCTATAGCCTTTTGCAGTAGTTTCATCTGGAACACGAGTTATGCCAACATCTATAATCACTGCATCATCCTTAACCATTTCTGCCTTAAGGAAATTTGGTACACCCAAAGCCGATATAATAATGTCTGCCTGACTCGTTATCTGAGTAATATTTTTTGTGTGACTGTGTGTAAGTGTTACCGTTGAATTTCCTGGAAAACCTTTACGACCCATTAGAATACTCATTGGTCTTCCTACAATATGGGAACGACCTATAACAACAGTATGTTTTCCTTGTGTTTCAACATCATATCTATCTAACAACTCTAAAATACCAAAAGGTGTTGCAGGAATGAACGTACTCATATCTAAAGCCATTTTTCCAAAATTCATAGGGTGAAACCCGTCAACATCTTTATCTGGATTTACAGCCATCAACACTTTTTGGGTATTGATTTGTTGTGGCAATGGTAATTGTATAATAAATCCGTCTATATCATCATCTTCATTTAATTCATCAATTTTATCTAACAACTCAATCTCACTAGTAGTATTTGAAAGTCTGACCATTGTAGATTTAAAACCAACGCGTTCACAAGCTCTAACCTTACTACCAACATAGGTTAAACTAGCGCCATCATTACCAACAATTACAGCAGCCAAATGTGGAACTTTTTCTCCATTTGCTTTCATTTTGTTAACCTCTAAAGCAATTTCGTCCTTAATATCGTTGCTAACTTTTTTTCCGTCTAGAATTGTCATGTTTTTATAGTTTTCAGTGGCAGTTTTCAGTGGCAGTTATATCAGACTACTCAACTTTTACTCCGAATTTATCTGGATTATTAATCATATAATTTATTAATTTCCCAATCTCTTTATTTTGTTCTGAACATTTTGAATAATTTTCAGATAAAATATATTTACATTGTAAAGAAAAATCTAACCAAGTATTCGTTTCTGAATTTTCTCCATCTGCATCAGTGAGCTTACTTATAAAATGCTTTGGATATCTTCTTTTTCTATAAGCTTCTGAAATATTCGCGCATACAGAACGAGAACTTCTTCTTATTTGGTCTGTTAAAGAATACGTTTCTTCTTTAGGAAATGTTTTGGAGGTTTCAAAAATAGACATTGCCAAGTCAAATGATTTTTGATAGGCCATTAATTTTTTGAAATCCATATTTTAACTGCTAACTGTTACTGAATACTGAAAACTGAATACTGAAAACTATGATTAACGCATGTTTTTCATAGCTTGCATCATTGCTCTTCCTTTTCCTCCTTGCATCATTTTCATCATTTTGCTCATCTGATTGAATTGCTTCAATAATTGATTTACTTCCTGAACCGAGGTTCCGGATCCTTTACCAATTCGTTTTTTTCTACTTCCATCAATTATTGAAGGGTTTGTTCTTTCTTTGGGTGTCATTGAATGGATTATAGCTTCAATACCTTTAAAAGCATCGTCATCAATATCAATATCTTTCATCATTTTTCCAGCTCCTGGAATCATTCCAACAAGGTCTTTCATGTTACCCATTTTCTTGATTTGCTGAATCTGTTTTAAAAAATCATCAAATCCAAACTGATTCTTTGCAATCTTCTTTTGAAGTTTTCGTGCTTCCTGCTCGTCAAATTGTTCTTGTGCTCTTTCAACCAACGAGACAACATCACCCATTCCAAGAATACGATCTGCCATACGAGATGGATAGAAAACATCTATAGCTTCCATCTTTTCTCCGGTACCAATAAATTTAATTGGCTTATTAACTACAGATTTAATAGACAGAGCTGCTCCACCACGAGTATCACCATCTAATTTTGTTAGTATAACACCATCAAAATTTAATACATCATTAAAAGCTTTTGCAGTGTTTACTGCATCCTGACCTGTCATAGAATCTACAACAAACAAGGTCTCTTGCGGTTGTATCGCTTTATGAATGTTTGAGATTTCGGTCATCATAACCTCATCTACTGCCAAACGACCAGCTGTATCTATAATTACTACATTAAACCCGTTGGTTTTTGCGTGAGCAATAGCTGCTTTTGCAATAGCAACAGGATCGTTATTCCCTTTATCACTGTAAACCTCTACGTTAATCTGTTCACCAACAATATGCAATTGATCAATTGCTGCTGGACGATAAACATCACAAGCAACTAATAAAGGTTTTTTTGTTTTTTTGTTTTTAAGGTAATTAGCTAGTTTTCCTGAAAACGTTGTTTTACCAGAACCTTGTAAACCTGACATTAAGATAACACTTGGCTCTCCTGAAAGGTTAATACCTTCAGCATCACCACCCATTAATTTGGTTAACTCATCCTTAACGAGTTTAACCATTAATTGCCCAGGCTGTAACGTAGTTAATACATTTTGGCCAAGGGCTTTTTCCTTAACAGTATTTGTAAATTCTTTGGCTATTTTAAAGTTAACATCGGCATCAAGTAATGCACGTCTTACTTCTTTTAAAGTTTCGGCAACATTAACTTCTGTAATACTACCATGTCCTTTTAAAACATGTAAGGCTTTATCTAACTTTTCACTTAAACTATTAAACATAATCTACTTCAAATTTTAAGAAGTGCAAATTTAATGATTTGTAGTTTATAAATAAAGTATATGATTATAAAAAGTCTAAAGAAAAAAGCTGCCAAAACTTTCGTCTTGACAGCTTTATAGTAAAGGGTAACTAACCAACTATAATTAACCTCAAAGATATGAAGCCCTTTACTAACCAACCATAACACTAAACATTATAGGACTTTTTCTAAAACTAATTTTCTCTCTATACTTCCCGAATTACTTAAATCATGTAATTCTATTCTGGTTTCTGAAACTTCTACAATTTTCCATCTGTGATTAAATTCACTAAACCCAGAATCCAATCCAAAATTCAATCCAAGATACAGACCTTCATTTCTATAAGCTAACCAAGCTCCGTAATCTACAATTTGATTATTTGGGTTTAGAATCTTAAGTCCGCCGTTTGCAAAGAAATCGATACTAAACATTGAATATTGGTCTGTTAAGATATCATTTTCAATTTGGTATAGGGCAAAGTTCCATAACCCATCTATTAATATGTCATTGATATAAACAAGATCTCCATCAACATCTGGACAATGTCTTCTTAATAGCATTTCACTATTATTGTTTTCAAGAACAACTTTATTTTCCTGAATAACAGTTATTAACCAATATAAATTAAGTTCTGGGCGATTGTCAAAACTCATCTGTAAAGCCAATCCAGCAGAGGTAGATAAAATATCCCAAGTACCAGTGATATACTCTCCATTAACTCTTAACTTAACAACTCCATTACTTTCAAATTTAAGTGGTGTACCAATATATTCTTGGTCATGATCATTATTATCAATCTGAATTCTTGCTACTCTCCAGATACATTCCTGTAATATAGCCTCTACCTGTTCTGGTGTTGGATCGTGAGCAACATCACAATTTTTGCGTAAAATTATTCTGTTACCACCTTCTGTAAACAATTTAATCTTTCCTGGTTCAATTTCATAAACAAACCATTCTAGAGTAAAGTCTACCAACGTATCAAATTCTAACGTAATTTTGGCACCATGATCTGACACTCTAGTTGACCATGTACCTGTAAGCATATCACCATTTCTAGCTCTAACTTTTACTACACCATTTTCAAAAAAGAACATTACGTATTCTCTATAATCATTGGCTAAATCTGTGTTATTTCTTCGAATATCATGAACAACCCAAGGGCAAGATACCAACAGATTATTTAAGCGTTCTTGAGTAAAATCGTCATCATTATAATCGTTATCATCATCTTCATCACAAATATGTCTCGCTTCTAGAATAACTCTACCTAGTTCAAAATAATTGTTTACTTCAATTGTAGAACCATCTTGGTAAATCATTGTTACAGGAAAATTCAAACTCACTAAAACTCCTGCTTCCAGATTATGAATAAATCTGTACAACTGTGTATCATTCTCTATTGTTATGACATCAATAACTTGAAAATTAGGATTGTAAACTGAAAATGAAATAGGATATTTAAAATCTATACATTCAATATCGTCATCTTCTTCATCAGTACTATTATCTCTTAAAGCATCAAGTTCTGTACGACTATTAACAACAACTTCAGAATGGTCTCTTAAAGTAACCGTTACAGGATATACAATTTCCAAAGTATCATCATCATCTTCAAAAGCATCAAAATTCAATTCAATTTTGTTATAGTCTTCAACTGAAGCTACAACAATCTGTTCTCCATTAGCAATAACGGTAACAGGTAATTTTAAAGATAATTCATTGGCGCCATCAATAATATTGTCTTTAGAGCCATCGTTAGTAGCTACTTTAGACATTAATTCGGCAACTTCTGAATCAGCTTCAAAAACCTGTTCTTCATTTGTTTCTGTAATTTCCATGGCTTCATCTTGACAAGATGAAAACATTAATAAGGCAAAAAAAGGTAATAAAATAAGTAGTTTAAAATTCGGTTTCATAATGTAGGTTTTTAAATTAGACATAGCATTTTTTGTTAATAGAACAGCATAGGTTTTAAAATTCCTACCCTAACGAATTAATTTTTTTAAATTAGCAGAACCTTATGTCCTGAATAAATGAGTAAACAACTACATGATAATGTGTGTGAAGAACACCTATTTTCTTCTATTTTCAATAAGTATTCTAAAGACCTTCACGATTTTTTATATTATAAATTCGGAGAACATTTAAACCCGAAAGACAAAGTACAAGAAGCATTTGTAAAACTTTGGCAAAATTGTAGTAAAGTGACTCCAGATAAAGCCAAAAGTTTTCTTTTTACTACAGCCAATAATTTGATGTTAAATGAATATGCCCATCAAAAGGTGGTATTAAAATATGCCAAAACAAAACCTAAAACCTATACTAATGAGAATCCTGAATTTTTAATGCAGGAAAATGAATATATGCAAAAGCTTCAAAAAGCGCTTTCAAATTTAACTGAAGCGCAGAGAACTGCTTTTTTAATGAATAGGGTTGAAGGAAAACGATTTAAGGAAATTGCTGCAATTTTAGATATTTCAACTAAAGCTGTTGAAAAAAGAATTTATGGTGCACTAAAAAAATTGAGACAAGACATAAAAGAAATTTAATACATAAGGGTAGGAAAAAATATAAGTAATCTGTTATATAGTTGAATTAAAGAAAATGGAACGAGAAAATTTAATAAAGAAATGGTTGAATAATGAGTTAGATTCTCATGAACTTGAAGCTTTTAAAAAGCTTGAAGATTATGATGAATTAATGTTGTTAGATACTAACCTTCAGTGTTTTAAATCTGAAGATTATAATACTTCTATTGAATTAAATAAACTCAAAGACACTATTAAAGCAACTCAAAACAATAAACCAAAAGTAGTTTGGATTAAACCAGTTATGAGAGTTGCTGCAATTTTAGCCATTTGTTTTAGTGTATACTATTATACTACAACATTAGATACTACAGTTTCTACATTGGCTTCTCAAAAAACATCCATTGAACTTCCTGATGCGTCAAGCGTTTCTTTAAATGCTGAATCATTAATTACATTTAACAAGAAAAAATGGAATAATGTTAGAGATGTAGAACTCGAAGGAGAAGCTTTTTTCAAAGTTGCCAAAGGCTCTACTTTTAATGTCATTACAGCTTCTGGAACTGTTACTGTTTATGGAACAGAGTTCAACGTAAAACAACGAGACAATTATTTTGAAGTTATTTGCTACGAAGGGTTGGTTGGTGTTACTTATAAATCTCAACAAACCAAACTATCTCCTGGAGACAGTTTTTTAATTATTGATGGGAAATCAATTGCTAAAGAAAAAGAAACAAGTACAACACCTTCGTGGCTTCATAACGAAAGCCAGTTTGAAAGCTTACCTTACAATCAGGTTATTGCTGAATTTGAAAGACAATATAACGTTAAGATAAATTCGGACACTATTGATACTGATCAATTATTTACTGGTGGTTTCTCTCATAATAATATTGATGTCGCTATAAAATCAATTACATTACCTTTACATATAACTTATAGTAAAACAAATAATACTATAACTTTAAAGCGTGAATAGTAAAGGGATCATTTATCTTTTTATTTCTTTATTTTTTCTGAATTTCACAAGCTCAATTGCTCAAACAGTTCAAGAAGAAAAGCAATCGCTTGCAGTTATTTTAAAAGACCTAGAAGCAAAATATAACATCAGTTTTTCTTATGCTGATGAAACCATAAAAGACAAACTAATTGTTTTACCAAATCCAGATTTAACACTTCAAGAGCTTTTAGAATATCTGAAAGAATCCGCACAATTGGAGTTCGAATTGTTGGATAATCGTTTTGTGGTTATAAAAACAAGTAACATTCAAGAGGATTCCAAAGATACTATAGAACAATTACCAGAAATTTTTATCACCAATTATCTTACTGCTGGAATCACTAAAACCAACACAGGATCCATTAATATTAAAACTGAATCTTTTGGTATTCTTCCAGGATTAATTGAACCCGATATTTTACAGACCGTTCAAGCGCTTCCAGGCATTTTAAGTGTTGATGAAACAGTATCAAACATTAACGTAAGAGGCGGAACTCATGACCAAAACCTCATTCTTTTAGATGGCATTAAAATGTATCAATCTGGTCATTTTTTCGGATTGATTTCAGCATACAATCCATACCTCACAGAAGAGGTAAATATTTATAAAAATGGAACCAGTGCTCAATTTGGTGATGGCGTTTCTAGTATTATAGATATGCAACTATCTAACACTGTTAATAATACTTTTAATGCAGGTCTTGGTCTTAATCTAATTAATGTTGATGGTTTTGCAAAAATTCCCCTTTCAGAAAAATTAGAATTACAAATATCTTCTAGAAGATCACTTACAGACCTTATCATTACACCAACATACGATCAATATTTTAAGCGAATTTTCCAGGATTCAGATTTAACAAACAACCAGTCAAATGACAACAATGCTATCTCTAAAAATGAGCGTTTTTATTTTTATGATGTCATGGCCAAATTGCTTTATGATGTTTCTGAAAAAGATAAATTCCGTTTCAATTTTTTGAACATTTATAATAATTTAAATTATGAAGAACAATCCAGGGTTAATGATGTAGATGAAACTTTAAACAGTAAACTCACACAACGAAATCTGGCAGCAGGCATTTCATATACCAGAGATTGGAATGAAAAATTTTCAACCAATGCACAGGTATATCTGTCTAATTATAATTTGGATGCCACAAACTTTGACATCCTCAACGATCAACGACTAATTCAAGAAAACGAAGTCTATGATACAGCTCTAAAATTGGATTTTGATTATGCTTTTACTAATAATTTTAAATTAAAAAGTGGTTATCAATTTTTTGAAACAGGTATAAGTAACCTTGAAGACGTTAATAATCCAGAGTTTAGAAGTTATATTAAAGAAGTGATTAGAAGCCACTCTGTCTATTCTGAAATAGAATTCCAATCTAAAAACAGAAATACAAACTTAAAGGTTGGAACCAGATTAAATATCATTAAAAAACTAGATGAAACTTTAATAGAACCTCGGTTAAGTTTCAACCAACGTTTTCTAAACTATTTTAGGTTTGAATTGCTGGGCGAATTTAAAAGCCAGACCACGTCGCAAATTATAGATTTACAAAACGATTTTTTAGGTGTTGAAAAACGCCGTTGGGTTTTATCAAATAATAAAGATGATTTAGATTCTGTAAATGGACAAACACACATTCCTATTATAAAAAGCAAACAGGTATCTGCTGGCATCCATTTCAACAAAAACAAACTTTTAATTAGTGCAGAAGCTTACATTAAAGATGTTGAAGGTATCACTACAAGAAGTCAAGGTTTTCAAAACCAATACCAATTTGTTAATGCCAATGGTGGATATTTAGTGAAAGGTGTAGATTTTTTAATCAACAAACAATTTACAAAATTCAGTTCATGGTTTAGTTACTCCTACAGTAAAAACGATTACACTTTTGAGGCTTTAAACAATGGAGAATCTTTTCCTAATAATGTGGATGTAAGACACAGTTTAACATTTGCAGGAACGTACACATACAATAATTTTAAATTAGCTTTGGGATTGAATTGGCATTCTGGAAAACCATATACAACACCACAATCTGGCAATGAAGCCTCCAATGGAACTATTAATTACGACAGTCCTAATAACGCAAATCTTGAAGATTACTTACGTTTGGATAGTTCTGCAACTTATACATTTCATTTTAATGATAAAACTAGAGCCATTGTAGGTGCTTCTGTTTGGAATATCTTCAACAAAAAAAATATTACCAATACATATTATACAATAAACAATGATGAAGAAATCACCAAAGTAGAAAACCTTTCTCTTGGCATTACACCAAATGTTAGTTTAAGACTTCACTTTTAAAAATAAAAAAGACGTTTTGTATTTTTAAGACATGAAAAACAAATTTTTACAAGCTGCCATTGATGAGGCAAAAAAAGGATTAGAAGAAGGTGGAATTCCAATAGGTTCTGTACTTGTTCACAACAATAAAATCATCGGTCGTGGTCATAATAAGCGCATCCAAAATGGAAGTGTCATTTTACACGGAGAAATGGATGCTCTTGAAAATGCTGGAAGATTAAATACATCAGTCTATAAGGAATGTACACTTTATACTACGCTTTCGCCTTGCTCAATGTGTTCTGGCACCATTCTACTCTATGGTATTCCTAAAGTGGTTATTGGAGAGAATAAAACATTTTTGGGAGAAGAAGATCTTCTAAAATCCAGAGGTGTAGATGTTATTGTTACTGACAATTCTGAATGTTATGAATTGATGACTAAATTCATTAATGAAAGATCTGAATTATGGAATGAAGATATAGGCGAGTAAATTTCAATCATAAAATACTTATATTTAACAAGCTCAATTCTATTTAATGCTTCTACTTTTTAAACCAATTTAAATGAAATATTTAGTTTCCCTTTTAGTTATTGTTTCTGTCTTATTTTTAGGCTGTAAAGAATCTGCAAAAGACTCAACTGTAGAAGTTATTCAAAACTGTGATTATTTAGATTCTTCAAATCGTGATGACCAAGCAACAGGTGGTATAAAAATGATTCCTATTAAAACACCTATTGGTGAGTTTAATGTATGGACAAAGCGCGTTGGAAACAATCCTACGATGAAAGTATTATTACTTCATGGTGGACCAGGTGGAACACACGAATTTTTCGAAAGTTTTGATGGTTTCTTACCTCAAGAAGGTATTGAATATTATTATTATGACCAGTTAGGTTCTTATTACAGCGACCAACCAGACGATTTATCTCTTTGGAAATTAGATCGTTTTGTTGAAGAAGTAGAACAAGTACGAGTTGCTTTAGGATTAAACAAAGACAATTTCTATTTGTATGGACAGTCTTGGGGCGGCATTTTAGGGATGCAGTATGCTTTAAAATACCAAGAACATTTAAAAGGATTGATTATTTCTAATATGGTGTCTTCAATACCGGAATACCAGAAATATTCAGAAGAGGTTTTAGCACCTCAACTTCCGCCAGACGTATTTGAAGAAATTATGAGTTATGAGAAAAAAGAAGATTATACAAACAAGCGTTATTTAGATTTATTAGTTGAACATTATTACACTGCCCATGTTTTAAGATTACCTGTTAAAAAATGGCCGAATTCTATAAATCGCGCTTTTGAACATTTAAATTTTCAGGTGTATGTTACTATGCAAGGTCCAAGTGAGTTTGGTATAAAAGGTGACGCTAATTTAAAAGGTTGGGATGTAAAAGATGAGTTACAGAAAATCACTGTACCGACATTAACTATTGGAGCTCAACATGACACCATGGATCCTAAACATATGGAATGGATTTCAACCGAAGTTCAAAATGGACGCTACTTACATTGTCCAAATGGCAGTCACTTGTCTCAATACGATGATCAAGAACATTTCTTTCCTGGTTTGATTAAGTTCATTAAAGATGTTGATAATGGTGCTTTTTAAGAAATCGAGTTATTTCTTTATCTTTGTTTTATGCTATCGGTAAATTCAATATTCAAGTGGTTTTTAGCATCAGTGCTATTCATAACTTTTTCTGGTCTTTCTGGAGATTGTGCGAATACTACAAATTTTACAAAACCACAGACAGAAGTTGTCATTTCGCATACTAATTACGACAAAACTACTTTCAAATATTGTACTGCAAAACTTTATAAGCAACAGCAGGTTACTGTTAATCAACACATAGTTTTTAATTTTAAAAGTTTATTGAATTGGTGTCGATTGGACTTTAGCATAACCCTTAAAACGCAGAAACAAAAAACCTTTGAATTTCTTGAAACCAATAGCATTTTAAAGCAAAATCTTATTGCTTACAAATATAATTCTCCAACATATCCTTCATTTGTAAAATAATCCAAACACGTTCATTGTCAGCTTATTGACAAGATTCCATTTTACAACTCAAACTCTTACCACATCTTTTAAGGTGTTGCATTTATACATTTCAATAATGAAATTATTCAAAAAAGGATTAAGACTTATGATATTAATACTCATGATAGCATTGGCTTCTGTTTTGCCTGTGCCAATCACGTTTTACAGAAAAGATAATTTACCTAAATATCTCATTGAACAAATTGATAACAATGAAGACGAAACAGGGATTGAAGATATTAAAGAACTGTTTTAAGGGTTTGACTTTCTCAAAAAAATAGCCGAACTTCGTTTACTTGTGCTGAACTTGCTTCAGTAACGCTGATATAAACAACCTGCATTGAGCATTTCGACAAGCTCAATGTGACACATGTCGAAATGTTAAAACAGATTTATATTAAGACATTGGCAGTAATTTAAGAAATGAACTACAAGAAAGAATATTTATATAAAAAAATAGTATTTGCTAAACAGTTTTTAGATAAAAGCTATCAAGATGATATTAGTCTTGATATTTTAATTAATGAAGCCAACATCTCAAAATATCACTTTATTCGATTGTTTAAAAATACCTATGGCATTACACCTCATAAATACTTGACAGAAAAGAGACTGAAAATTGCCAAAATGGAACTGGAAAGCACCAAAGAATCTGTGTCGGATATTTGTTTTAAAGTTGGGTTTAGTAGTGTCAGTTCATTTTGTAATCTATTTAAAAAAGTAACACGCCAAACGCCATTAGAATATAGAAATACTTTCATCGAACTCAAAAAAAATAGATTTTACAAGCCTTTAGAAAATATTCCAGGTTGTTACGGGCTTATTCATCATTCTTAAAATAGCAATTTTCAATAAACATATTGGCTTTGGTTAGTCTATTTTTGGAGTATAAAATTTACATAAAATGATTACCAATCTCACCCACACATTTATTTATGTCCTTAATCAGGATGAGGCATTAAAATTCTATACGGAAGTGCTTGGTTTTAACTTAAAGGCCAATTTCCCATTGGGTCCTGACAAAAAATGGATTTCAGTTACACCACCACAGCAATCAAATCTTGAAATTGTTTTAATGAAAGCAACCGAAGGGCCTTTTTTCACAAAAGATACAGCGGATGAAGTCAATCAATTGGTTAGCAAAGGCATTTTAGGATGGTGCGTATTTCAATGTACTGATATATATG
>Ga0102947_1000471_pt1 | contig 14491 bp, 10 predicted proteins | sample SalPon2A_A_D2_MG_FD_78210 | JGI IMG/M metagenome (GOLD analysis project Ga0102947, IMG submission 78210) | Soil microbial communities from South San Francisco under conditions of wetland restoration - Salt Pond MetaG R2A_A_D2_MG | ecosystem: Environmental > Terrestrial > Soil > Wetlands | place... | reverse complement strand
TTTTAGAAAAGTTTATTTCCCAAAGGTAAGCATTTGCATAGAAATATTCTGAGTGTAACTTTCTTTGAAAATAAAAAGTTATATGTATATTTGCAGACCTTTTGCGGGCGTGGTGGAATTGGTAGACACGCTAGACTTAGGATCTAGTGCCGCGAGGTGTGAGAGTTCGAGTCTCTCCGCCCGCACAAATAAAAAACATAACAACTTAATTTTTAAAGTAGTTATGTTTTTTTGTTTTAAAATATTGTATGTTATATGTACGTATTTTGCTTCAATATCATTTCTAATTTACTTTTCAATTCATTTTTAGTGGGTTCAAACAATCCATTCAAATCCTTTATCGATTTTTAGGTTCAAAAGTATCATTCCAGCAAAATGAAATCGTTCATTTTGTTTTCTGCAATTGCAGTTACGATTTCCGTTCTGTCGTTCCAATTCCCAGGAATGCTGGGCTTTATTGTTTTTAGGGTTTCCCCTTTTATTTTTTATTCACGAAAGTAGAAGGAAAAGCAAGCAACTGGTATTGGATAGTTTTTGCCAACCGATAATTGCCCTCGTCACTCAAATGTAACCTATCTCTTTCCGAATTTTTAAAATATTCTGCATGGGCATCAGTAAGTGGATAAAAACCACTTATGGTATAAAGATCAATCAGTGGAACCGCCCAATTTGAGGATGCTTCGCGAAGCGTATTAACATAGGTGTCTAGAAACAAACCTTGGCCGTTTGCGAAGCTCTCTTCTGGTTGTACATTGGTTTCGTTAAATTTGGCAAAGGCTCTATGAATTGGTGTCATAACAATGATTTGCTGTTGCGGAAAGTGATCTTTAAGGTATGACATCACTTTATTGATACGCCCACAGAACGTAATGTCATTAATGATTGGAACTCTATATCTTCGTATTACCATTTCTCCATTATGGTTGGTTTCCTTTGAGGTTTCACTGTAAAATTCGCCCAAAGGAATGTTGTGGTTATAATCATTAGTGCCTGCAAAAATGAAAATGGCATCTATATCCGTGCCTCTTTCGGTATATAACTTAACGGCTTGATCATAAATATCGTCCCATTGATGACCACTAATGCCATAAACATAGGGTTCTATTCCAAGCAATTCCACTAAATATTCCCAATAAACACTAGTGCCGTCACGCCATTTTTGGGTCATGGAATCTCCAAGATAGGCTACGCGTTTACCATCCCATTGAGTGCTCAGGTTTTTTTCAGAATCACTGATTGCTATTGGTAAATCCAGGCTTAAAGTGTTTTGTCCGTACCCAACAACAAATACCATTGTTAGAATTAAAAAAAGTGTAATGATTTTTTTATTCATATCTCTATTGGGTTTTCATAAACATAAAAATGTTATTTATACTAAAATTAACGCAACTATGAAATTAAAGCATCCTGCACCTACAGGTTATTTGATTTTTTTGTCGGAATATTCTACTTACAATTAATAACTCATCATAGTACAGGATAGTTCTTTCATCATTTAAAAATACATTTAAACAAAATCATTTGAGATGAAACTTCTGAAAAATGTTGTAATGTGCATAATCTATATTTTTACTTTTTGTAGTGGCTTTGCCCAAAAAGTGGAACGCGATCAGGTATTTTATTTCGGAAGTCAGATTGATGAAAATTCGGGTGTTATTATAAACTGGGCAAAACCATATGATGATGAGGTAGGATACGGTTTTGATTGCGGTTCTGCTCAAAATATTATGTTTGATAAAACAGCTATAACATGTGACACATCTATTTATTTTTCCATAAAATTACCCGAAGGAAACTATAGAGTAAATACTGTTCTTGGCGGTAACAAAGATTCAAAAACCACGGTAAAAGCAGAATCCAGACAGCTCATGTTAAGTGAAATAAACCTTGCCAAAAATGACACAACTCACTTTTCGTTTGTGGTTAATGTAAGAACCCCAAAAATTAATGATAGACTCAACATTAATATTAAAAGTCGAGAAATAAATTACCTAAATCGGGACGATAAATTAACTCTTGAATTTTTAGGAAATCCTGTAGTTCGAAGCATCCAAATTACTCCAATATTTAAAATAACTACCTTGTTTTTGGCTGGAGATTCCACAGTAACCGACCAAGATTACGAACCTTGGGCTTCTTGGGGTCAATTAATCACACAGTATTTTAATGATTGGACATTACCTATGAGTAATTGATTTGAAAACAAAAAACCTAACGAAAACTAATAACAATGTTCATTTTTAATTCAATACAAAATAAACGTATTTTTTCAATTATAATTTTCACAACGGTTCTTCTCGGGAAAATTTCAGCTCAAGAAACCGAAAAAATCTATCTATCGGGCAAAGATTTTGAAAACCCCGTTCAGTGGGATTTCATGTGTAACGGTGGCGCCAACAGCAATAAATGGACAACCATTAATGTACCTTCACATTGGGAGTTTGAGGGTTTTGGTGAGTACACTTATGGACGTTGGTATGCCGAATTAAGAAATGAAGGAGGCCCAAGTAAAGAAGAAGGCTTTTATAAATATGAATTTGATATTCCTCAATCATATAAAGGTAAAGAAGTAACTATTGTTTTTGGTGCGGCCATGACAGATACCGAAGTAAAAATAAACAGAAAATCTGCAGGTGAAATACACCAAGGAGGATTTTACGAGTTTAAATATAATATTACTTCATTATTAAAATACGGAGAAAAAAACCTATTGGAAGTACATGTTGCCAAACATTCAGCTAATGAATCGGTTAATGCCGCAGAAAGACGAGCGGATTGGTGGCTTTTTGGAGGCATTTACAGGCCAGTTTGGTTAGAAGTTGCTCCAGAAACACAAATAGAACATATTGCTGTAGATGCTAAAATGGATGGCTCGCTTACAATAGATATGGATATTAAAAATGTATCAAAAAAAGCGATTGTAGAAGCAACAATTACAGCATTAAAAGATAACATGTCTTTTAAAACGCATTCTTTTGATATTCCTAGAAAAACATCAAAGAAAACAATTTCCATGCAATGGAATGATATTGCATTGTGGACACCAGAAACCCCAAATTTATATATGTTAAATCTTAAATTAAAACAAGGAGGAAAAACCATTCATGAAGTGTCGCAGCGTATCGGTTTTAGAACGTTGGAGTTTCGTAAAAAAGACGGTATTTATGTGAATGGCACCAAAATTATTATGAAAGGGATAGACCGTCATACCATTTGGCCAGAATCCGGACGTAGTACAAGCAAACGCATCAGTGTTATGGATGTTAATCTTATGAAAGATATGAATATGAATGCGGTTCGTGGCCATTATCCACCAGATACACACTTTTTAGAAGCTTGCGACTCGCTTGGTCTTTTTGTATTGAATGAGTTAGCGGGTTGGCAAAACCCTTATAATACAAAGGTTGGCACAAAACTAGCAACCGAAATGGTTAAAAGAGATGTAAATCATCCATCTGTACTTATGTGGGACAATGGTAATGAAGGTGGTTGGAATTATGATGTAGACCATGTTTTTACAGATTTAGACCCTCAAAAACGTATTGTAATTCATCCTTGGTCAGATTTTGATGATTGGGACACACATCATTATCCAGCGTATCAAACAGGTGTGCATCGTTTTAATAATGGTGAAAATGTATTTTTTCCTACTGAGTTTTTACATGGTACTTATGATAATGGTCACGGATCCGGTTTAGAAGATTTTTGGAGTCAATGGAAAGAAAGTCCTCTTTTCGCAGGAGGTTTTATGTGGGTGTTTTGTGATGCTGCAGTAAAACGAAGTGATTGGACAGGTGAACAACAATACGATTCAAAAGGGTCACTTGCACCCGATGGTATTTTAGGTCCTCATCGCGAAAAGGAAGGTAGTTTTTATACGGTAAAGGAAATTTGGGCGCCAATTCAATTTACACCTAAAAAAATCACTGAAACGTTTGATGGTTCTTTTTTAATTACCAACGACTATATTTTTAGTAATTTGAATAGCTGTACCATAAAATACAGTGTGGTGAAATTTTCAGAAAACACGTTTTATACAAATGACAAATCAGAAACAATTCTATCAGGAAATATTGAAATTCCATCTATAGACCCAGGAGAAACACGTAAAATCAAAATGCCAGTATCAGATAATTTCTTTGACGGCGACTTGTTAGAAATTGTTGCTTATGACCAACATCAAAGAGAAATTTTCACCTGGTCCTGGACAATTCATAGTGCTGATTATCTTGCAAATAAATTTTTATTAAAAAAAGAAAACACAGCAACTGCACAAGCCAATGAAATTGGAAATACTGTAGAACTTAAAGGTGGAATTATTAAAGTGGTTTTGAATAAAGAAAATGGAGAAATCTCATCAGTTTTTAATGGACAACAAGAAATACCATTTAAAAATGGACCTCGACCAATTGGTATGAAAATAGAAATTAAAGATTTAAAAATAATCCAAGAAGGCAATAAGGCTGTTTGCTTAATTGAATACAGAGGAGGCATCCATTCTATAAAATGGACTATGCATCCAGATGGTCGTTTAAAAATGGAAATGATAGCCCTTAAAAATGCAGGTAAGAGTAATGGTTTTGATGGAGCGTTTTATGAGGGAGAAATTGATGCTTTTGGAATTACTTTCGATTTTCCTGAAGATAATGTGAAAGGCATTAAATGGTTGGGAAAAGGCCCATACCGTGTATGGAAAAACCGAATTAAGGGAGCAACCTATGGCGTTTGGGAAAAAGAGTACAATAATACCATTACAGGAGAAAGTTTTGAAAACTTAATCTATCCGGAGTTCAAAGGCTATCATGCGAATTTAATAGGTGCATCATTAGAGTCAGATCCCTATAGTTTTAAAGTGTATAGTGAATCAGAAGAAGTGTTTTTACGGTTGTTTACACCAGAGGAGCCTAAAAATGCACTTCGTGGTAGCCATCCACAGCCTGAATTTCCAGAAGGGGATATTTCTTTTATGTACGAAATACCTGCTCAACGTTCTTTTAAGCCTATAGAACATCATGGGCCAAAAAGTCAACCAACAAGTATTCGTATAAAAATTGGAGATCAAGGAATTAAAATGAACTTGTGGTTTGATTTTAGAACAATAACGAATTAAAAACCTAAAAAATGAAGGTAAATCAACTTTTGGTAGTTTTATTTTTAAGCCTACTATTTATAAATTGTGAGGAAAAGTATGGAAAAAAACCAACAGTTTATACCGTTGGAGATTCTACAGTAAAAAACGGTCAAGGAGATGGTGCTGGAGGTCTTTGGGGTTGGGGCGATTTTATAGGCCAGTTTTTAGATTCTTCAAAAGTAAAAGTTGAAAATCATGCTTTGGGCGGTACCAGTAGCAGAACATATCAAAATCTGGGACTTTGGGATTCTATATATAATAAGCTAAACAAGGGCGATTACTTACTAATACAATTTGGACATAACGAGGATGGTCCCATAAATGACAATTTTAGAGCTAGAGGAACCATTAAAGGTATTGGTAATGAAACCGAAGAAATAGATAACATTCTTACAGGCGTGCATGAAATTGTGCACAGTTATGGCTGGTACATTGAAAAGATTGTAAAAAATGCCAAAGCTAAAGACGCCATACCAATTATGTTTTCTCCAATTCCTAGAAACGATTGGAAAGACGGTAAAGTCCCGAGAAATAATGAATCTTATGGTTTATGGGCGAAACAAATTGCTGAAAGAAACAATGTAACTTTTATCGATTTGAATGATAAAATGTCATTAAAAATGGAAGCTCTTGGTGAAGATAATGTTACCGAAACTTACTTTTATAAACGCGATCATACACATACCTCGGCAAAAGGTGCTGTGATGGTAGCCTCAATAATTATTGATGCCTTAAAGCAAACTTCAAATTCGCTAAAAAACTACATTGCTGAAAGCCCAAAAATAGTATTCCCAAAAAAGAAAAACATCTTTTTAATTGGCGATTCTACAATGTCAAATAGCGAAAATCCAAACGCTCAAGGTTGGGGCGTTCCTTTTCCTAAATTCTGTGACACCATGCAAGTGAATGTAATTAATAAAGCTCGAGGTGGAAGAAGTTCTAGAACTTTTATCCATGAAGGGTTGTGGGATAAAGCAAAAGCAGAATTTCATGAAGATGATTATGTGTTTATTCAATTTGGGCATAACGATGCCGGTAATATAGATAAAGCCAAGTATAGAGGTTCTTTAAAAGGTGTTGGAGAAGAAATTCAGGAAGTTGAAAGAGATAGTATTACCGAAACCGTGCATACTTATGGTTGGTATATGAAAAAGATGATTAGAGAAACTAAAGAAAAAGGTGCAATACCAATTGTTTTAAGTTTAACACCACGTAATGAATGGCCAAGCGGAAAAGTAGAACGTAGAACAGATACTTATGTAAAATGGACAGAAGAAATAGCCAAAGCTGAAGATGTTTTTTATATTGATGTGAATGATATTGTTGCCACAAAATATGAAGCATTAGGAAAAGACGAAGTAAAAGCATTCTTCCCACAAGACCATACACATACCAATTTAGAAGGCGCAACTTTTACTGCATTAGCTGTTGCTGAAGTTTTAAAAAACTCAAAGGAAATGGGTATGCGAGGTTATATTTTTTATTAACCTTAATCTAAATGAAATACTTCTTTTAGAGGTACTTCAACTGGTGAATTATCTGGATTTGTTTCCATAATATCGGCCATATAAGCCCACCATTTTTTAACAATAGGATGATTGGGTAAATAAGCTTCATCAAAATCATCACTTATTTTTTGAACCGCAAAAAGTGTTAGCGTTTCTTCATCTAAAAAAATGCTATAGTCTTGTACTCCAGTTTCTGAAAGTAATGCGGAGAGTTCTGGCCAAATTTCATCATGTCGTTTTTTATATTCGGCTTCAAAACCAGGTTTCAATTTCATTTTAAAGGCGTTTCTTATCATTGTTTGTTGGTTTATGGTTTCGTTATTCCTTTGGCAATTCTACATTTACCGTTTTATCGTCTTTTACATACTGGTTTTGAAGCAATGTCTTCATCTCTGCTGTAATTGTAGAATCTTTATCAATTATGTTATTCTTTTCTTCAGGGTCTAATTCCAAATTATAAAGTTGATAGGTTGCAGGCGAATTATCTTTATGACGATTTCTAATAATTTTAAATGGTTTATGCATTAAACTTTCTTGAATATGACCGCGTACATAAATATCGTGTGGCGTTTCTGTTTTTGAATCCACAATAGAATTCCAAATATTTACACCTTCAACATCTTTTGGAATTTCAGCATTAATTAACGAAAGCAGTGTTGGCATAACATCTGAAACCGACATATAATTTGAGTTTTTCTTGGCATCTAAATGATTTTCCCAGTATATTATTGCAGGAACCCTGATGGCTCCTTCGTAATTTGATGCTTTCCAATCTCGTAATGGATAATTACTGCCTAAAATGGGGTTTGCTTTAAACTTACCGTTATATTGCTCAACTGGATACCAGTTTTCCATAGCACCATTATCACTAATAAAAATAATTAAAGTATTTTCTTCTAAATTTTGCTCCTCTAAGGTTTTTAAAACATCGCCAATTCTGTAATCCATATGCGACATGGCAGCTGCAAAATCTCGCCTTGAACTATCCTTTATAGTTTCTGAATATGGTGCTTTCCATTTATCTTCTTCTTGTAAAGGAAAATGAGGTGCGCTGTATGCCAATTGTATATAGAAATTTTTAGTGGTATCTCGTTTTTTGGTAATCCAATTAATGGCTTCTTTAGTCACTAAATCTGTAGTATGGCCTTCCTCTTTAATCATTTCCTCATTTCTGTACCAACTGGCGTCTCCATTTTTATAACGATGTGTATATTGGTCTATTTGCCCATGAAGAAATCCATATGAATAATCAAAACCAAAAGCATTTGGGCCGTTGGAAATATCTAAACCTAAATGCCATTTACCAAATAATGCATTTTCATAATTTTGCATTTTTAATGCTTGTGGTAATGTTGTGATAGAATCTGGCAAGGTTTTTTTGCTTTTTCCACTAATAGGTGCAACTATGCCTATTCTACTTGCAGGCATTCCGGTTAAAAGTGAAACTCTTGATGGCGAACATGTTGGGTTTACATAAAATCGATTTAATTGCAATCCATTTTTAGCCAATGAGTCAATATTTGGCGTATTAATTTCCGAACCATTATAACCAACATCATTCCAACCGGCATCATCGGCTATAATTATAAGGATATTAGGATTACTTTTTTTGTTCTTTTCTTCAATATTTTGTTTACAGCTAAATATTATAAAGCCTAATAAAACAATAATATAGAAGATTAATCTCTGCATAAATGTTGGGTAAATTCTATTTTTTCACTTTTAATTGAAGTGAGCTATCATTAATTTCAAACTCATTATTTTTTAGCATAGTAATAACTTCAGAGCCTGCTAATAAAACTGGTCCGTAACCATGTGCAGCATAAACGTTAATTGGTCTGTAATAATAAAAAGCGGGATCAAAACCCATACCTGTACCAACACAAGTGCCTTCCACTTGTCCTTTTTCATTCACTTTTGTAGCAACTGCATTCCATCCCAATAAAGCAACTGGCGAATAAGCTAGTTTATCTATATACCCTTTATTTACAGCTTTAGCAATAGCATATGTGTAAATAGCGGTAGCCGACGTTTCTAAATAAGTGTCGTTTTTATCAATAAGCTGATGCCAAAAACCAGTACCATCTTGATATGGAATAAATCCTTTAATATGCTTTTGTAATTGACTTAATACTTCATCATATCCGGGATGTGTTTTTGGTAAAACATCTAATAGCTCAACTAAAGTCATAACAGCCCAACCATTAGCTCTTGCCCAATGAAATTGAGGATGATCTTCCATGGCCATAACCCAACCATGCATATACAATCCTTTTTCTTCATTAAACATACGTTTTGAAAACTGCAAAACTTGTTTTACTGCATCATCATAATATTTGTTATCCCCAGTGAGTTTTCCCATTTGTGCTAATGCAGGAACACTCATAAATAAATCATCCAACCATAAAGTATTAGGTTGCGGTCTATTTCTAGCTAAAGTACCATCTTCAAAGCGGAATTGTTTATTACTTATATAATCTATAAAATTATCTATTAACGGTTTAAGATTAGCATCTAAACCAGCTCTTCTTGCTTTTATCATTGCTGCACAAATGGCTCCAGCATCATCCAACGCATGCGGTTGTAATGATTGTCTTATAGGTGAGTTGTAATTTTTATTCTCTTTTAATTTCTCATTATAAAATGGAGCTATGTCAGCTATCAATTTTAAACGTTTATTAGTGTAATCAGAATATTTTTTATTACCTGTTGCTTCAGCTAAATGTAACATTCCTGCATACGTTACACCCCATTCATAGCTTGTTAATCTAAATGCCCCAGATGAGAAAATAGTATTTTCATCCAAATTTTTAAGATCAGTAATTTCTTCATTGGTTTTAGCATTAATTAATTTTGAAGATGTTTCGCTTTCAAGAAAGTTATAAACCCTATCAATAGTTACCACAATTTCTTCTATTGATTTTGCTCCATAAGGCGTTGGGTAATCTGGTTGCAAAAGATGTAGGGGAGTAGTTACATCGTTAGTTTTTTCTTCTTGATTTTGCTCTTCTTGTCTAACAGAAGAATTGCATGACATGAGAAGTATTAATATTCCAATAATTTTTATTTTCATTTTTTTTAATTTAATATTTTGATGTTTATTTTAGTTGAAAGTTGGTTTGTTAGTTTTTTTAAATAGTTTGAAAAATAGTCTTTACTAATAAATTTTTTGTCACTTATTTCCCAAGTTGCAATAGCATAATAACTAATGGGTTGATCGTTTTCAACTTTGAGTTTTGCTAAAAAGGTATTAGAAAGATTTCCCGTTTTTGGAGCTTCGGTATAACCCAAATACTTGTTTTTAGGTAAAATAAGTGCCATTCCTAACCACCATTCCTTATCGTAGGTTTGTTTGTCGTGAGTATAAAGCACTATATATTTTTCATTCTCATCAATAACTGTTAAAGGATTATCGTTGTTTATATTTACCAAACCAATGACTAAATTTTCATCACCTTGAAGGTTAGAGATTGATACCGTGTTTTTATAACCATAAATTCCTGGATAAATAGTTGTCATTTCTTTAACCGAATAATTTCTGTTATCGATTGGTCTCCAATTTTCATATGAATAGTTTAAAGTTGATTTAACAGGACCTTCATTGCTAATTTTAAATGTTGTCTTTTCAATATTATTTATTGAATCGTTAACGGTTACACCTAACCGCATTAAATCGGATTCTGTAGCAAGTGCATAACCACCAATGCCAACAGAATTTCCAACAGATAAAATATCTCTTCCCCAGTCTTCCATAACATGATAATTATCTACTACTGCACCAAGAGAGTCTATGCCAACAGTCTCTGGTGACATTTTGCTTATTTTCTTTCCAAAAAGGTCTTTTGAATTTCTCCCATCTAAATAATGCCTAAAACCAACTTTGTCATTTTCCCAAGAAGGGCCATCAGTTTGATATTGTTGATACCCTAAACTTTTTGGCAATTCATTAGCTAACATTATTTCAGAAGTTTTAGGTTGTACAGGCGATGTTGCGGAGCTTCTTTTTCCAAATCTGACACTTGTCCTTACAATGTAGCTGGGTTTTTCTTTTACCCATTTAAGCAATATGTTTTTTTGCTCATTTGCAGCAAAATTTGCAACTAAAAACAATTCGTCCCATTTTTCATCACCATCTAGATCATTAAGTTGAGAAGGTATTGTATCTGCTTTGTAAATTATTAATGGATATGTATTTACCGAATCTATTTTTTTAATAAGACTTCTGTTAATTGAAATAGGCTTGTCTATTAATTCAAAATTAGAATTGTTTGTTAATTCAATTTCTGTAAAAGCCTCTTTTTCGCCATTTTTACAAGCCGTAATTAATACTATTATTAGTAATAATACGCTTAACTTTTTTTTCATTTTTTTTCGATTTTTCAATTAAACTTATTTTATGGCAACATCCCAAACTTTTGATAGTTTGGAGATTCCTTTTGGTCCTTTTATTTCAAGTACAACAACATATTTTCCAGATTCTTCATATTGATGGATTGGGTTTTGTTTTGTTGATGAATTACCATCTCCAAAATCCCAAGCCCACGATATTATGTCTCCATAAGATTGATCTATAAAGGCAACAATGCGTTTTTTCATATTTATAACTTTAAAATCCCATTTTGCATTGATATCTTTCTGAAATGGGGTTTCGAGTGGCATTAGTTTAAATGGTAAGCTATAACTAGCATTTCCATACATTGTATGCTCTTTTGATAGATTCCAAAACCCATTATTCTGTGTTTTGGTAATATCATCATAATCAATAATAGCCCAACATAAACCAATGGTGTTATTTTCTTTTAAGTTAGATTCGACAGCTCTTTTAGGGTCGTTTCCTGCATAATCAAAAGGTGTTACCCAAAACTCTAGTGTTAATTTACCCTTTTCACCTGGGTTAAAGTTGTAATCATAAGCTGCATTGGCATAGGGTAAATCTTTAATCCAAGGTTGGCTACCCCAAACCATGGTCCAGTCTTTTTCTTTAGCTGGTGTGAAAATATGATAGTTTTGTGCATGCACACCGTGAAAAGAAAAATAGGCATCCATAATATCGAGGTTTTTGTTAGGGTGAAACCTATCAATGAATGGGCCTCCAGATAAATCGGCATCTACAATTAATTCGAAGGTATCATTATGTAGATCTGATGATGAAAAATCCCAGTAATCATCATATGCTTCATATAAAAAATACAAACGGTTTAACCCTTTTACCCAACCAACTTTTACGCTTACATTTAGGTTTTGCAAATTTGCTTCAGTATGCTTTTTACTATCATCCCATAATTGATCCATGCCTACAGCATAATTTTCAGGAACAGTATTCCAGTCATCTGAATTTCCATCTATTCTAGGAATCATATTTTTTGGAAATTGAAAAACTTGAAAATTTCTAGTTTCTTGTGAAACAGAGTTTAGCCATATAAGTAGACATGCAAAAAATGCTAGCACTTTTGTTTTATTGTAAAAAAAATTAATAGGATTTATTTGTGTTTTATCCATTGCTATTTTAATCTGTATATTTTTAAATCATCTATTTCTTGTCTTGATTCTGTGGTTCTAAAACCAAAATATCCGGTTCTTAACGGGCTGTTATCTAAAAAAGAGAAGTATTCTTTATCATCTACAAATACTTTAATAATGCCATTGTAAATTATAGTTTTTATTACATAGGTTTTATTGGGTTTTAAAAGGTATTCTTTTTCTCTTAAATCTTTAATAAGAAGCCTTTTGCCATTACCTAAATACTTTCTAAATCGTGTTGTTGTGTTACTGTTACCTCCAATACCAAAATAGTAAAGTTTTAAATCATGGTATTGGGCAAAAGTTCCATTTCTAGTAAAAAGGTTAAGGTTTTTTGGATCATTTGCCATCCAAAACTGATTTAAATCTGATAGCCTATCGTTAATGCCTCCTTCAATCACTACTTTACGTTTATATTCTACCAATAGGTTTCCCGAAAGTTTTTTGTTTAACCAAATGGTAGCACCACAATCTACATTAATGACTAATTTTTCGTCTTTTATTTCAACTTTGGTATTACGTAATGTGTCTGTTTCTATTTTCCATTCTGAAAGGGTTTCTTTAAAATTGTCTTCAAATACAAGTTTATCAATTTGATAATTCACTCCCATTTTATTTATAATCTGAGCATATAATGTATTTGTTATTATATTTAAAAAAACTATAAAAAATATTCTTTTTAGCATTGAAAAATAGTTTCTTAATCTTGAATATTTGGATGGTCTTCTGGTAAATCATCTCCAACCAATTCAAGTAATTCAATAGCATTTAAACACCATTGCGCTGTAGTATTAGTTGATACTCCAGGAACTTCATAAACTGGTTCTAATGTTTCATCTCCTTCAAAAAGGGTAGTGTTGAATTTTATTTGATACCTACTTCCTTCTGAGCCTAAAAACTCATTCCAAGCTCTTTTTGCAAAAGATTTGTCTCCAGTTATTTTTGCATAATAAGCTGGAAGTCTGGCATACCAAGGTCCTGTAGCTCCCAAACGGGTGCTTTTGCCAAACTCCTTTTTAATATCTTCTTTTGTGGCACCATAAAATTTTGAAAATTGCAACCATAATTTGTTAAATTTCTTGTTCTTTAATAGTGGCATTAATTCAAAAGAAACTTCTGGCCCTCCCATTAAAACAGACAAATGTAAAAAGCCTATATCTTCTTTATTTAGTTGATGGAGTTGATGTGTTTTGGGATCGTATCCAAAAGCTGCATCTTTTGCAGAGAAAAAGCCATAAGGCATTTTAGATAAGTTATTTACACCTGTTAATATTTTATCTCGATACTTTGTGTTACCTGTGCGTTCCCATTCAGTCATCCAATTTCCAACAAGAGCAAACCAATCTGGACCTAATCTTGCATGTGTAGGGTATTGACTTTTTTCCATTATTAACCTTACAGGGTCAAGATTTCCTATTGCCGTGTTCGATGCTTCAACAACGTCATGCATTAAATCGCCTGTACGTTCATCAGTTGTTAAATAATAGTAAAACCTTCCAAGAGCAGCTTGAGATATTCTAATTTCTTTTGCACCGCCACCCCAATGACGTACATTATGTCTAGACCCTAAGCCATTAAATTTTCCTAAATGATAAACGTCAACTTCTCCTGTGTGACGGGTCATGGCTTCTGCCATTCTAAACACGTCCTGCTTGCCAGTACGTAAATATTGATACCAAAGCCACATATTAGGCATTAATTCGGAGTTGTCCCACGCGTAACCACCTATATCATATTTCCAAACATGTCTGTCAAAATCATAGCCGTGCATAATATCTCCATAGTCCCAAAACCCATACCAATTGCGTTGTTCAACCTCTTTCTTATAATAATTGTAGGCATTATCTAATTGATTTTCTAGCCAAGCTTTTCCTTTAGTCGACCTATCTGGTAAACTCCAAAAACCAAAAACAGGGATATTATGTATATATTCTGGAGAAGCAGTAAGCAGTGGTGGGTTGTTTCCCAAATTAGCAATGGTATTTAATGTTTTGTATGAAGGCACGTTTGAAGAGGCAAATAATAAGATTTCACTGGTTCTAGCAATTCCTTTTGGAGTAGCATGTCCTGGTTGGGCATCTTCATAGCTTGCAATTAATGTATGACCAGTTGGAATTGTATCATAAGGTCTTAAATCCATTGCTGGACTATCTGGAGACCAAAACCATGCTTTTATTTTGCCAATATCTTTTTTCATACCTCTAACTTCTAATGATGTTGGGTAAGATTGCCAAAAATTACGTAGTGTAAGTGTTAAACCTCCTGAAACATCTCCGGCAAAAACCATACCCCGTGATCGGGTTCCAAAACCTGCATCTAACCATACACTTTT
>Ga0102947_1000470_pt1 | contig 14520 bp, 12 predicted proteins | sample SalPon2A_A_D2_MG_FD_78210 | JGI IMG/M metagenome (GOLD analysis project Ga0102947, IMG submission 78210) | Soil microbial communities from South San Francisco under conditions of wetland restoration - Salt Pond MetaG R2A_A_D2_MG | ecosystem: Environmental > Terrestrial > Soil > Wetlands | place... | reverse complement strand
CATGGCATAGGTTTTGCTCCAGCCGTCCAAGAGGATCACGCGTTCGCGGATCTCCGGAAACTGCAGAAGTGAGACGTGGTCTTGGCCGTCGTAGAGCATCTGCCCGTAGATCTCGTCCGACAGCACCGCGACCTGGGGATGGGCCGCCAGCCCGGCCACCAGCTGCTCGACCTCCCGGCGCGGCGTCACGCCGCCGGTGGGGTTCGAGGGGCTGTTGAGAATGATCAGGCGCGTTGCCGGGGTGATGCGCGACAGCACCTCCTCGGCGGAAAAGGCAAAGCCGTTCGCCTCCCGGTGGGGAATGGCGACAGCCTTGGCACCGCTGTAGTCGATCAAGGAGCGATAGGGCGGAAAACCTGGATCCGGATAGAGAATCTCGGCGCCCGGCTCGCCGAACATCAGGACGGCGAAGACGATGGTGACCTTGCCGCCCGGAACGATCAGCACCCGGTCCGGCGACAGGTCGACATCGAGGCGGCGGCTCACGTCGGCAGCCACCGCCGCGCGCAGCGGCGCGATACCGGCCGCCGGCGTGTAGCCGTGATGCCCGTCCCGCAGCGCCTTCACCGCGGCCTCCACCACGTGGGGCGGGGTCTGGAAATCGGGCTGGCCGATCCCGAGATTGATCACCGAGCGGCCCTGCGCCGCCAAGGCACCGGCCCTGGCCAACACGGTAAAGGCATTTTCCACCGACAGGCGCTCGATCGCCGCGGCCATCTTTAACATTCTCTAGCCTCCCACGCCCCGGACCGGCGCCGACCGGCGGTACCCCGGGTTTTCCAAGAACCATTCATAGGTGCGGCGCAGACCTTCCGCCAAAGCTGTCTTCGGATGCCAACCGAGCGTCGTCAGGCGGCTGACATCCAAGAGTTTGCGGGGCGTCCCGTCGGGTTTGCCGCTGTCGAAGACCACCTCGCCCTGGAACCCCACCACTGCCTTGATCGTCGCCGCCAGTTCGGCGATGGTCCCGTCGCTCCCACAGCCGACATTGATGTGCGACTCTCCCGAATAGACCGCGATCAGGTGCAGCACCGCATCGGCCAAATCGTCGACGAAGAGAAACTCGCGGCGCGGCCGGCCGCTGCCCCAGACCTCCACCGTCGCGGCACCCGCCAGCTTCGCCTCGTGCATCTTGCGCAGCAGCGCCGGGACGACGTGGCCGGCGTTCAGGTCGAAATTGTCGCCCGGGCCGTAAAGATTGCACGGCACGACCGATATGAAATCCGCACCATATTGGCGCCGGTAGGCCTGGCAGAGTTTCAAACCGGCGATTTTCGCCACCGCGTACCACTCGTTGGTGGGCTCCAAGGCCGCGGTCAATAGGCAGTCCTCCGGCATGGGCTGGGGCGCAAGCTTGGGATAGACGCAAGATGAGCCGAAAAACAGGAGTTTTTCGACGCCGGCCCGCCAGGCGCCGTGAATGACGTTGGTCTGAATGGCCAGGTTGTCGTGCAGGAAGCATCCGGGCGCGCTGTCGTTGGCGAGGATGCCGCCCACCTTCGCCGCTGCCAAAATCACCAGGTCGGGGCGTTCGGCCGCCAGCCACGCCTCCACGGCAGCCTGCCGGGTGAGGTCGAGGGTCGCGCGATCGACGGTGAGGCACGCGCAGTCCGCAGCGGCCAAGCGCCGCAGTATCGCCGAACCCACCATGCCGCGGTGCCCAGCCACCCATACCCGCTTGCCTTTAAGGGAATAGATTTCCGCCGTCATTCTGGGGGCCTGGTGCTCCTTTCCGTCCAACGCGCCCGCCGCCGGTTCAAGAGAACTAGACCAGGCCTCGGTGCCCTGGCAAGCGGCATCTCCCGCGGCCATGGGGCGCCTTCGGGGCCGCAATGAGATCCGACGTTGACGTCATCTCGCAAATATCGGACAGTCCGCCGCCGACGCGCGGCGGGACTCTTGCGGGCCGGCGTCGGGCCGGGCACGACGAGATCTCGGCAAGAGGTCCCATTTCAGGACTCCCGTCTTGCGGGGTTTCTTTCGAAAACGTTCCTAGAATGATGGCAAGTTCGACAGTTACCCATAGGCCGGGTCAAGGCACGGCGGACCTCTTGGCCGGTTGCCGGGCCTGGCGGCGATGGCTCATCCTCGGTTGGCACGATTTCCGCCTGCAACACCATCGCACGGTGATCGGCCCGCTGTGGCAGACCTTGCAGCTGGCGCTGTGGATCACCGGACTTGCGCTTATTTTCGGCACCGGCTTTCACCGCGGCGTCGAGAACTACATTCCCTATCTGGCGATCGGCCTGGCCACCTGGAACGTTCTCTCCAGCTGCCTCCTGGCGGGGCCGCAGATTTTTCAGAAGAACTCCAGCCTGATCTTGAATTTCAACGCCCCCCTCTCGCTCTACGCCTTTCGCGAGATGGTGGTGATTTTGGGACGCACTCTCTTTCAGCTTCCGATCTTGGTGGTGGTCCTGCCGCTCTTCGGCATCCATTTGACCGCCACCATGTTGTGGGCCATCCCCGGCGTGATCGCCGTTTTGCTGACCGGGTTCTGGGTGATGATCGTCGGCGCCGTCGTCGGCACGCGCTATCGCGATTTCAAGCATGCCATGAGCTCGATCATGCGGTTTCTTTTCTTCGCCTCGCCGATCGTCTGGGGACCCGTCCCGGACACCGCGCGCGCCCTCATCGCACTCTACAACCCCGTCGCCCATTACCTCGAAGTGGTGCGGGCGCCCCTCCTGGGCGAGACGCCGTCGCTCACCTCCTGGGGGGTGGTGCTTTTCTGCACCTGCGTCGGCTATCCCATCATGTTTGCGCTCTTCAACCGCTATCGCGCGTCCATCGTTTTTTGGCTCTAGGCGTCCTGTCTTAAGATCATGTCCGAGACCAACAGCGAACCCCAAGCGAAGAAACCGGTCATCCTCGTCGAAGACCTGTCGCTGGCGCTCCCGATCTACGGTGCCAAGCCCCGCAAGCGCGGTGCAAAGACGGTCCTCGCGGTGGGCGGCACCCTCCAGTCCCTGGGGCGCCGCTCCTCGAGCGTCCTGGCCTTGGACAGGGTCTCCTTTACCATCGAAGACGGCGATGCCGTCGGCCTCATCGGCCACAATGGCGCCGGCAAAACGTCGCTCCTGCGGGTGCTGGGCGGTATCTACAAGCCGACCGCCGGACGCTGCGAAGTACGCGGCAAAATCTCGACCCTCTTCACCAATGCCATCGGCCTCAATCAGAACGGCACCGGCTTGGAGAACATCCGTCTAACCTGCATTTTGATGGGCATGAGCAAGGCCGAGACCGAGGCCGTCGTCCCGGACATCGTTGCGTTTTCAGAACTCGGCGACTATCTGGAACTCCCTTTGCGCACCTATTCGGCCGGTATGCGCACGCGCCTTGGCTTTGCCTTGGCCACTTGCATGAATCCCGACATCCTGCTGATCGACGAGGTCTTCACCACCGGCGACAGAGCGTTCCGCAGCAAAGCCAAGGCACGCATGACCAGCGTCATGCGCAATGCCAAGACAGTCGTCCTCGCGAGCCAGTCGCCGGGTCTCATGAAAGAATTCTGCAACAAGATCATCTGGCTGGAACACGGCCGCCTCTATAAAAGCGGCGATGCCGAAGACATTCTCGAAGACTACGCGAATCGCCACGCCGGCGAGCCTAAGAAAGACACGAGCGACGACGATTGAAAGACCGTCACGGGCTTTTGTCGGCAGAGCGACCGGCAGCTCGACCGCACCAGAGCTTGCAGCCCTCGGCGCAAGCGTGTAAATGCCCGAGTCTCAAACGCATAGATGCAAGACTCATGAGCGTCTCCGGCCGATAATCTTTCCCGTCGGACACCGCAGCAGCAAGGACGAATGCCATGACCTTTCAAGCCAACAAAGACGATTTGATCCTCGTCGGCGGCGCCGGCGGCTTTATCGGCGGGCATCTCGTCGGCGATCTGCTGCGCCAGGGTTTCACGCGCGTTCGCGCCGTGGATATCAAGCCCTTCGACCAGTGGTATCAGCGCTTCCCCGAAGCTGAGAGCCTGCAGCTCGACCTCAGCCGACTGGACGCCTGCCAAACGGCCGTCAAGGACGTGGCCTCGATCTATAATCTGGCTGCCGATATGGGCGGCATGGGCTTTATCGAGAACAACAAAGCGCTTTGCATGCTCTCGGTCCTGATCAACACGCACCTGGTGATGGCGGCCCGCGAGGCCTCGGTCATTCGCTATTTTTACAGCTCCTCGGCCTGCGTCTATGCCGCCGACAAGCAGGTCGACGAGAACGTCACGGCCTTGAAAGAGGAAGACGCCTACCCGGCCATGCCGGAAGACGGCTACGGCTGGGAGAAGCTTTTCAGCGAACGCATGTGCCGGCATTTCGAAGAGGATTTCGGCCTGCCCTGCCGCGTTGCGCGTTACCACAACGTCTACGGCCCGCACGGCACCTGGGACGGCGGCCGCGAGAAGGCGCCGGCGGCGATCTGCCGCAAGGTGATCGAGGCCAAGCTTTCCGGCAAGCACGAGATCGAAATCTGGGGCGACGGCGAACAGACCCGCAGTTTCATGTACATCGACGACTGCCTGATCGGCAGCCAGAAAATCATGGACAGCGACGTCCGCGAGCCGCTCAACCTCGGCAGCGATCAATTGGTTTCGATCAACCAGCTGGTGGACATCGTCGAAGAGATCGCCGGCATCACCTGCCAGCGCAAGCACAAGCTCGACGCCCCCAAGGGTGTGCGCGGCCGCAACAGCGACAACGACCTGATCAAGGAAAAGCTCGGTTGGGCCCCCGACATCCGGCTCGAGGCGGGCATGGAAAAGACCTACCGCTGGATCCACGACCAGATCGTCGCCGGCCGGGCCAGCGCCGCGCAGTAAGCCGCGGGCCCTAGCCGTCGAGGCCGCGGGCCTGGCGCGAGCACCAGGTCCAGTTATAGGCGTCGATGTAGTCGCGGCCGTAGGTCTTGTAGAGCTCGGCCAGGTCGGCCCACCATTCCTTGACCAGGCTTTCGGGCGCGCTGGGCGGCGAGTCGTAGCAGCCTTTCAGATCATAGTCCCGATAGAGCCGCATATAGACGTCCGCCAAGGCGCCGTCGAAAGGACCGTGCCGCTTCATGATGCTGTACATGGCCTGCACGTTGCCTTCCGGCGCCGACGAGGTCTTGCTGGTGACCGGGAAATAGTAGACGGAGAGCTCGCGGTCGGTGGTCGCCACCTTGGCGCCGGCCGCCTTCAGACGGCACCACCACTCCCAATCCATGCCGATCTGCATCTCCTCGTCGATCTCTCCCGCGGCCCGGTGCAGCTCTGACCGCCAGAAGGCGCTCGGCTGGTCGATCCCGTTGCGAAAGCCGATCACCTCCATCAGGTTCGGATCGACCGGTAGCACCTCCTCGACGCCGTTGGCATAGATCCGCCGCGAGGCCCCCACCACCATGTTGGCACCCGGATTGGCGGCGAAAAGCGCCGCCACATGATGCAGAGCGCCGTCTTGGTAGGTGTCGTCGCCGCAAAGCCAGTTGAAGATCTCGCCGCTGGCCAAGCGGAAGCCCTTGTTGATGGCATCGCTTTGGCCGCGGTCGGGCTCGGATATGAAGACGGAAAAGAGATCGCCATAGCCTTTTGCCAGTTCTACGGTGCGGTCCTGGCTGCCGCCGTCGACGAAGATCGCCTCCAGTTCCGGATAGGTCTGCGCCACCAGGGAGTCGAGCGTGCGCGCGATGGTCGCTTCGCTGTTGAAGACCGGAACCACGATGCTGATCCGCGGCAAAGCCATGACCTATCCTCGCTGCTGACGAAAAACGAATGCATCCGGACCGCCGGCCCGACGGCGGCATAGGTGGCGCATTTCGCCGAGGCTGTCCAGCCCCCAACCCACGTTATGTCGCACCGCCGCGGCGGACCGTTGCCTTCACGACGTTGCCTAGAGCCGGGGGCATGGGTAAAGTCGCCGCCGACAGCGTGACGGGAAAAGGACGGCTGGCCCATGGCGCAAGCAATGGCGTTCGATTGGCTGCTTCAGTTGATGGAGCGGCCGGCGGAGCGGCCCCTGCGCGTCTTGTACGCCGGACCGGCGCCGGAGAACCCGGTTTTCGACTTCGCCAAGGCACAGGTGGAACGCACCTACTGGTCGCTGAGCGATTTCGACTTTGCCGCGCCCTGGCGCGACGGGCGCACGGAGAGTTTCGACATAGTGGTGCTGGCCGGGTTGCTCGACCGCCTCGACGACCCGCAGCCTTTCCTGCGCTACCTGCGGCAGCTGGCGCCCTTGGCGATCGTCGAGCATGACTGCGCTGACGATCGAGACTTGCGGACCGCCCTGGCCGACGGCGAGTACCGGGTGCAGGCGGTGCCGGCAGCCCTGTCCGGCGGCCGGCCCGTGGTGATCGGCCATCGCGATTTCGATTTCGGCCGGCGACGCGACCCCATCCTCGTGCATGTGCATATTCCCAAATGTGCCGGCACCTCGGTCTCGCGGATGCTGGAAGCGGCCCACGGCCCCCTGCACCACAATTTCTACCCCCAGGGGCCCGATTTCTCGCCCAGCAACGATCAGCTGACGCGCGTGCTGGCCAACGAACCGGCGACCAAATCCATCGCCTCGCACTCGATCCGCGTCTTCCCGCCGCAGATCGACGGCCGCACGGCGCTCTATGTCTGCTTCCTGCGCGACCCGCTGGAGCAGTTCGTCTCCTACACCAGTTACATCAAGAAGAACTTCGACAGCCTGCGGCCGGCCCACAAGATGCTCTTGCCCCCCGATCTCGACCGCATGGACCTCAGGGAAAGCGCGCGCCAAATCATGACCGCCGCCCGTCCCGTGCCCTTTGCCGCCAACTTCACCACCTGGTTCCTGACGGCGGCGGCCTTCCGGCGCGCTTTGCCGAACACTCTGGAGGCATCGGCACGGGCTCAAGCCGACGCGCTCTATCGCGCCATCGACCTCCAGATGGCCCTCGACACGCTCTCGAAATTTCTCCTGGTCGGGCTCTCCGACCGCATGGCCGACTCCATCGCCCTGCTGCGCCGGGCGGTGAAGCCCTACGGCCTGAACCTGGACGACGTGACGGCCGGCCACGAGAACGTCTCCAAGGACTATGTCGACGACACCTCCTGGCTGACGCCCGAGGACGAGGTGGGCCGCATGGTGCTGGCTTCGGTTGAGAAAGACCGGCAGCTCTATGCCGCGATGCGCCGTCGCTTCGATACGGCGTGCCGGGCCGCCGGCCTGGTGGACGCGGCCTAGGCCATGGCCCACCGCCTGATCCTCTCCGCCGGTATTTCCCGCTCCGGCAGCACCTGGCTCTACAACGCTGCCCGTCTGCTGCTCGAATCCGGCGGCAGCACCGTTGCCGGCGCTTGGATCGAGGACCACAACGACGCCGACCCGGCAGACACCCATCTTGTAAAGCTCCATGACCCGAACGCAGCGCTGGCTGAAAAAGCGGACTTGGTGCTGACAAGCCGCCGCGATCTCCGCGACATTGCAGCCTCTATCCGGCGCATGAAGTGGGCCGAAAGCGAGGCGGAGCTGCTGGCTTTTCTCGACGCGGTGGTGGCCCAGCACGCCTTCTGGTCGCCCAGGGCCGGACATGAGATGGTCTACGAGGCGATGATCGCCGATGGCGATGCGGCACTCGCCAAAATCGCCCGAGTCCTCGGTCTCGCGACGACGGCGGCGGAGCGCGGCGCGATTTTGGCGGAGATCGACAGCTTGCGGCACGATCCGCAAGCAGCGGCGGCTTACGACAAGGTCAGCTTGCTGCACCACGGTCATCGGGGCGAAGGCGCAGCCGCCGGCGACCGCCAGGCCTTGCCGTCAGGCCTGATCGCGCGTATTGAGCAGCGCTTCGGCAGTTGGTTGTCCGCGGCGGGTTACCTCTAGGCCCCGCGGTCCAGCCGATCCGGAGAGGAGAAGAGGATCTGCCCGTAGCATGACCGCATCCGACAGCGAGCCCAAGCGTCCGACCCCGCAAGGCAAAAGCGATGCGGCGGCGGATGCCGAGAGCTTCGTTCCCCATCTCGGCTGGCTGCACCACGACCCCGACGAAGAGCTGCTGACGCTGCTGAACCAAGGCTGGTTCGAGTACCGCGAGATGGCTTTCCTCTGGCTCTATCTGCGCGATGGCGACGTCATGATCGATTGCGGCGCCCATATCGGCCTCTATTCGCGGCTTGCCAGCCGAATCCTGCGCGCCAAGGGCAGAATTATCGCCCTCGAGCCCAATCCCGAGGTCCTCGGCTATCTCAAAAGGAACCTGGCTGAGAGCGACGCGACGACAGTCGAGATCCGCCAACTTGCGCTCTATCGCGAGGCCGGCGAGATGGACCTCTACGTCGGCCGGCAAGGGCGGTCCGGCTATAGCAGCTTGGTCAACAGCGGCGTTTCGGATTCGCATGTGACGGTGCCCGTCATCACCCTCGACAGCCTCCTGGAGGAGAGCGGTCTGGCGCGGGTGGATTTCATGAAAATCGACGTCGAGGGCGCCGAGATCGATGTCTTGGCCGGCGCCGGGGCCGGCATCGCCAAGGGCGCTTTGCCGTTGCTGCAAGTGGAGTTTACCGAACAGAATCTGCGTGCCGTCGGCAGGTCCACCGAGGACCTGAAGCGTGCCTTCGAGGCAGCGGGCTATCGGTTTCATAAACTGGACGAAGAAAGCCTCACCCTGCACCCCTTCGTCTTCGATGGGCCCATTTGGTACGAAAACCTTTACGCTGTCATGGGGGATGCGGACGCCATCAACCGGCGCCTTGCAGAGGCACCCGCCGAGCAGCGCCGTGCGGCACAGGATATCTTGGCCCGCGGCCGTGCCGCCATGGCGCTGAAGAGCCGTGCGGAACAGGTTGATGCTGCCGAAGACGCGCTCCGTTTCGCCAAAAGCGACCTCGACAGGTCGGGGGCCGATCGCGGCCGTTTGGAAGGCCTGCTGCGGGATCAGAACGCCAACGTCGAAAAGCTTTCCGCCCGTATCGGCGCCTTGGAATACGATATCGCAGCGGAACGAAAAAAGCTGGCGGCGGAACAAGAACGGACGGACAAGCTTTCCGCGCGGATCGGCACCTTGGAGTACGATATCGCAGCGGAACGGGAGCGCGCCGAAAAGCTCTCGGAGAAACTTGCCGCGGCCGAATCGCTGGCCCGAAAGCGCCTCCGGCTGCTGCGCCGCTCCCACCGGCAGCATCGCCTGGCCGAGGACCGCATCGACAACTATCTGCTGCGGCGCTGGCCCCTGCGTCTGGCCTTCAAGCATGGCATCGCCCGTCCGCCGCTCTGGGCAAAAGCCGAACACCGGGCGATGGAACGGGATTCCTTGGTCGAGGACCACCTGGCCGCCTATCCGCTGCCATCGAAACCGGCCGTCACGGCAACCAGCGACAGCGAGGCGAGACCGCCGCTCAGCGCCATTCTTTGCACCTACAACCCGCGAAACGATTTGCTCAATTGGGCAATGCAGTCGATCGCGCAGCAAAGCCTCGAGCGATCCCGCTTCGAGGTGATACTGGTCGACAACAACTCGTCGCCTGCGGTCACGCCGGACGACTTTCCGGCAGCGCAGGATTTACCGGTGAAGATCCTTCGCGAGACCAAGCAGGGGTTGGTCTTCGCACGCCTCGCCGGCATCCGGGAAAGCCGCGGTGAGCTTATCGTCTTCGTGGACGACGACAACTTTCTTGCCCCCGATTATTTTGCCAAGGCCCTGGAGATTGCCGAAAAGGAGCCGGAGATCGGCATTTTCGGCGGCATTTCCTATGCCAGCCTCGAGGCCGAGGTTTCCGGGCTGAAGAAAAAGCTGCTGCCCAATCTGGGGGTACGGGACTACGGCGACGCGCCGATCACCTCCTTCGAAGAACACTGGGGCGAGTGGGAACCCATCGGCGCCGGCATGGTGACCCGGCGCGACGTGGCCGAAGCATTCGTCGATTTCGTCGAGCAAGAGTCCGTGGCCGGCGATCTGGGCCGAAAGGGCAACAATCTGATGAGCTGCGAAGACTCGCTCTTCGCGCGGATCGCCAATCGCCTGGGTTACGCCAACTCCTACCAGCCGGCACTGAGCCTCCGCCACTACATGAAAAAGGAGCGCCTGACCTATTCCTATTTCTGGCGCTTGATCAAAGGGTTGGGGCGCTCCCACGTGCGGTTGGAGCAAGCCTTGGGCCGGGCCGACGATCTGGAACAGATACCGCTCGGCAAGCTTCTGCCGCTGCTCACCTATCGCCTGGGACAGGACGGTGTGGCCGGCGCGATCCGCTGGGCCTGGGACCTGGGCTTCCGAGAAGAGATGAAGAAGCTCGACGCGGAAAAACGCGACAGCTAACCCATGCCAAGGGGCCCGGCGCCCGTCCGTTTCGGGCCCCTGCCGGCCTTGACAGTGGCGCTGCCGCGGTCTTCACTTGCCGGCCCCGTCGTGGAACGCGGCAATCCGACCGTCTAAGGACGGCGAGCGTTCGATACACTTTCATCTCGAAGGTAGCGAACCCTGGAGACAGTTGAGGTCCCAATGACCGCGAGGCTTCAGAGCATATACCGTTACCCGGTCAAGGGCCTATCGGCTGCCCCTATGAGCTCGGCGGTCTTGTCGCCCGGCGAGACCTTGCCCGACGATCGCCGTTTCGCCATCGCCCACGGCTCTACGAAATTCGATCCGGCCGCGCCGCAGTGGTTGCCGAAGTCCAATTTCCTCATGCTGGCCAAGGACGAGAAGCTGGCGCAACTGGAGACACTCTTCGATAGCGAGGACGAAACCCTAACCATCCTGCGCAACGGCAAGCAGGTTGCCCGGGCCAAGCTCAGCGATATCATGGGACGAACTCTCATCGGCCAATTTTTCGCCGGCTTTATGGGCGCTGCCGACCGCGGTATGCCACGCTTGGTGGAAGCGGGAGGCCATAGTTTTTCCGACTCGCCGGAAAAAGTGCTCTCGCTGATTAACCTGGCCAGCGTTGCGGACCTGGAACGGGTGATGCGCGAAGCCGTCGACCCCAAGCGCTTTCGTGGCAATCTTTACCTTGAGGGTCTCGCCCCCTGGGTGGAACTCACGTGGGTCGGGCGCCACTTGAAGATCGGCGAGGCTCGCCTCGAGGTGACGGCGCCCATAGAACGCTGCGCGGCCACCAACGTTAACCCGACGACGGCCGAGCGGGACATGAACATCCCCCTAACCCTGCGTAAGGGTTTTCGGCACATGCATATGGGTGTCTATGCCAGAGTCATCGAGGGCGGCGAAATCCGCGAAGGCGACGGTTTAGAACTCCTGGAGAGCTAGAGCGGATTCTCGCCGCCTTCGTCGGCGGCTGTCGGCTTTTCTTGGTCGGCCGACTTTTCCTTGCGCGGCCGACCGCGCCGCGGCGCTCGTTCGCCATCGGCGGCACCGGAAGCCTTGCGAGCACGGCTGCGGCGCGGTTCATGGCTCTGGGAGCCGCTTTCGGCGCCGTTCGATGCCCCGTCGGTCTCTGCCTTCGGAGCGGTTTCGGCCGCGCCGGCTTCTTGGGAGCGCGCTTCGGCAGGCGCCGCCGCGGAGTCGTCCTGCTTGCCATGTGTCTCAGAATGCTGCGGCGTCTCGCCGCCGTGAGCTCGCTGGGCGCGGCCGCGACGCAGTTGATCACGCGGGGTGCGCGCGCGCGGCATCCGCTCGTCGTTCGATGACTCGCCGCCAGCCTGGTCTTCGCCTGCGTCGAGCTTTTGGGAAGGAGCAGCGGCTTCGGCAGCCTGCTCTCCGTCACCTGACGCAGCACCGTTTTGCGAACGCCCTTGCCCATCGCCGTCCGTGCCGTTCCGATAGGGCTGGCGCTGGCCGTCACGACCGCCGGCCTGGCCCTGCTGCCCTTCGGGGCGCGGATCCGTACTGTCGTTTATTATGCGGAAGTAATGCTCGGCATGCTGATAGAAGGCTTCGGCCCCGACCCGATTGCCGCCCGCCGTCGCTTCCCGGGCAAGCGCGAGATACTTTTCGAAGACCTGAGCCGCATTGCCGCGCACCTTGCCCTCCGGGCCGTTGCTCTCGAAGGTGCTGTTGCGATTGGGCGTGCCGCCATGGGATTTATTACGGTTGGGCCGCCCGCGAAGCCGACGCCCGCTGTTGGAGCTTTGTCTCATCTTCTACTTCTTTTGATTGGGGCCGTTGCACCAAGCAACAGCCGTTGACCGGGGTCTAGCCGGTCTCGCGCAGCATTTGCCGCACCTCTATCGAGCCTGAGGACCAGTAAGTTCCAAATCCCCCGGGTCGTCGTATTGCTCGACTAAGAATCATCGAATCGCGATGATCGGTGCCGACAACCTAGTTGGCTTTTCACTGCTTTCCAACTGTTTTTTTGCACGACCGCGCTGCCGCGTCATAGCCGGGCCAAAAGGCAGCGCTCAACGCCGCCTAGGTCTTGCCGGTTCTCGATCCGGCTGAAACCCGCCGCCCGCAACAGCGCGGTCACCGCCGCAGCCTGTGTCGCCCCCACTTCCAAGGCCAGCAGGCCCTCCGGCGCCAAACAGCGTCGTGCACCTGGCAAGAGCGCACGGTAAGCCGCCAAGCCGTCTTCGCCGCCGTCCAAGGCCGCCCGCGGGTCGTGGCCGCGCACCTCCGGCGCCAGTGCCGCAATCGCCGAACTCGCGATATAGGGCGGATTGCTGACGACAATGTCCCACGTGCCCTCGACGGCGCCGCACCAATCGCTTTGGCAAAAATGCGCCCGTCCGGCCAACCCCAAGGCACGGGCATTCCGCTGCGCCGCAGATAAGGCGCCGACGGAGCGGTCGAGGCCCCGCCCCCAGGCCGCCGGCAGCTCGCTGAGCAGCGCCAAGAGCAAGCAGCCGCTGCCGGTGCCGAGATCGAGAAGCTGCCGCGCCGCTTGCCCCGCCGACACCGCCGCCAACAGCGCCGCCACCAGGGTCTCGCTGTCGGCACGCGGATCCAGCACGGCCGGACTCACGGCGAAGGGCAGGCTCCAAAACTCGCGCGCGCCCAGGATGCGCGACACCGGCTCCCGCGCGGCGCGGCGGGCGATGTAGGCCTCCGCCAAGGCCACGTCGTCGGGCGGCACGGCCCGCTCGGGATAGGCCATGACGACCTCTCGGCTGCAGCCGAGCGCGGCCGCCAACAGGAGACGCGCGTCGCTGCGCGGGTTGTCGACCCCGGCATCGCGCAGGCGACCGGCCGCCTGCGCCAACAGCTCACCCAAAGTCACAGTCATTGTCACGGCCGGCACCCGCTCACTGCAACTCCGCCAGCAGCCCGGCTTGCTCCTCGGCGATCAAGGGATCGATCACCTCGTCCAGCAATTCGCCGCTCAGCACCCGCTCGAGCTTGTAAAGAGTCAGGTTGATGCGATGGTCGGTGACCCGGCCCTGCGGGAAATTATAGGTGCGGATGCGTTCCGACCGGTCGCCGCTGCCCACTTGGCTGCGGCGGTCGGCGGCGCGGGCTTCATCCAGCTCCTGGCGCTGCTGGTCGTAGAGGCGGGCGCGCAGCACTTTCATGGCTTTGGCCCGGTTCTTGTGTTGCGACTTCTCGTCCTGGCACTGCACCACGATACCGCTGGGCATGTGGGTGATCCGCACCGCCGAATCCGTCTTGTTCACGTGCTGGCCGCCGGCGCCCTGCGCCCGATAGGTGTCGATGCGTAAGTCCTTGTCCTCAACATGCACGTCGACGTCCTCGGCTTCGGGCAACACCGCCACCGTGGCGGCGGAGGTGTGAATGCGCCCGCCCGACTCGGTCACAGGCACGCGCTGCACCCGGTGCACGCCGGATTCGAACTTCAGACGTGCGAAGACGCCGCGACCGGAGATGCTGGCGCTGGCGTCCTTGCAGCCGCCGATTTCGGTGTCGTTGTAATCCAAGGTTTCGAAACGCCAGCCGCGCAGCGCCGCGTAGCGCTGATACATCTGAAACAGCTCCGCGGCGAAAAGCGCCGCCTCGTCGCCGCCGGTGCCGGCACGCACTTCGACGATGGCGCTGCGCTCGTTGGCGGCGTCCTTGGGCAGAAGCATGATCTGCACCTGGTGCTCGAGCTCGGGGAGCTGTGCCGACAGGCTACGATACTCCTCGTCGGCCAGCGCCCGCATCTCCGCGTCGCTCTCGGTATCCGCTTTCAGCGCCTCCAGTTCCGCCAATTCCCGCTTGCCGTCGTTGAGCTTCTCGATGGCCTCCACCACGGGCGTGAGCTCGGCGATTTCCTTGAGCTTGGCGGTGTAGTCTTCGGAGCCGGGTTCTTCATGCACCGCAATCAGCTGCTGCAGCTCTTCGCTGCGCTTCAGAACCTGGTCGAGTTTTTCGTCAAGGCTCACCCTTGGTCTCCCTTCTCACCACCGTCGTCATCCGGGCCGCCGTCATCCGGGCCGCCGTCATCCGAACCGTCATCTGCGGCCGGCAAGCGGAACAGCCGCGACGCCGCCTCGGCCAGCGACAACTTCTCCCCGGCGCCCTCTGCTGCCGCCGCGCGCAGCACTTCCGAGGGGTCGTGGAGCAAACGCTGCACCAACCTGTGCGTGGCCGTCTCGGCATCCATCTGACCCGCCGCCAACACCTCCCGGCGCAGGGCTTCGCAATGGGCACGGAGGCCGGCGATGGCCGGCGCCGCCGCCCGCT
>Ga0102947_1000469_pt1 | contig 14537 bp, 12 predicted proteins | sample SalPon2A_A_D2_MG_FD_78210 | JGI IMG/M metagenome (GOLD analysis project Ga0102947, IMG submission 78210) | Soil microbial communities from South San Francisco under conditions of wetland restoration - Salt Pond MetaG R2A_A_D2_MG | ecosystem: Environmental > Terrestrial > Soil > Wetlands | place... | reverse complement strand
TCGGGCACCGTCACCCAGCCGTTGATGTTGCGGTCGAAGACGGCCGGGCGGCCTTCCTCGTAACCCATGTGCACGTCCTCAAGCCAGTTGAGGTCGTCCCAGCCCATGACCTCGATGTACTTCTTGAGGAAGGGCGTGATGCGGTCGTAGTCGGGCACCAGGTTCACATCGTAGCGGTAGCCGATGTGCTGCCCGATCTCCTTCTCGCGGTCGCTGTCCAGACCGTCGCCCTTGAGAAACTGGTCGACGTCCTTGATCTCGGTACCCTTGTAAGAGGTTCCAGCCATAGCATCGCCTCCTTTCGATCAGTAGCGGGTCATGTCGGGCCGGCCGACGGTGTATTGCGATCCGGCCAAGGGCACCATGGCAAGGGCCGAGGCCTCCATGGTGAGGGCCGCCAAGTCCTCGGGCTCCAGGGAGTGGACGTTGGTCTTGCCGCAGGCCCGGGCCATCATCTGGCACTCGATGGCCAAGCAGTGCAGGAAGTTGTAGACCCGCTCGGCCGCCTTGTCGGGATCGAGGCGCTTGCGCAGCTCCGGGTTCTGCGTGGCCACGCCCACCGGGCAGCGGCCGCTGTGGCAGTGGTAGCAGTAGCCCGGCTCGACGCCCATTTCCTCCTGGTAGTTGGCCTCGGGGATATCCTTGTTGCAGTTCAGCGCCATCATGGCCGAGTGACCGATGGCCACCGCGTCGGCGCCCAGAGCCAGGGCCTTGGCAACGTCGCCGCCGTTGCGGATGCCACCGGCATAGACCAGAGAGATTTCCCCCGTCTTGCCGACGTCGTCGAGCGCCTTGCGGGCCTGGCGGATGGCGGCGATACCGGGCACGCCGGTCTCCTCCGTGGCCAGGTGCGGGCCGGCGCCGGTGCCGCCTTCCATGCCGTCGATGTAGATGCTGTCGGGCCCGGTCTTGGCCGCCATACGGACGTCATCGTAAACCCGCGCGGCCCCCAGCTTCAGCTGGATCGGTATTTCCCAATTTGTGGCCTCGCGGATCTCGTTGATCTTGAGGGCCAGATCGTCGGGTCCCAACCAGTCCGGATGACGGGCCGGCGAGCGCTGGTCGATACCGGCCGGCAGCGAGCGCATCTCCGCCACCTGGTCGGTGACCTTCTGGCCCATCAAATGGCCGCCCAAACCGACCTTGCAGCCCTGCCCGATGAAGAACTCCACGGTGTCGGCGAGGCGCAGGTGATTGGGGTTGAAGCCGTAGCGCGACTGGATGCACTGGTAAAGCCACTTGGAGGAGTAGCGCCGTTCGTCCGGGATCATGCCGCCTTCGCCGGAACAGGTGGCCGTGCCGGCCATGGTGGCGCCGCGCGCAAGGGCGGTCTTGGCCTCGTAGGACAGAGCGCCGAAGCTCATACCGGTGATATAGATCGGGATATCGAGTTCCAGCGGACGCTTCGCCTTCGGCCCGATGACCGTCTTGGTCAGGCACTTCTCGCGATAGCCTTCGATCACGAAGCGGGTCAAGGTGCCCGGCAGGAAGGTCAGATCGTCCCAGGACGGGATCTTCTTGAAGAGCGAGAAGCCCCGCATGCGGTAGCGGCCGAGCTCGGATTTGATGTGGATGTCGTCGATCACCGTCGGCGGAAACATGAAGGAGTTGCCGAGGCGGTTGGTGTCGCGGCTCAGCGGCTTCTTTCCCGCCGGCGCGTTGGGCTTTTCAATGGCTGCCATGGTAGGTTCTCCTCAGCGAACTAGAGCACCAGCTTTTTCTCTGCCGGCTCCAGGTTGTCGTAGTTCCAAAGCTGCTTGCCGGCGACGATCTTCTGCATGTTCTCGATGCCGTTCGGCGCTTCGAGACCGTAGGCCTTGAGCTTTGCCGTCAGCCACTGCACGTCCAGATCGGTCAGGTCGGCCGGCACCGCATCGACACCCAGGCTTTTGATTTTGCCGCCGACGTAGATGGTGCCGTCGTACATGGAATCGCCCAGGTTCTCGCCGGCATCGCCCAGCACCACCATGCGGCCGCGCTGCATCATGAAGCCGGAAAAGGCGCCGGTGCGTCCGCCGACCAGGATGGTGCCGCCCTTCTGATCGATGCCCGTACGCGCGCCGACATCGCCCTTGCAAACCAGGTCGCCGCCGCGGATGGCCGCGCCGAAGGTGGAGCCGGCATTCTTTTCGATGACCAAGGTGCCGGCCATCATGTTCTCGGCACAAGACCAGCCGACGCGGCCGCTGATGCGGACGTTGGGCCCGTCGATCAGACCGCAGCCGAAGTAACCCAGCGAGCCCTCAAAATAGAGCTGCAGGCGGTTCAGGATACCGACCCCCAGGCCGTGCATGGCGCCGGGGTTCTGCACCACGATGGTGCCGTAGCCTTCCGACATCAGCTCGCGGATCTTGCTGTTGACCTGGGTCGGCGTCAGACCCCCGGCGTCCAGTTCGGTCCGCTTGTTGAAGTCGACGTCGAAGGCATAGGAGTAGGTGAAGTTCTCCTCTTCCGAGGCGGAGAAGAACATCTGCTGGGTACGACCGGTCAACTGCTCGGTGTGCATACCCATGTCGAAGGACGATTTGTCCTGCTTTAGCTCTGCCATACCCGAACCTCCCCTTCGTAGGGATCGAAGGTGTCGATCTCATGCGGAAAGATGCTGCGAATTGCCACCTCTTCCGAGGCCATGGCGATGAAGTCGTCGCTCTCGTAGAGCACCATGGGCTTGGCCGCCATGGTGTCCTTGGCCATGCCGAGTTTGTCGGAGGTGGCGACGAGGTAGGTGAAGACCCCGTCCAGATCGCTGATGGAGCGGCTCATGGCCTCTTCCAGATCGTCGCCGCGGTCGATGGAATCGGCGATATAGACGGCGATCAATTCGGAGTCGCAGTTGGACATGAAACGGTGGCCCCGGCGTTCCAGCGCGCGCCGCGAGGTCCAGTAGTTCGTCAGCTGACCGTTGTGCACCACCGACACGTCGTTGAAGGGGTAGGCCCAGTAGGGGTGCGCGGAGCGGATGTCCACGTCGGATTCGGTGGCCATGCGGGTGTGGCCGATGCCGTGGGTGCCGACAAAACCGCCGAGGCTGTACTGCCCCGAAACCGCGCCGGCATCGCCCAGGTCCTTGACCAGCTCAAGACCGTGTCCGATGGAGAGAATCTCCACGCCGTCGATGTCTTCCAGATAGTCCGCCAAGCGCCGCATATCGCCGTCGTAGGACAGCTGATAGCGGTAGGCGTATTCCGTCGCCGCCTGGGTATCGGACACCTTGGCGCCCTTTTCTTCGAGCCGTGTGTCGACCGCCGCCTTACGCGCCGCGACGTCCTGATGGATCTTGAAGCCGGTGCGCAGGTCTTCCTGCTCGGCGACCTTGAAACGCATGACATAGAGGTTGTCTTTGGGCTCTCCATAGAGCGCGAAACCCGTCGAGTCCGGCCCGCGATGCTTCAAGGATTGCAGCATCGCGGTCATTTCCTGTCCGATGTTCGCGCTTGCGCCCCGGTGAATCAGACCAGCAATTCCACACATGATCTTTCTCTTTCTCTCCGGTTAACCTGCGGCAGCGTCCCGCCGACCGGCGGGACGGGCCGCTGTTGATCTCTTTAGGGCAAGCAGTCCCAGTAGGTCTCCAGGTCCCAATGGGTGACCGTCGACATGTACTTCTCCCACTCGTCGCCCTTGTAGTGCATGTAGACCTTGAACATCTCATCCGGCATGGCGGCCCGGATGACCTCGTCTTCCTCGAGCTTCTGCAAGGCCTCGCCCAAGGACATGGGCAGCTTCTTGACCATCTTGCCCGCTTCCATGGCGTCGTAGATGTTGCGCTCTTCCGGCTCGCCCGGGTCCATCTTGTTGCTGATGCCGTCGTCGAAAGCCTTCAGCAGCGTGGCGGCCATGAGATAGGGGTTCACCATGGAGTCCACCGAGCGGTACTCGAAGCGCCCCGGCGCGGAAACGCGCAGCGCGCAGGTGCGGTTCTGGTAACCCCAGTCGGCGAAGACCGGCGCCCAGAAGCCGGTGTCCCAAAGCCGGCGGTAGGAGTTCACCGTCGACGACCCGATGGCGGTCAAGGCGCCCAGGTGCTGCATCACGCCGCCGATAGAATAGAGGCCGATGGGCCCGGGCTTTTTCTCGTCGATGCTGGGATCCGGCATGAAGTGGTTCTGCCCGCCCTTGCGGTAGGTGAAGACGGCGTCCATGCCTGGCAGGGAGTCCTGGTGCAGCTTGTTCAGCTGGTCCTCGCCGCCGCTCCAGAGCGACAGGTTGTGGTGACAGCCCGAGGCGGAGACGCCCATGAAGGGCTTGGACATGAAGCAGGCCACCAGGCCGTTCTCCCGCGCCACCTGGGCGCAGATCTGCCGGTAGGTGGTCAAGCGGTCGCAGGTGCGCAGCGCGTCGTCGAACATGAAGTTCAGCTCGAGCTGGCCCGGCGCGTCCTCATGGTCGCCCTGGATCATATCCAGACCCATGGCCTGGCTGTACTCGATCACCTTCATGAAGACCGGCCGCAGGGACTCGAACTGATCGATGTGATAGCAGTTGGGCTTGGAAAAGCCGTCGTGCGGCAGGCCGTCTTCGCCCTTCTTCAGCCACATCATCTCGGGCTCGGTGCCATGACGCAGGCGGAGCCCGTGCTTGGCTTCGAACTCGTCATGGACATATCGCAGATTGCCGCGGCAGTCGGAGGTCAGGTGACCGCCCGGATTGACCGCTTCTTCCCGGTTGCGGAAGCAGGTGCAGAAGACCCGCGCCACACGCTTGTCCCAAGGCAGCTGCACGAAGGTCTCGGGATCGGGAATGCCCACCAGCTCCGAGGCTTCCGGGCCGTAGCCGATGTAAGCGCCGTGACGGTCGGTGTAGAGGTTGGCAGTGGAGCCGTAGACCAGCTGGAAGCCGCGCTCGGCCGTGGTCTCCCAGTGATCGGCGGGAATGCCCTTGCCGACGATGCGGCCGGTCACCGAGATGAACTGGTAATAGATATACTGAATGCCGAGCGCGTCGATCTTCTCGCGCACCTGCTTGACCAGGTCGGCGCGGCCGGGCGCCTCTACATGTTGTTCAAGATCCGTCATACCTAAGCCTCCTCATGCAATGGCGCCTGTCGCGCCGGGCGAAGCGGTGAAGGGGCAGTCGTCGGCCGAGCCAGGACAATACGAGATACGACCCGAACAAGACCGATGGCCTGCCGCCCATCGCTTGCTTGGCATCCCTAGCGTCCTGTCGGCACACCCCCGTCCTATCCGTTGGCCACCGCCATCCTCTATCGAGGATGGAACCGGCGGTGCAGTGTTCCAGGCCCCTCCGACCCGTTCTTTGCGGCGATGACGCCTGCGAGAGCCGCCGTCCGCGCGAGCCTCCATGCTGCGGCCGGGCGCACCAATCTAGGATACGCAGCAGCAGCGGTGCCTTCCATGAGGATGCTATCCCAAGGCCAGCGGGAAAGCTAGGAATTTTTGACCATTTTTGAGCCGAATTGACCAATTGGTATTGAATTGGTATAAGCTTCCGCAAGAAGACCGTCGCGGCACAAGAAACCAAGCGGGAGGATGCGGCTTTGGCTCAAGAGAGAACTGAAGCAGACGATAGGCCCGGCGCAGGGAGCCGCTTGCCGAGCGCAGCCCCCAGCAACGCCGCGTCGATCGCTGCCGAGGTCCGCCAGGCGATCATGAACGGCACCTATCAATATGGCGAGCGGCTACCCGCCGAGCGGGACTTGGCCCAGCATTTCGGCGCCTCCCGCTCGACCGTGCGCGATGCTTTAAAACGCTTGGAGAGCGCCAACTTGCTGTCGCGGCGCGTCGGCAGCGGAACCTTCGTGACCCATCACCCGGTGCCCGACGGCAAGAATATTGCCGAGGTCACCAGCCCGCTGGAACTGATCGAGGTTCGCCTCGCCCTGGAGCCGCGCTTGGCGCATTTGGCCGCGATCAGCGTCACCCAGCGCGATCTACAGCGGCTGGAAAAAGCCCTGGACGCTCTGGAAAACTGCGGCGCCGACCGCAACGCCTTCTCGCTTTGCGACGAACGTTTTCATCTGATCCTGGCCGAATGCACCCGCAACCCCTTGATGATCTGGCTCTATCGGCAGGTCAACGAGGTCCGCAGCCACCGGCAATGGGCCCGCATGCGCGAGGCCATCCTAACGGCGGACCGCATCGCTGCCTACAATCGCCAGCACCGCGACATGTTCGACGCTTTGCGCAGTCACGACGCCGCGCGGGCGGTGGAAATCGTGACCGAGCACCTGCAAAAGGCCCGCGACGATCTGGTGGGCGCCGGCACAACCTAAGCCGAATCGCGACAAGAACCGGCCTGCGGGGACGACCGGCTCCACCCTGGGCTGGAGACATTTCCGGCCGCATCTGGGTTCTCTTGGGTAATTTTTGTTCCTCTGAGGAAACTTATTTGTCAGATTTTGTTGCCAGCACCACGGCTTCTCGATACGATAAACCCAATTAATAAGTGGATTTGGCTTCGACGCGGCTCAATTGGCTTAAATTGGATTGTGTTTGGTGGCTGCATTCGAAAGACGTATCGACGCAAGCGAGGTGAGGCGCGCGTCGAACGCGTGAGCGCGAAGGTGACGTCTGGACGAGGGGGGGAACAATCGCCAAGGCTGGCAGCGGCAAATAACAACGCATCGATAGCATTTCGCGTCCCGAGCCCGCCGCAATTCAGACCCGAATGACTCAAAGTAATGCGGACCGCTGCCGTGCTACGAATCTGGCCGGTCGACGCCAGTCGCAAAAGCGTCGACGTTGGTCGCAAGAACAAGCGCCGCGAATTCAAAAATGAAGTGGGGGAACGACCATGGGTAACAACTTAGATGCCATAACGACCGTCTTTACGGAGTTTTACTACTGGTTGACGGTCGCCTTGATGTTTCTGATCCATGTCGGGTTTTGCATGTACGAGGTCGGGGCGTCCCGGGCCAAGAACAAGATGCACACCCTGATGAAGAACTCGATGATCATTCCCTTGGTCACCGTGACGTGGTTCTTCTTCGGCTGGTGGATCTATTGGGCCGTGCCGGCCGGACCGGGGATCACCGGCGGGCTGGATCCCGACGGCTTCGCCGCAGGCTACACGCCCTGGAGCGACTTGATGGGCACCAACCTGTCGGATCGGATCAGCGGCGTCTTCTGGGCGGCCTTCCTGCTCTTCTCCTGGACGGCGGCCTCGATCGTTTCCGGTGCCGTTATCGAGCGGATACGTTCGGGCGCCTTTTGGATCTTTGCGGTTCTGGTCGGCTCCGTCACCTGGGTGATCGACGCCGCCTGGGGCTGGCACTACGGCGGCTGGATGGTCCAGGTGCTCGGCTACCACGACGCCTATGCGTCAGGCGTCATTCACGCCATTGCAGGCGGTGCGGCTCTCGGCGTTTTGGTCCACTTGGGCCCGCGCTTCGGCAAGTTCGACGCGCAAGGCAACCCGCGCGAGATCCTGCCGCACAATCCCTGGCTGGTGTGCATCGGCCTCTTTCTGATCTACACCGGCTTCTGGGGCTTCTACGTGGCATGCAACGTGCCGATCATTTCCCCGGAGACCATCGGCGGGCAGATCTCCGGCGAGACCTGGACGGCGACGACCATTTATCTGACGCCGACCACCTTGAGCGCCATCACCTTTAACTTCCTGATGTCCCTGGCCGGCGGCATGCTGGTGGGCTACACCGTCTCCAAGGGCGCTGCCTTCTGGACCTATTCCGGCGGTCTGGCCGGTATCATCACGGCTTCGGCGGGCAACGACCTCAACCACCCGATCCAGGCCATGATCATCGGCGGCGTCGGCACCTATCTCGCCTACAAGCTGCACTTCTGGGTCGAGCGCCGCTTCAAGATCGACGACGCCGTGGGCGCCGTGGCCGTGCACGGCTACGCCGGCTTCATCGGCCTGGTCATCTGCGGCTTTGTGCTCTGGGGCCACCCCTCCTCGCCTTTCGAGGGCTACGCGACCATCTCACCCTGGGGCAACTTCATCGGTGCCATCATCATGTTCTGGGTTTTGGGCTTCCTGCCCTGCTGGATCATCGCCGGCATCTTGAAGGGCATGAACCTGCTGCGCATCCCCGAGGCCATCGAACTGGCCGGCCTGGACGTGCACGAGAACTACGGCACCGACGCCAAGAATGCAGAGTTGCAGCAGGCCGAACTCGCCCACGCGCGCGAACTCGGCTTGCTCGACTGACGGGCGCAAGGAGAAGGAGAACAGACTATGTCTACCACGGGAATTGACAGCTGGGCCGTCGACTTGGCCGATATCGGTGCGGTTTATCCCTTCCAGGGAACCGAGGTCGTGATGACCATCATCGGCGTCGTCCTCTGGATCGCCTGGCACGTTTGGCAGATCAAGTTCGAGAACAAGACCTTCGAGGAGGACGAAGCGAAGCTCAGGCAGCAGCACTCCATGGAGGAAACGATAAAGCGGCAGAATTCGCTGAACTGATCCGCGGATCAAAGCCGTCGAGCTAACCAGAGGCGTCATCCCTTGCGGGCTGGCGCCTCTGCCTTGCAAGCACCGGCGAGGCACGAGACAGAATGGGTGGAGCGTTCCGGCAGAGCTACGGGATCGCCAGGAGCCGGATCCAGCACGGCTTCGTGCTGGCGGCGGTCCTGGCTGTTATCGGCGCTTGGGCGCTGTTTCTTGCCGACCCGACGGTCACCGGCGGGCCCGTGTTGGGTTTCGTCAATCTCTGCCTGGCGGCCGGCATCGCGTTCTACAACTGGCGCCAGGCGCAGGACCGGCAACCACGGCTGGTGATCGACGACAGGGGCGTCTGGTTTCGCGACTGGGCTTTGGACCCGGTTTACTGGCGGGACATCGCCGGCAGTCTTCAGACGGGCGGACGCCTGCAGGCCTTTTTCTGCATTCGCCTGCGCGATCCCGACGGTTTCCTGGCGGCCTTGCCGGAAGAACGGCGCAGCAAGGCGGAAAAGAACCCCTTGATTCGCCCGCCGCTGCTGAAGATCCCCGCCCACAGCGTCGACGCCGACTTCCCGACACTCCGCGCCGCGATCGAGGAAGGGTTGAGGCGGAGCAGCGCCTGAAGTGGGCCGCGCGCTGCAGCCGGTTCGGCGGCGCAGGCGACTCACCCCCTTGTTGACAGCCTCATCGCGACGCGCGAAGCTCAAACTTTCATACCTCCGCACCCCGCCGACCAAGGCAGAAACAACAACGAGTGCGGGGTCGCAGCACTGCAACAAGGGAGAGCATCTCGTGAAAAGACACCTCAAAGCGACCGGCCTGTGCCTCGCGTTGATCGCCGGCTTTGCCATGACAGCCGAAGCGAAGACGCTGGTCTACTGCTCGGAAGGCAGCCCCGAGGGCTTCAACCCGTCGCTCTATTCGGCGGGCACCACCTTCGACGCATCGGCCCAGACAATCTACAATCGGCTCGTGGAGTTCGAGCCGGGCACCACCAATCTGGTTCCCGGGCTTGCCGAATCCTGGACCGCGTCGGACGACGGCCTGGTCTACACCTTCAAGCTTCGCCCCGGGGTGAAGTGGCACAGCAACGATAAGTTCACGCCGACCCGCGATTTCAACGCCGACGACGTGCTCTTCAGCTTCAACCGCCAGTGGGACGAAAACAATCCCTATGCCGGCGTCTCGGGCGGCAACTATCAGTATTTCGGCTGGATGGACATGGCCAATATCCTGAAGTCCATCGAGAAGACCGACGATATGACGGTGGTCTTCACCCTCAACTACCCGGAAGCCCCCTTCGTTTCCAACCTCGCCATGGACTTCGCCTCCATTATGTCCGCGGAGTATGCGGACAAGATGGCCGAAGGCGGGACCATGGAAGTGGTGGACAACGAGCCCATCGGCACCGGGCCCTTCGTCTTCAAGGGGTATAAGAAAGATGCAGTGATCCGCTACGAGGCTTTCGACGACTACTGGGAAGGCAAGCCGGCCGTCGACAAGCTGGTCTTTGCCATCACCACCGATCCCTCGGTGCGCTATCAGAAGCTCCAAGCCGGCGAATGCCACATCATGCCCTATCCCAATCCGGCCGACCTGGATGCCATGGAGGCGGAGGCCGACATCAATCTGATGCAGCAGGAAGGCCTCAACATCGGCTATCTGGCCTTCAACACGGAAAAGGAGCCCTTCACCGACAAGCGGGTCCGTCAGGCCCTCAATATGGCCATCAACAAGGATGCCATCATCGACGTGGTCTTCAAGGGTGCCGCCGCCAAGGCCACAAACCCGATCCCACCGACCATGTGGTCCTATAACGAAGAGGTCGAGGACTATCCCTACGATCCGGAGAAGGCCAAGGCCCTCTTGAAGGAAGCCGGCGTGGAAGGCCTGAAGACCAACATCTGGGCCATGCCGGTGCAGCGTCCCTACAATCCCAACGCCCGCCGCATGGCCGAGCTGATTCAGGCCGATTGGGCGAAGGTCGGCGTGGAAGCCGATATCGTCACCTTCGAATGGGCCGAGTACCTCGACCGGGTGCGCAAGGGCGAACATGACACCGTGCTGCTGGGCTGGACCGGCGACAACGGCGATCCGGACAACTTCATGTTCGTGCTCCTGGGATGCGAGGCGGCGAAGTCCTCCAGCTCGCGCTGGTGCAACCACGAGTTCGACGATCTTCTGCGCGACGCGAAGAAGACCGCGGACATCCCGACCCGGACCGAGCTCTACGAAAAGGCGCAGGTTATCTTCAAGGAGGAGGCGCCTTGGGTGACCATCGCCCACTCCATCGTCTTCATGCCGGTCCGCGAGGAGGTGATGGGCTACAAGGTTCATCCCCTTGGCAGCCATATCTTTAAGAACGTCAGTCTAGCCGAGTAAGCCGAACGGCCGGCCGGCGCCGCGCTTTGCGGCGCCGGCCGTGCCCTTCGGTCGCCGCCGCCGATGTTCGGGTTCCTTCTCCATCGCCTTTCCGTTCTGGTGCCGATTTTCATTGGCGTCACCCTGGTTGCTTTCAGCTTTATCCGCGTGCTGCCCGGCGATCCTGTGGAAACCCTGGCGGGCGAACGCGGCCTTTCGCCCGAACGCCATGCCGAGCTCCTGACGCACCTCGGCCTCGACAAGCCGGTCTGGGAGCAATATCTGATCTACGTCGGCAACATCCTGCAGGGCGATTTCGGCCGCTCCTTCATCACCAACAAGCCGGTTCTGACCGAGTTCCTGGAGCTCTTTCCCGCCACCGTCGAGCTGGCCTTCTGCGCCATGGTCTTTGCCATCGTCGTTGGCCTACCGGCCGGGCTGGTCGCCGCCACCAGACGCGGCACGATCTTCGATCAGACCTTGATGGGGATCTCGCTGACCGGCTATTCCATGCCGATCTTCTGGTGGGGCCTGCTGCTCATCATCTTCTTCAGCAACACCCTGGGCTGGACACCTGTGTCCGGGCGCATTTCCTTCCTCTACGACGTGCCGCGGGTCACGGGCTTCCTGCTCATCGACAGTCTCTTGGGCGACGAAAAGGGCGCCTTTCTGTCGGCGCTTCGTCATTTGATTCTGCCCAGCGTGGTGCTGGGCACCATTCCGCTCGCCATTATCGCCCGCCAAACACGCTCGGCCATGCTCGAAGTCCTGGGCGAGGATTACATCCGCACCGCCAAAGCCAAGGGCCTATCGCCGACGCGCATCATCGGCGTTCATGCCCTGCGCAACGCCATGATCACGGTGGTGACCGTGATCGGCCTGCAAGGCGGCGCTCTGCTGGGCGGCGCGATCCTGACGGAGACCATCTTCAGTTGGCCCGGGATCGGCAAATGGATGATCTTTTCGGTCTCGAGCCGCGACTACTTCGTCGTGCAGAGCGGGCTGCTGCTGATCGCGCTCTGCATCATGACCGTCAACCTGTTGATCGACCTGCTTTACGGCGTGATCAACCCGCGCATCCTGCATCAACGTTAGAGCCATGAGCGACACCGCAATAAAACCCGAAGAGCGGCTCAACGGCAAACGCGAGAGCGTCTTCCTGCACGAGCTGCGGGAGTTCTGGTTCTACTTCTCCGAAAGCCGCTTGGCCGTGGTCGGCCTGGTTTTTATCGGCCTCGTGGTGGTGATGGCGCTCTTTGCCCCCTGGATCGCGCCGCACGATCCCAGCGAGCAGTACCGGCAATTCGCCGAGATCCCGCCCTTCTGGAGCGAAGGCGGCAGCGCCAGTTTCCCCCTGGGCACCGACTATGCCGGGCGTGACATGCTGTCGCGCATTATCTACGGCAGCCGCCTATCGCTGATCGCCGGCTGCATCGTAGTCATTGTGTCTTTGATTGCGGGCATCGCGCTCGGTCTCGTCGCGGGCTATTTCCGTGGCATTGTCGAAACCGCCATCATGCGGGTCATGGACACCATCCTTTCGGTCCCGGCCCTGCTGATGGCTTTGGTGCTGGTCGCCATTCTGGGTCCGGGGCTGGAAAACGCGATGATTGCCATCGCCGTCACCTATATGCCCTATTTCGTTCGTCTGACCCGCGCCTCGGCCATCTCGGAGGCAGCCAAAGACTACGTCGTGGCAAGCAAAGTGGCCGGGGCCGGCACCCTTCGCCTGATGTTCATTGCGATCCTGCCCAACTGCATGGCCCCCTTGATCGTGCAGGCGACCATGAGCTTCTCCAACGCCATCCTGGACGTGGCCGCCCTCGGCTTCCTCGGCATGGGCGCGCAGCCGCCGCGCCCGGAATGGGGCACCCTGATTGCCGAGAACCGCGACTTGATCTTGAGCGCTCCCTGGACCGTAACCTTTCCCGGGCTCGCCATTCTTCTCACCGTCCTCGCCATCAACCTCATGGGCGACGGTATGCGTGACGCTCTCGACCCGAAGATGAAACGCTCATGAGCCTGCTCGAGATCCGCAATCTGACGGTGGCCTTCAAAACGGCCCATGGGTCGTTTCGTGCCGTCGATTCGGTGGACTTCGACGTCAACGAAGGCGACGTGGTGGCGGTGGTCGGCGAGTCGGGCTCCGGCAAGTCGGTGGCCATGCTGGCCGTCATGGGGCTGCTGCCCTGGACGGCCACAGTGACCGCCGATGCCATGACCTTCGACGGCCAGGACCTGCTGCATCTCAGCGCGAGAGCCAGGCGCCGCATCATCGGCAAGGACATGTCGATGATCTTCCAAGAGCCCATGACCAGTCTCAACCCCTGCTTCACCGTCGGCTTCCAGATCACCGAATCCATCAAGGTGCACATGGGCGGCAACAGAGCGGAGCGGAAGCGGCGGGCGATCGAGCTCTTGGAACTGGTCGGCATACCGGCGCCGGAAAGCCGGCTATCGGCCTTTCCGCATCAGCTCTCGGGCGGCATGAACCAGCGCATCATGATCGCCATGTCCATAGCTTGCGACCCGCGACTCCTGATCGCCGACGAGCCCACCACGGCGTTGGACGTCACCATCCAGGCGCAGATCCTGGAGCTGCTTTTGCGCCTGCAGCAGGAACGCGGCATGGCCTTGGTGCTGATCACCCACGACATGGGCGTGGTTGCGGAAACGGCCCAGAGGGTGCTGGTACAGTACGCCGGCCAGCAAGTCGAGCGGCAGGAGGTTCGCAGCCTCTTTCGCACGCCGCGCCACCCCTATACCGCCGCCCTCTTGAGCGCGCTGCCCGAACGCAGTCGGGGCGACCGCCTGCCGTCCATCCCGGGCGTGGTGCCGGGCCAGCTCGACCGGCCGCAAGGCTGTCTCTTCAACCCCCGCTGCACCTATGCCACCGATCTCTGCCGCAACGAGGTGCCGCCCCGAAGCGCCGCGGCCGAGGGCGCGGTTCTGTGCCACTATCCGCTCGATCCCACCGCCTCGACGGCGGCCGGTAACGCGGCGCCGGACAGCAGGGAGTCGCAAGGCTCATGACCAAAGCCCCGGTTCTCGAGGCCGCCGACCTCAGTCGTCACTATAGGGTCAAGGGGAACCTCTTCGGCAAATCGGGCACCCTACGTGCCCTCAACGGCGCCAGCTTCACCCTGGCGGCCGGCGAAACGCTCTCGGTGGTCGGCGAATCCGGTTGCGGCAAATCCACCCTGGCCCGTCTGGTCACCTTGATCGAACGCCCGACCGCGGGTCGCCTCAAGATCGACGACGTCGAGGTGGCCACGGCGAGCGCGGCCCAACTGAGGACCCTGCGGCAAGCGGTGCAGATCGTCTTCCAAGACCCCTACGGGTCGCTCAATCCGCGCCACAAGGTGGGCAACATCATCCAAGAGCCCCTGACCATCAACAGCAAGCTCAGCGCCGCCGAGCGCCGGGACAAGACCGAGGCCATGATGGCCCGGGTCGGCCTGCGTCCGGAGCACTACAACCGCTATCCGCACATGTTCTCCGGCGGCCAGCGTCAGCGCATAGCCATCGCCCGCGCCCTCATGCTGCAGCCGAAGGTCGTCATTCTGGACGAGCCGGTCTCAGCCCTGGACGTCTCCATCCAGGCCCAGGTCCTCAATTTGTTGGCTGAGCTGCAAGAGGACTTCGATCTGGCCTACCTCTTCATCTCCCACGACCTGAGCGTGGTGCGCCATATCGCGGACGAGGTGATCGTCATGTACCTGGGCCGTGCCGTCGAGCAGGGCGCCCGGGAGGCGTTCGCGGAGATCGGTCAGCGCGACCCGCGAGGGGTGCATGCCCACGGCGCGGAG
>Ga0102947_1000468_pt1 | contig 14542 bp, 20 predicted proteins | sample SalPon2A_A_D2_MG_FD_78210 | JGI IMG/M metagenome (GOLD analysis project Ga0102947, IMG submission 78210) | Soil microbial communities from South San Francisco under conditions of wetland restoration - Salt Pond MetaG R2A_A_D2_MG | ecosystem: Environmental > Terrestrial > Soil > Wetlands | place... | reverse complement strand
TTTCAAAAAAATAATTTTTATTAAATTCATTGGCTGCAGAAACATTCTGATTTTTCCCCACTTGAAATCGCTTATTATATCACTTTAAGGCAATTAAGTTTTCTAGACGGTATTTTAGATGTTTTTTTGAAAGATCTACTATGTTATTTTGAATTATTAATTACGTCAACTAGTTTTTCTTCAATCTCTTTTCCCATGGATTCTAACTCTGCATTTGAGGCAACAGAAAGCAATGAGGTAGGTTTGGCCAAGCTGATATAATTTTCTCCACCCTTTTCATATATTGCAATTGTACATGGGAGTAACAATCCAATGTCTGGATCTGAATCAAGTGCCTGTTTGGCAGCTTGTGGATTACATACTTCTAACAACTTGTAGTCATGATGATAATTGATCCCTTTTTTTGCGAAAATTTCTTTAAAGTCCAGTATTCCAAGAACGCCAAATTTTATTTCTGAAAGTTTTGTCTTGATCTCTTCTATTACATCGTCTATATTTTTTTGAGTTTTGACAGTGTAAGAGAAGCTCATAGACTATCTTTAACTGCACACAATTTATTGTTAATTCTAACTTTCCTTAGGTAATTTCCATACAACTCAAGAAAATTTGGCTTTATCTGTTCTATGTTTTTAACCATTTTAGTATAAATCTCGGATTTCTGGCGAATCTTTGCCGTTACAAGGTTTGTAGGCAAAACCTAGTTGGTATAGTCCATACGGAAAGAAAAACCTTCAAGATTTTATGATCAAACTAATTATAAAAATTAATTCACACTATAAGCAACTCATATGTTTTAAACTCGTCTCAATTAATTTTTACATAATACACCTTTCTCTTCATATTAACAAAATGATAGATCACTGAAAGTAGTGTAAACAAAAGTTACGACAAATGTATATACTATACACAAAAAAATATCAGTATGTCGTCACTAGTTCTTAAATGTCCCAATTGTGAATACACATTTGAATCTCCCTTTCAATCAACTGACAAAATTCAAGGTATAAACACACCTTGCCCAAAATGTGCTAATTCATTTGAAATTGAGAGTAATCAGAATTAATGTTTTAAAATTATAAAAAATTATTCCCTACATGAAAAACCATGCAAACAAAGCGAGCCTAACTAAATTTCAAAACTACCTTGAATCAATTGTTTAAGAATGAATTTTTGTGATAAAAATTTTAAAAACTCTATATCTTGATGTCACTTTTGTTTGTTCAAAGCTGTAAACTAATTAATTTAAGCAAGAAAAATTGGAAGGAGTTTATGGGTAAAAGAGTAACCATAGTTCTTGAGAATAAAGTGGATGATAAACTACACAAAATTCAAGAAGAATTTATCAAAGAATACAAAGAACCAATAAGTTTTTCCAAAGTCCTAAACGAAATCCTACACAAGGGTTTATTGTAATATCATTTTCTAACACGAGAATTTCTAGCCTTAATTTTAAAAATTACAAGTAAAAATCACATATTACAAATGATCTGCTTTAAGTAAAGTTTGGTTCTACTAACTTATGAATATCATGAATGTCGTAAATCAATCCACTGAATATCGAGACATTATCTGGTTTATGAGATGTAGGGGCCTAATTAAGGACCAATCAAAAAAATTCGAAAAGATGTTGGAGGTATATAGATGAAATTTATGGAAAATCAAAAGCAAACAACATCAATGGAACTTTTACAAGAAGCCCAGGATTTAGGACTGCTTGATTTAGAATCCACTACTTTGTGTTCTAATTGCCATGCTTCTTTTCCAAAAGAGTATACCACCTGTCCAAGTTGTAAAACTGGTATATTTGTACAAGATTTAAAAATAGAATTCGAAATTTAAGACAGAATTCAAGTATCAACTGTTAATTTATTTTCAAATTAGAAAGTCACTTAATAATTTACACACTTGATCAGGCTTTTCAGCAAATGGTGCATGTCCTGCATCTGCAATTATTTCAAGTCTGGAATCATCAATACTCTCTTTAAAAAATTTAGAGTGTTCTATTGGAATTACTTTATCGTGAACTCCCCACAGGATTAAGGTGGGTACAGGATTAATTTTTCTTAATCTGTTTAATCCAATCTGAGTAGTTGCACTATTTACGAGAGTCGATTCGAATGCGTATTTGGCATTTGGCAAATTTATCCTACGGATAAATCCGTCAACTAATTGCTTTGGAATTCGTTTTGGATCTGCAACCATTTTTTCAAAAGCTTTTCTTACCTTATCTTGTGTGGGATTCATTGCAGCTTCGAAATATTCTTCAAGAACAGGAGTTGGGTTTTCTAGCATTCCTGATGAGTCAATTAAAACAAGTTTTTGAACATAGTTTTGGTTTTGAATCGCTAATTCTGAAGCAATGTATCCTCCTAAAGAATGCCCCACAAAACTTATTTTGTCTTTTTGAATTGAAATTTCCTTCATAAACGACACAATAATTTTTCTGAATTGGTCAATTGTATAATCCATTTTTTTTGGTTTTTCGCTTTCCCCAAATCCTGGCAAGTCAATGGCAATAGAGTGAAATTCTGAAGATAATTCCTCAGGAATCTTCATCCATCTATCTGATGCAGAACCTAATCCATGAATAAAAAAAAGATGCTTTTCATTTCCTTTTCCGAATTCAAGATATCTTATTTTAAGGCCATCTAGATTTGTCCAGCATTCATCCAATGATGGAATAAATCGAATCTACCATTTATTGTTAAATTTTTCATCTTCACAAAAAATAATTAGATATGCTACAATATTCAAGAAATGATTATCAATAATGAAAAATTACAAAAAAATCGAAAATCTAAAAACTGTGATTGTTATGACTGCGCTCACCTAGGACACAAGAATTGTGGTTGCTGTCAATAGATTATTTTCATCATTCACTAAAATCAATCTGTATTCTTAGCAACACCAACTATTCTTGTCTTTATATAACCACCAATGTATCATAATGTATGGTTCAACTACAAATTTCAAGTGAAACAATGGATAGAATGAAGAAGATAATTGGAACAAATACGATGCATGATGGAGACTTTATGGTCAATGAAATGATTGACAAGTTTGAAAAGAAGATTCACGAACTGAGTTAATCTAACAAATTCATATACTTCTATTTTGATTTAACAGTCAGAATTGTTCAAAAATATCGCTGTAGCTATAATTACCCCTACCCACACGAAAAAATCTTTTGAAATGGGCTTAGGACTAGCAAAAAACCTTGGTGCCAATTTATCTGTAATAGAATGTGTTTACAAAATTCCTCCAAAATTTTATTTTTTTGAAACAAAATCAGACAAAAAAATCACAGAAAATCAAATTAAGAAAATCAAAGACGAGCTTAAAAAATGGAAGGATTCAGCATTAAAGGAAGGGTTGAAGATTAATACAAAACTTGCTTTGACCGATTCTATTGCTCACTGGGTTATTGACTATGTAAAAGAACACAAAATTGATTTGTTAGTGGTTGATTATCCTAAACTTTCAATGATCGAGGCAAACCATCATGATGATATCATAAACCAAATTCATCACAAGGCGCACTGCCACGTTCTAACCATGAAGCATTAATTCGCACAACTCCCAAACAATAATTTCAAAATTGTTTTTTTAAATATTCAGAATTGAACTCAGTAAATCGATTAAAAGATAGAATTCTCTTCAGGTTTAGATTATTTTTCATCTTTTAGACATTTGCAACCACAAGAAAACATTCCTGCTTTTCCCATACACTGATCGTGGTGTTCATTGTAACACTTGTTGCAAATAAGCATCAGACGGTACCTTTCTTTTTATGTTCTTTCTCATGGTTGATGACCTTTCCAAATGAATCCATGTCTCCATGCCATTGAAATTTACACTTTGGGCATTTGTAGTTCATGGTTTTGTTCCCTGTGATGAACACTCACTACATAATATCTGAAGGTTTGTCCTTGCGTTGTTTGTAATATTTCCATCTGCGTATCCAAAATTAGGCAAGTGTGCAACATTGAATTTTATTCCACATTTTTCACATTTGTGTTTTTGATTAGATAAAACAATTTGTTTATGGATATTACTAAATTCTTTTTTTTGAATCATAATGTTACCTGTTCTGAGAGTATAATACGGTTCTGCTCTTCTGAAATGATTTTCATTTCGGTTTTCAACAAAGGTAATTTCATATTGCAATCATCACAATATTACTTCCACGTAGTAGCATTTCTTGGAATTTTTCATCACCTTCGTCTGATGTTATATTCCCATCTTTTAAAATCAAATTCAAATGTTGATCAAAATTTTTCAATTTCCCATGTACTGTAATATGGTTTTTTAATCTGATAAAGAGGCCTTTTCCGACATTTTGCTGCAAAATTTTGTCGATTTCAGAAACATTTTGACTATTCTCACTACTAGAAATAATCCACACTATCCAAGATAATCTTAGTTTGAACTACACTTACCAAGTTAAAAAAAATCATCTATTGCAATTTACTTTATCAGTGTATTAAGTCCTTGTAAAATTAAGAATCGCTTTAGACTATTCTTTGTAATGAACCAATAATGACTTTGTTGAAACTGGAAGAACAGCTACTATGTTTTCTCCTTTTTGGGCAAGAAAATCATTTACTACCTCTTGAAGATATTGGCCTTGGGGTATCTGCTCTGCTTCAAAGTATTGTATTTTATGTATCATAAATGAGTGAAATTTTTTGCAGTTATATTTTGATGTGTTTTAATCCCTTGTACCGATTTCTTATGGTAACTTCGGTGACTCCTGCAGCTTCTGCTAGATCATGTTGAGTAATAGAGACTCCATTTTGAACACATGATAGGTAAAGGGCAGTTGCAGCAAGACCCATGGGTGATTTTCCGGCCGATTCTTCGTTTTCTTGTGCCCTTTGAAGAACTTTGATAGCATATCGTTTGGTTTTTTCAGATAATTCTAGTTTGCTTGATATTTTTGCAATACATTGGATTGAATCAACCACAGGCATTTTCAAATCTAGCTCTCGATACAATAGTCTGTAACACCTTGCGATGTCTTTTCTTTTTACATTTGCCGCATCTGAAACATCCTTGAGAGTTCTTGGAGTGTCAGTATCTCTGCATGCAGCATATAGAGATGCTGCAATCATTCCAGAAATTGATCTTCCTCTCACAAGCTTCTTCTCTAATCCCTTTCTGTAGATGTATGCTGCTTTTTCTATAACATTTGAAGAAATTGTAATCTTGTCTTTTAGCCTATTTAATTCACTTAGAGCCTCTCTGAGGTTCCTATCTGAAGTGTTTTGAACCTGACTCCTGCTATCCCATGTTCTGAGCCGCTCTATTGTGGTCTTCATGGATGACGAAAGTGGTTTTCCGGATGCATCTTTGTTAAATGGATTAATTATGGTTGCAAGTCCTCTGTCATGGATAGCAAGGGAACTTGGAGCTCCAGTTCTTGTAGGGTCAGGTCCTCCATCTTTTCGAAAGGATCTCCATTCGGCACCGGTATCTTGAGATTTTTCAGAAATAACATATCCACATTTTGAGCAAAACTGTTCTCCCGTAACATCATCCGTCATCAAACAATTTTTCCCACAACGCATGCAGGTAAAATTTGGTTTAGAAATTACCATGAAAACTGACCTGGAATTATTTTAATCAAAGAACCTTACCAAAAGTCCTTTTCATTGGAATCTCAATTGTTGAAACGTTTCTTTTTTTCCCGTCAGTTGACTCTAAAACTTCGTGATCGATTTTTATTTTTCCTATCTCAAATGCATTTGTTTTTCTTTGGATTACTTGAGCTACGTCTACTGCTATTGCGATGCTATAACCACGTGCCTTTAGAGTAACTATGGGCATTGTAGATAATTGAATTATTGCAGAAGTAACATAGGTCATCAGAGGCTTTTTTCCAATGAAAATTGTATCTCTTGTACCGTTTGACATACAAAGTTAGTTCTAACGGCTAATTTAAACGGGGTTATGGGTTTCTAGTCATAAATCCCTGAAAATAAAAAAAGAGGTCATCAGAATATCTCTGAGATAATTAGGTTCAAAATCAATTAAACGAAACTAGCTTAAAATCTTCCACTACGATGTTTTGGTAAACACTCACGACAATATACTGGTCTTCCTTCTTTTGGTTCAAAAGGAACTTCAGAATCTTTGCCGCAATCTGCGCATGTACACTTGTACATTTTTCTGTCTTCTGACATAATTCTCTGGTATTTCTTTGCTATAAGAACGATTGGTATTTTTCTAAAAAAAGTATCATGTGTTCGTCCTGTTCAAATACTAGTGCAAAAACTAAGGGTATGAGAAATAATAAAGTTGGATTGGCGTTTGGTATTCCATTTTTACTTCTAGTTGTAATTATTGCAACTGATGTAGTTTAGGTTGATCTCCTAACAAATTAGATTAAATCACGATTATTTGAAACAAAATAATTTAAAAAAACATCAACAAGCAATGGATGTCAAAACTTTGTTATGATTAATGGGTTTTGTTACGCAAACCTGAAGGGCTTCTTTTTGTAATAATTGGGCAATTCCGTCATCAGTAAAAGAGTTTTCCGAAAAAATAATCATTTTTTGATCTTCCAGCCTTTTTTCTATTCCCAGTGTGTGAATAATATTAATTCCGCTAAATTCATGCATGGAAATATCTAACAGAACTGTATCATAATCCCCATTCCTGATTTTTTTCAAACCATCTACTGGATCCCTTGTAATGTTGTTTTCTATTCCTTCAGAATTAAGATAAGTGGATATGGGGTGTGTTGTTTCTGAATTGTCATCAATAATGAGGACTTTCACAAAATTCTAACTGATTTGATATATATAGGAAAATGTGTGTTTTACTAGTTACATAATCATTGAATCAAAGTCTGAAGGAAATCTAACTAACATGATTCTAAATATTATTTTTTCTTTGATAAATTATGAATGGATACACTGAATGTCCAAACTGTGTGATGGATAGAATTATCGTTCCATTAAAACCAAAAGGTGGTTTTTCAGTTTGTCCAGTATGTGAAAAAACTTTTGAAAAATTTCTTTCAGAAAATTAATTATACAAAATTTGTATAGATAGAATTCTTCTGACATTTGGTTAAAAAATTAACAAGTTAGGATGCTAAATTCAATTCTTTGACATTAAATCAATTAACGAAGTTCGCCAACTCCGATGTTAATATCCTCAGTGCCACCTTTTTCTCCACTTTCTTTCATTTCTCTTTCAATTGATGTAATCTTTTCTTCAAGCGAAGCTATTTTTCTTTCAAGCTCGTCAATGTCTTCTGAATTTTGTGAAGATTCGGTTGCAACATCAAAGAAAACATCAAAGAATGAGTCTACGTTATTAGAGGAAGCGCATCGCCAAGAGGATGTTCTTTCTTCAAACACTAATTCTTGACCTCTTAAACACTCATTGGTTCGTGGTGTATCTACCTCAAAGAAAACATCAAAGAATGAATCAGTTGATTCTTGCAATTCTGTCCATATGTCAAAAAAACTATCTACAGTATAGGATTCGTAGAAAACATCAAAAAAGCTGTCATGACTAGCTAAGTCCATGGAAAGAATTTCGGTTTGAAAAGTCCCAGAACTAGAGTTTCCAGATTGGGCATTCATAGAAACCATTTCAGTATCAAAACTTCCTGACGTGGAAGCTGGTTCTGCCACTCTGATAATTTTTTCATTTGCCAGAAATTCTACTGCATTGAGAAATTCTGCGTCACTTGTTTGTCCATCAACCCAATACTGCATGCTTGTTTTAATCCACGGTGGAACGGAATTGGGCCTCTCCCCATCGACTCCACTAGAACCAATGTTTGAGCTTACTCCATCTTGTCCGCTAGAACCAATGTTTGAAACTTGGGCAAAAACAGCAGTGCCAGAACCAATTAGAGCTACAAAAACTGAAAAAACTAATAGAAAAGAAATATTATTCATTGAAACTCTTGAAAAAATCTACTATTAAAGCAGTGTAAGTATCATTTGTTTCTAACAATTATGAAAAATTTGCATTAATGCTAAAAAATGAAAATGTCTCAAAATAAATTAATCATAAATGTAAGATCAATATCCAATTCTCTAACACCACCGTCATCAAAAAATAACAAATTTTTAATACTATTTTTCTAACAAAGAAACAATTGCCAATTGATGATATAAAATTACAGGAATTTTTAGGAAAGGCAGTTTCAGATCTTGGAGCAACAGTAAGTTCAACTTTGGTAGTTGTTGGCGAGAAATTGGGTCTATACAAGGCTTTAGCCGAATCAGGTCCACTAAACTCTCATGAGCTTGCAGAAAAAACAGGAATCTTAGAAAGATATGCCTTTGAATGGCTTAACAATCAAGCAGCTGGTGGATATATCGCATATGATTCAAAGGCCAACAAATACTATCTTCCAGAGGAACAAAAAGCATGTTTAGCTGATAAAGACAGTCCCACCTATCTTCCTGGATCATTCCAATCATTTCTTTCAATGGCAAAAGACGAGGAAAAAGTAACTAGAGCATTCAAAGAAAAACAGGGAATTCACTGGGGTGACCATCACTGTGATTTGTATGAGGGTGTAGAGCGATTCTTCAGAACAAAATATCTTGCAAATTTGGTATCAAACTGGATTCCTTCCTTGGATGGAATCGAGGAAAAATTACGTGACGGGATACATGTTGTCGACGTGGGTTGTGGTCATGGCTCTTCAACCATTATTATGGCAAAAGAATACCCAAATTCTAAATTTGTTGGATTTGATTATCACCCTGAATCAATTAAAACAGCCACACAAAGAGCTCAAGATGCAGGAGTAAGTGATCGTGTGTCCTTTGAAGTTTCTGATTCAACAAACTTTTCAGGAACATATGATTTTGCAACAGTCTTTGATGCTCTTCATGACATGGGAAATCCACATGGGGCAGCTAAGCAAATCTTCAAATCTTTAAAGCAAGATGGCTCTTGGATGATAGTTGAGCCATTCTCAAGTGATAAGCCTCGAGAGAATCATAATCCCATTGGAAGAATGTTTTATGGTGCTTCTGCCACTGTATGTGTGCCATGTTCAATTGCAGGAAATGGCCCAGGATTGGGCGCTCAAGCTGGTCCTACAAGAATTGGAGATGTTGTAAAAAGTGGAGGATTCACTAAATTCAGAGTTGCTACCCAAACTCCAATGAATATCATTTACGAAGCTAATCCTTGATGGTTTAGAGCAACAATTAATTTCAAAAATTATTTTACAATGAGTACAGGAATTCGTGATGCATGAAGTACGTGATTAGCTACGCTTCCAAAGAATCTCTCATTCAAACCAGAAACACCTCTTGATCCAATCACAATCATGTCAAGCAAGTTATCATCCGCAAATTTTACTATGGTTTTTCCGACATGGCCTTTTCTAACTTCTTCACTAAAAGGAACATCCCCGGCAAGAGATTTTCTTCTTGCAGAGTCTAGTATTTTTTCGGCTTCTTGTTTCAGAGTGTCTCTTATGGCTCCTGTAACTGCTCCCGTACTAGGAATTTCAGAATGTTGAATATACAACCCAATAATTGATGCATTTACTGCCTGAGCTAATTTTATTGCCTCATCCAGTCCGCGCATAGAGTTTCTTGATCCGTCTACTGGAACAAGTATGCGGTTGATTTTGGCCATTGATTTTTATTTTAAATTTTTGAATTTAAGAAAAGTACTAGATTATCATAATTGATAATAAATCTGAACTTCATTACTTTCTCTTTAACGGTTAGCAGTAATGGTTTTCCTATCATGGATTGATGTTATTTTGAGTAAACAATTCTTCTAATAGATTTCCGTCTGTATCAACATGTCTAACATACCAAATATCCTCTACATGCCCAATCCAAATTTTAGTAAAGTCATTTAATTCGTATACATAGATGTGAATTCCACTTCCAATATCATCATGAGGTTCTCCAAATTTAGAAAATATTGTTTCAATGTTATTTGATTCAGATAGTGTATCTTTAAAGTCCTCAAGAGTTGGAATTGTTTTTTCCATGTGTGAGGAAGTCGAATCTAAATCTGACAGGTCTCTTGATTGAACAGCCTTGATAATGTTGCTTACCCAACCTCTTTTAATCAATTCAAAATATGTATCAGGTCTCACACATGCCGGAGAGCCATCATATCTTTGGGTTAACTGTAATCCAGAATTGCATACTATTTCATGATAGACAACACCGGATTTGAATTGTTTTAGCGGAGGTAATTTTTGTTCTGGATATCCAAATGGCATTGAATGAACGATGTTAGGGTCATGTGTTGCAAGTGCAATTCCTGTAAATCCAACCAAACTCAGGAATAAAACTGATATTACAAAATATTTCATAATACTACTGAAAGATACAGAAGTTCATAAATAATTTGAATCCTTGATAGTGTACCTAAATTAAAATTAATTCATCTTTCAGCCGCGTAAAATTTTTCATCATCTGAGTCCCAAACCATCTTGACATCCGGATCATCTTCAAAACTATTTGCCATTGTTTGCAGCTCTTTGTGCAATTCTAGTTTAAGATCTTCTAGTGCCTGTACTTTGTCTTCTAGAATCTGTTCTTTGTATGACTCGTTATTATCCCGAACCTCCATAATTTGAATTGCAAGTTCTTCCTTGCTCATTTTTCCATTTGAATTAAATCCTAAGAGCAATTCTTTTTCTTGGTTGTATGCCGATTTGTCTGTCTCCTCATACATTAAATCATAGTGTTTTTTTAGCTGAATTTGGTCTAGGACGTTATTATCATAGATATCCAGAATCTTTTGGTTTATCTCAAATACCTGATTTTTGACGTCTTTTTGTTTGTCTTTACTCACAATAAATTCAGTAAGGTCGTGTATCTCTGCTTTATTTTCTGAAATCCAAGTTTGGGCAACTGACCCTAGTACGCATCCATATGCCTTGGCCTCAAAATGATAAACCACAATGTGTCTATCTTTACATTCTGTTGCCGGATTTGTTGGTATGTTTGGAGTTAGAGATGCCTCATCATAAATTACAGCATTTGTATCAACAATTTCTCCAATTCCGTGTCGTTCCCACATCTCAGCAGTTGACTCTGTAATGCATGCATAATCATTGTTAGCCAATCTATGAACAACAACATATCCTGAGCGACAATCAGTATCAGGACTTGTTTCTAATGATTCGTATGCATATTGATCATTTGGATTGGCATCAAGATACTCCGGACTTGCCCTATAGTCTTTGTAAAACTCTCCAAGGGTTGCGATAGTATATGGGTCTCGTGTTAATTGTCCAGTAGAGTTAAACAATAATTGCTCCTTGTAGTAAGCTAAATTATGTTTTACATTAAACTGTGCATTCATTTCAATTAATTCAATCCTTTTTGTTTCTGCTGCTTTGTGATATGCAGCTCTAGCTTGACTTAGAGTTCCTCCGTTTGCAATGACTTCCTTTAGTGCAGTTCGCCCCGCATCAACTTTCATTTCCATAAACTCAAACTGATCCCAGAAAACTCCTTTCACTTGAGTAGGTTTGTCCTCTACAAATCTCTCAAATGCAGCACGAGAAGTATAGTTTGCCCAAAGGTTTTCCCATTCTAACAAGTCCTGATTTAGTCTCTCAAGAGCTATTGCTCGTTTTTCTTCTAATTCTTGTTGAGCTTGAGTTCTTTCATACTCTCTTTTTTCCAAATCAGCAATCCATTGTTTTGTCTGCTCAATTTTTTCTAATATGTCCTGAGCAATAGGATTGTTTGCCAAATCCCCAGAAAGAGTTGTTTGATTACTTATTTCATCAGGGGATTGTGCAAAGATAATATGAATTGAGCCTGGAATTGCGCCAAAGACAAAAACTATCATTAATGCAATTCCGATACGTCCCAACGATCACGAAAAAAGTCAATCATATTTAAAAAATGCGCACAACTTCTTCGAATCTGCTGGGGGCTATTTTTTCTTAGAATTTCATTTTTTTTAATCTACCTGACTCCTTCCATCTGTATTCCTAAATAATCTTGTTAAGTTTGAGTTTATTTGACATAACAAAATTATTCTATTGGGATCACTTTTTTTCACTTCAAGGATTATGGATAAAATTTTTTCATAGTTAATTGTGACAAACTTTGAACAAAGCTGGACGCCAAGCACCTCTGAAGGCTTTACAGAGAAAATTGGAGGCAGAATTCACAAGCAAGGCCCCCTAAAACCTAGAGTACAAGGAGCAACCAGACAACTAAGCACGCCTATAAGTAAACTTGATTTTGTCACACAAAAATTAGATCAAAAGGATGCAAAGATTTTTGCAAAAATAGTCGAGGCAAAACAAAGCCAAAACATTACTCAGGCCAAAGTTCTGGCAAATGAGCTAGTAGAGCTTCGTAAGCACAAAAAAGTAGTTGGAAACATGAAGATCTCACTTGAGAAAGTAAAGATGAGGCTAACAACTGTCAATGAGCTAGGTGATATGATGTATGCATTGGGACCGGCAATGTCTGCAATGAAGGAAATTGGACCTGCACTATCAAAATTCATCCCAGAGGCTGATGCAGAATTTAACGCAATGGGTGATGCATTAGGAGGATTGATGTCAAACACATTTGAAGGAGGTTTCGAAGGAAGCTTTGATTCTAATGAAGAAACAGAGTTAATCTTACAGGAAGCATCAGCTGTTGCAGGAGAACAGATTGGAGAAAAATTCCCAACAGTTCCAGTCGAAGTATCCTCAGGACTAACTTCTCAAAACTAATTGCATTTTTTTCAAATATTTTATATTCATAAATTACCCTAAAAGTGATGGTTGTGACACATTTGTTATTTTTAATGAGTTTCATACGTGATTTTTTTCTAAATGTTTATCAATCTACTAATTTAACGGAATTTGTTATTTGTCTTCCTTTGATCTTGGTTTGATTATACGCGTTTTTATTTCACCAAACTCTGCATTTTTGGAGATAAGGGACAATGAAGAGAAATATTTTGCACAGGCAATTGCATTGCTAATTATTTCCTCTGTCATTGGAGGTTTGGCAGTATTGCCATTTGTAATAATGCCTCTGGATGATGCATATTTTGAATTTGAAGGAACAGAAGAAATTGATAATACGTTTCCATTGGGGGATTCAGCGGTGCCACTATCTATAACCTCGAGTTTATTGAGTGGATTTGTTTCGGCAATATTGTATTATTTTATTGGAAAAAACCTTGATGGAAATACAAATTGGAAAAAGGTTTTTTCTGTTTATTTTCATGTACATGCACTTGTAATTCCAATTACTATAATCATTGCCATACTGATTTTTCTGATGTGGGGTTCTTTTACATCAATAGAGCCATCACTTCTTTTAGATCCTAATATTGATGATGAGGATGCTTTTTCATTAATGGGATCTTTTATTGGATACGTGGCCTTGCTTGCAATTTTTGGAATTGGTTTTGCAATATGGATATTAATCATTACAATTAAGGCAATAAAGACAGTTCATGGATTTGGTACTGGAAAGGCCTTTGGATTAATTATTTTGGTGGCAATAATTACATCGTTTGTTAGCGTTCCATTTAGTTTTGTCTAATTCCCTCAAATGGGTTTTAATCTCAAAATCAAGCAATGGCACTAGGTTCAAGGTTCAGTAATATTCAAAAGCAATAAGAAATTTCATTATTGCATTACAATGAAAAAATTAACAGTTTTTGCATTTTTGCTTGGTATTGTTGTTTTTGTCCTTCCCAACGCATATGCAGAAGAGATAAAGACATTTTTCATAAATTCTCAGATGGTTGACTGTGTTGGAGTAGGTCCGATGAAATGCATGCAAGTAAGAGAAAACCTAAACTCTGAATGGACCAACTTTTATGATAAAATTCAAGGGTTTGAGTTTATTCCAGGAAATGAATACACAATCAAGGTAAAGGTTACTGATATTGAAAATCCGCCAGCTGATGCATCTAGCAAAAAATACGAATTAATTGAAATTCTAAATCAAGAATCTGTAACAAAACATTTTCCATTCAACAACCTATGTGCCCCAGGTTTTGTGGCATTAGGTGAAATTTGTGTTCTAAATGACAGATGTGGTCCAGGAGCTTATGCAGGAAAAGTCTGCATCATGGATGGAGAAACGCAGCCATATCTAAGACCTTCTCGACAGGGAAATTCTGGAATTTCTGCAGATAACACGATTTGTGCAGAAGGAATGAGATTAATTTTCAAAAGCCATGATGGTTCTCCTGCATGTGTAAAGCCTCAGTCAGTAAATGTCCTAAAAGAGAGAGGTTGGCAGACATTTATGCCAGTTGTTGCATGTACTCTTGAATACAACCCAATGTGTGGTGCTGATGATAAAACATATGGTAACCGATGCATGTTAGACTCTGCTCATATTGGATTGAAACATGAAGGTGAGTGCCAGATTGATATTAATGGAATTAATCTTGAGGTAACGCAAAAAGAACTTCGTGATATGGTTAATCACTGGATGAACAACATGCAAGAAAATGACCGACAGCAGCGAATACACATTATGATGTCCTATTATGCGTTTGAAGAATCTGGAAAGAAGCTAACAACTGATCAAGATGGATTGCA
>Ga0102947_1000467_pt1 | contig 14560 bp, 13 predicted proteins | sample SalPon2A_A_D2_MG_FD_78210 | JGI IMG/M metagenome (GOLD analysis project Ga0102947, IMG submission 78210) | Soil microbial communities from South San Francisco under conditions of wetland restoration - Salt Pond MetaG R2A_A_D2_MG | ecosystem: Environmental > Terrestrial > Soil > Wetlands | place... | reverse complement strand
TGGCGCAGCAAGAGCTACCCGCTGAGGTGCCGCGGGGGTCTCGGGGGGCCGTTTGGGGGGCGGTTCGGGGAAGGAAAGCGGGGGGAAAGGCGGGGCGGGGGTGCGAGCCCTAGCGGCTCTTCGAGGTCCCCCTCAGGCGGTGGCGCGGCAGTCGTCGAGCAGTCGTTCCAACGCCCGGCGAGCGCGGCCTTCGGCCTGCGGGTCGCGCAGCAGCCGGTGGAAGTGGTGGTAGGCCAGGAGCACCGAGTAGAGGTCGTAGGCGAACTGCCGGCGGTCCATGTCGGGCCGGAAGTGCCCCTCCTCAATGGCGATGCGGGCGGCGGTGGAGAGAGCGTCGAGCCAATCGGCCTGGGACGCCGCCAGCCGGTCGCGCAGCGGGCCGGGGCGGGCGTCCTGCTCGTTGGCGAGTTGCATGAACACGCAGCCACCGGGCATGGCCGGGTCGTCGTCCCAGATCAGCCAGCGCTCAAACAGCGCCTGGATCCGCGGCTCGCCCCGGGGCGCCCTCAGCGCCGGCGCCATCACCTGACCGATGAAGCGCTCGATGGAGGCCTCCAGCACCTGGAGCTGGAGCGCCTCCTTCGAGTCGAAGTGGGCGAAGAGACCGCTCTTGGACATCCCCACCTGGCGCGCCAGGCTGCCGATGGACAGCCCTTCCAGGCCGACCTTGCTGGCGGCGGCCAGCGCCTCGTCGAGAATCGTGCTGCGGGTTTCCTCTCCCTTGCTCATGGAGGCAAAATAGCACGACCGTTCTATTCAATCAAGAGGGGAAAGGCCGTCCCGGGTCAGGCGTGGCGCAGCCAGCGCCAGAGCTCCTTGAAGGTCGGCTTCTTGCCGTACATCAGGATGCCGGTGCGGTAGATGCGGGCGCAGAAGGAGACCATCAGCCAGATGAAGCCCCCGGTCAGCGCCAGCGACAGCCAGACCTGCCAGGCCGGCGGCATCTCGATGGCGATGCGCAGCGGCATGATGATGGGCGAGAGGATCGGCACCATCGAGGTCACCAGCGCCAGCGTCCCCCCGGAGTCGTTGATCACCGGGAAGAGGAAGAGCATCGGGGCGATCAGGGTGAAGGTGGGGATGGCCGCCATGTGCTGGGCTTCCTGCAGCGTGTTGAAGGCCGAGCCCACGGCAGCGTACATGCTGGCGTAGACGAAGAAGCCGAGGACGAAGAAGGCGAGGACGTAGAGCGCCTGGAGGACGGTGACCTCGGGCAGGCCCGAGTCCTCCGGCAGGGTGGCGACGGCGGCCATCAGCCCCGGGGCGGTGAAGGCGACGATGCAGGACAGCCAGAGGCTGAACTGGGTCAGCGCCGCGGCGCCGATGCCGGTGAGCTTGCCCATCATCAGCTCGAACGGCGTGGTGGCGGAGACGATGACCTCCACCACCCGGGTGTTCTTCTCTTCGAGCACCCCCTGGAGGACCTGCTGGCCCCACATCAGGAGGACGATGTACATGAGGAAGAAGAGGCCGTAGGCGAAGAGGAAGCCCACCTCGCCGGACTCCATGGCGCTGCCCTTGTCGGAGACCCGGAAGGTGGTCAGGTCGATGCGTTCGAGGAGCGGCTCGACGGTGGCCGGGTCAAGACCGGCGTCTTCGAGCCGCAATCCCCGGGCGGCGTCGGTCAAGCTGCGGCTGAGGACGCTCTGGGAGAAGGTGTTGGAGACGTTGCGGGCGCGAAACTCCACCTCGCCCTGGGACAGGGTCTCCTCATCGACCCACAGCCAGGCGTCGATCTCCTCGTCGAGGAGGCGCCGGTCGAGCTCGGCGCGCTGGGCTTCGACGTCGGCGGCGGGCTCGGCCACGGTGAGGGCGAAGTTGACGATGCGCCCGTCGGCGCGCTCGGCACGCTCCGCCAGGCCCTGGCGCACCGGCTCGCCGAGGCGGCCGGTGGCGTCCACCATGACCAGGTCGAGCTGGGAGGTGGACTGGGAGAAGATCAGCGCCGGCAGGAACATCAGCGCGGCCAACACCACCGGCAGCACCAGGGTGCCGATCCAGTAGCCCTTCGACTTGACCCGGGAGAGGTACTCCCGCTTGGCCAGGATCCAGACCTTTTTCGGGTTGACGCCGCGGCGGCCGCGGCCCTCGGCTTCAGACCGCATGGCGCACCTCCTCCGTAGCGTTGTTTTCCGCAGCGCTGCCCCGGGCGGCGGCATCGTCGGCAATCCCCGCCTCCGACTCCCCCACCACCTTGACGAAGATCTCCCCCAGTTCCGGCTCCTCGCTGTGGAAGTCGCGCACCGCGAGGAAGGAGACGAGGTCGGCCAGCACCCGGGCCGGGTCGGCGTCCTCGGCGAGGAACAGGCGGGCGCGGTCGGCGGCGTCCGGGTCGTGGACCACCTGCGCCACCCCGGCCACCTCCCCCAACCGCGAGAGGTCCCCCTCGGCCCGCAGCCGGTAGGCGTTGCCGCCGTGGCGCCGCTTGATCTCCGACAGCTCCCCCTCCAGGATCACCCGGCCCCGGGAGATCAGGGCGATGTGGTCGCACAGCCTCTCCGCCTGCTCCATGACGTGGGTGGAGAAGAGGATGGTGCGGCCCTGGCCCTTGTACTCCGCCAGCAGGTCCTTGAACAGCCCCTGGTTGATCGGGTCGAGACCGGAGAACGGCTCGTCCAGGATCACCACCTCGGGCTCGTGGAGGAGGGTGCCGGCGATCTGCACCTTCTGCTGCTGCCCCTTGGACAGCTCCTCCACCTTGCGCTCCGCCCGGTCCCCGATCTCCAGCCGCTCCAGCCAGGCCCGGGCCCGGGTCTTGGCCTCGCCGGCGGCGACACCGTGGAGCTCACCGAGGAACGCCAGGTGCTCGACCACCGTCATCTTGCGGTACAGGCCGCGCTCCTCCGGCAGATAGCCGATGTTCTCCAGGTCCGCCCGGGTGCGCCGCCGGCCGGCGAAACGCACCTCGCCGGTGTCGGGGGCGATGATGTCCATGATCATGCGGATCGACGTCGTCTTGCCGGCGCCGTTGGGCCCCAGCAGGCCGAAGATCGTTCCCGGCGGCACCGCCAGGGACACGTCATCGACGGCCACGAAGTCGCCGTAGCTTTTGCGGAGCTTGATGAGCTCCAGGGTGGGGGTGGTCACAAGATCCCTCCGAAGTCTGACAAGTGATGGGCGCGAAAGCGAAAACGCGGAGCCAACCCGGCCCCGCCATGGTTCTCTACGCTCGCCGCCCGCCCCTATTCCACCACGCCCCGGCCCGCAGCCTTGAAACCGGCGCGCCCCGCCGTTTGCGCCGGAACGGCAAACCGTCGCGCCGAGGAATGCCCGACAGACGCCTGGCAGATATTTTTTCCGATAGTAAATGTCGCAACAAAAGAATCTGAGGTGTCAGTAAAAGATCTCTTAAGGGGTCTTAGTTATCTAAAGATGAGATCTAAAAACCGTAATCAAGATACTTTGTAATCCTCGGAAGTCCCTGGCAGCAAAGCGTTTAGCGCTTGCGCCGGGTGTCGATGGGGGTTACAGTCCCGGTCAGGTTTTCAACGACTGCCTTCCAACAACCCGAGCAGAAAGGGCGTTCCATGGGCGTGTTTCAGGATCTCGGCAAAGCGCTGCGTTGGCTGCGCACCCGCCAGGATCGCAAACAATACGAGATCGCCGAAGAGGCCGGCATCACCAAGGCCATGCTGTCGGCGTACGAGACCGGGAAACAGAATCCCTCCATCGAGACCCTGGAAAAGATCCTCGGCGCTCTCAACCTCGACCTGCTCGCCCTCCACAAGGCGCTCCAGGTCAACCAGTCGGGTGACGAAACCCGCGGCCTGGGGCGCACCTGGGCCAGCGACTTTCCGCGCCAGCAGCGCAACCGCGGCTACCCGGTGGCCGAGCCGCGGACGAACATCTACCACGTCCTGGACATCGATCACGCGCTGCCGCCGGAGCAGGAGTTCGCGTTCTCCCAGATGCTCGCCGGCTACCACAGTCTGCTGCGCCACATGTACCTGGAACTCAAGCGCAAGGGCGATGTCGAAGCCACCGAGGGTGGCGGGCCCGAGGGCGGGAACCTCGACCCGGACGACGACCCGGAAGACCCGAACTAGAAGCCAGCCGGCCGGGTCGCCGCGGCCAGGTCGCAGCGGCGGGGTCGCTGCGGCGGGGTCAGCCGCCGCTGGCGGCGCCGCCGCCGAGGAGCGCCCGGGCCGCTGCGATCCCCGCCACCACCAGGGCGACGCCGAGGACGACGTTCAAGGCCAGGTTGGCCGCCAGGTGGGTCCACTGCCCCCGGTCCAGGTGGGACCAGCTCTCCAGGGCGAAGGTGGAGAAGGTGGTGAAGGAGCCGAGGAAGCCGACCCCCACGCCCTGCACCACCAGCGCGTCGAGGCCGGAGCGCCGGGCCATCTCAACCAGGAAGCCGAGGGCGAAGCAACCCAGCAGGTTGGCCGCCAGGGTGCCCCAGGGCAGGCGGTCCCCGGCGGCGGCGGTCACCGCTTCGGAGAGCCCGTACCGCGCCACGGCACCGCAGGCGCCGCCCAGGGCGATCCACAGGAAGATCAACGGGCGGCCGCCGTCGTCGCCGGGGTGGACGCCACGTCGGGGGCGCAGGTGGTGAGGTAGGGGGAGGCGTCCAGCCAGTCACCGCCCGGGTGGTCGGCAAACAGCAGGGTGCCGTCCTTCACCGTGTCGATGAGCTCCCGGGCGACGCCATCGCGTAGCGCCGGGCAGCCCCAGGAACGGCCCAGCCGGCCCACCCGGCGGGCAAAGTCCTCGCTGACGTAGGGCGCGCCGTGGACGACGATGGTGCGCGGCCGGGCCAGGTGGTTGATGTCCTTCTCCAACCCGTCCAGGCGCATGGAGTAACCGTTCTTGCCGTAGTAGGTCTCGGCGGTCAGGAACAGGCCGAGACTGGTCTGGCGGCTGTCCGGGGTGTTGGAGAACACCCGGGCGTAGTTGTTGCCGGAGCCGACGCCGTGGGCGACGATCTCCCGGTAGAGGAGGCTGCGCTCCTCCAGGTCAAAGACCCACATTCGGGGCTCGGTCGAGGGTAGCGAGTAGTCGATGACGCTCAACAGCGGCCGGTCCACCTCCACCCCGCTGGCCAGGGCGCAGCGCGCCGAGGTGAGGGCGCGGGTCAGCACTGCGGGCGCGAGATCGGGGGCCTCGGCCTGCAGGTCCACCGCCAGGTCGTCGCCATCGGCGTCGGTGCCGGGATCGGCGGTGGCGGCGGAGGACGGCTGGCCAGCGGCATCAGGGGACGCCGTGGCGAGGGACGCCGACGGCTCCGGCGTGGCCACCGCTCCCGGCGCCGTCGCGAGCAGGGCGGCGAGCAGGGCGAGGACGGCGACGAGGGTCGGGACGGTTCGCCGCAGGGCGGCGGGACGGCGGACGATGGACGGTCGGGGCGCACTCATATCGTTCTTTCATACCTCCGGTCATGTACGGATCGCCGGGACGAGAGGGCTCACCGCGGCCACCGCACGGGGCGGCGGAAGCGCTGCTGAGAGCCTCTTTTAGGGGTTGGGCAGGCTTTTCGGCCTGTGTCATATAGAACAGCAAAAGCCCTTCATTTGTTCCACAGGGGCCCTTTCCCCACCCCAGCGGGTAGGCCCGCCGCTGTTAGCCTTAGGACCATGGATGGGGAAGCTTCGCAGAGGCGGGAGCAGAGGCAGGAGAGGGCGGACGACCGGGGTAGCCGGTGGCGGCTGGACCCCCGGTGGCGGCTGGACCCGTTGTCGCTGGCGGTGACTGTGGCCATCGGTCTGCTCCTCGGCCTCGGCGCCTTCACCTTCGGCTACGGCCAGGGCGCCAGCTACCTGGTGGACGATCCCCAGGCCTGCGCCAACTGCCACGTCATGGACGGCCACCTCGACTCCTGGCAGAAGAGCAGCCATGCCCGGGTGGCCACCTGCAACGGCTGCCACCTGCCCCACGACCCCATCGGCAAGTGGGTGGTGAAGGCGGACAACGGGTTTTTCCACTCCCTGGCCTTCACCCTGGAGAACTTCCACGAGCCGATCCGCATCAAGCCGAGAAACCGCCGGGTGACCCAGGGCGCCTGCCTGGACTGCCACGGCGAGCTGGTCCACAACATGCTCCCGGCCCGCGAAGGCGGAGACATGCTGAATTGCATCCACTGCCACTCCGACGTCGGCCACGCCGGCCGCTGAACGACCTGAGACAGACGCCCAGAGAGGGACCCCCGCGATGAACGACACCACCTCCACCACCCCGCCCCGGGGCAAGCGCAAGCGGCTGTTTTTGTCCACCGCCCTGATCATCGCCGCCCTGGTGGCCTTCGGCCTGACCGCCCTGCTGGTGACCATCTTCGAGCACCAGGAGGAGGCGCGCCAACCGTTCGTGCGCCTGGTGGAGGTCGATGAGGTGAGCACCGACCCGGTGCCCTGGGGCAGCAACTGGCCGCTCCAGTTCGATTCCTACAAGCGGACGGTGGACGTCACCCAGACGCGCTACGGTGGCTCCAGCGCCATGCCCGAGAGCAAGCTGGAGGAGAGCCCCTGGCTGCGCCGCCTGTACGCCGGCTACGCCTTCAGCCTGGACTACCGGGAGCGCCGGGGCCACGCCTACATGCTCTACGACCAGGAGGTCACCGAGCGGGTGACGAAGCGCAAGCAGGCCGGCGCCTGCCTGCACTGCCACACCTCCATCGCCCCGACCTACCGCCGGGTGGGCCTGGAGGACATGGGCGAGCCCGCCGACGCCGAGGCGCTGGCCGCCGGCTTCAACTGGCCGGCGGTGATGCGCGGCTTCGAGCTGATGAGCCCCATGGACTACACCGCCGCCAACGCCGAGGTGCGCAAGACCCCCGACGGGACGCCGGGGGAGAACGAGCCGCTGTTCCCCCAGGCCGGCCCCCCCGACGCCGAGACGGCCGACAACGGCATGGCCGAGGCCGCCCACAGCCTGGGCGAGGCCCACCCGGTCTCCTGCATCGACTGCCACGACCCCGAGACGATGGCCATCCGGGTCACCCGGCCCGGCTTCGTGCGCGGCATGGCGGCGCTGGCCAAGAGCGACGACCCGGTGCCCCACCTGCCCAGTGTCGGCCGCTGGCGCGAGGGCGGCCGGGAGCGCGACTACGACCCCAACGTCGACGCCAGCCGCCGGGAGATGCGCTCCTTCGTCTGCGGCCAGTGCCACGTCGAGTACTACTGCGCCAGCAAGGAGACCCTGTTCTTTCCCTGGGCCAACGGCCTGAAGGCGGAGCAGATCGAGGCCCAGTACGAGGACCACACCTTCCCCGATGGCGAGCCGTTCCACGATTACGTCCACGGCGAGACCGGGGCGCTGACCTACAAGGCCCAGCACCCGGAGTTCGAGCTTTGGAGCCAGGGGGTCCACGCCCGCTCCGGCGTCTCCTGCGCCGACTGCCACATGCCGTACGGCCGGGAGGGGGCGATGAAGGTCTCCAGCCACTGGGTGCAGAGCCCGCTGCTGAGCATCAACAGCTCGTGCCAGACCTGCCACCACGTCGAGGAGGAGGAGCTGCGGGACAAGGTCCACACCATCCAGGACCGCACCAAGGGGCTGATCGAGCGCGCCGCCACCGCCATGACCGACATGCTGGACGCCATCCGCGACGCCCAGGCCGCCGGCGCCTCGGAGGCGGAGCTGGAGCGGCTGTTCGAGTTGCAGAGGAAGGCGATGTGGCGCCTGGACTTCATCAGCAGCGAGAACTCCATGGGCTTCCACGCCGACCAGGAGTCGGCCCGCATCCTGGCCGAGTCCATCGACTACTCCCGCCGGGCCCAGGCCATGGCGCTGGGCCTGCGGGCGGAGGCGGCACCGGCGTCGGACCGGCCGGTGGCGCCGGTGCAGGGGGTGACCCCCACCGACCGCGCCCCGAAGGCCCCCTACAAGGTGCCCGGCACCGACAACCGCAACACCCTGACCGAGGACGCCGGCGGAGACGACGCCGAGTGACCCGAGAGGGCCAGGCGGGCCGGGACGACGAGCTGGGCCTTGCCCCGGCCGAGGCCGAAGGGGTCGTCAAGTACGACGCCCGTCACACCGACCGCCCACTGCCGGCGACGCTGGCCCCACTGGCCATGACCCTGGCGGCGTGGCGCCACCCGCTACGGGCGCTGGGCTGGCTGGGGCGCCAGGAGGGGCGTTACGGCGGCTACGGCTTCGGCAACCTGTCGATGCGTCTGCCGACGGGGTTGGTACGGGAGTTGGCCGGGGAGTTGGCGGCGGAGGACGACCTCGACCCGGGCGATGCCCCGTTCCTGGTCACCGGCTCCCAGACCGGCGGCGAGGCGCGGCTGGGGCTCGCCGGCTTCGCCCTGGTGGCGCGCCACGACCTGGCCGCGAACCGGCTGTGGAGCCGTGGCGGGGTGGCGGCCTCCAGCGAGTCGCTGACCCACGCCGCCCTCTACGCCGCCTCCCCTGGCGTGGGAGCGGTCTTCCACGTTCACGCCCCGGAGCTGTGGCGACGGCGGGATGAACTGGGGTTGGAGACTACGTCTGCCGACGTCGCCTACGGCACGCCGGCGATGGCGGCCGAGGTGGCGGGCTCGCTACGCCGGCTGGAGCCCCGCGATCCCGGCGCCCGCGACCCAGGCGGCGGGCTGGTCGCCATGGCCGGGCACGAGGACGGAATCCTCGCCTGGGGGCCTGACCCGGCGGCGGCGGGGCGGGCACTGTTGGCCGCCGCCGGCTGGTGGGCCTAGCCCGGCGTCAGGCCAGCGCCTGCTCCAGGTCGGCCACCAGGTCGTCGGCGTCCTCGATGCCCACCGACAGGCGCACCAGGCCGTCGTCGATGCCCAGCTCGGCGCGCTCCCGCTCCGGCACCGAGGCGTGGGTCATGGTCGCCGGGTGGGAGATCAGGCTCTCGACGCCGCCCAGGCTCTCGGCGAGGCTGAACACCTGCACGCGGTCGAGCAGCCGCTTGGCCGCCTCGAAGGTCCCCAGATCGACCGTCAGCATACCGCCGTGGCCGCCGGACTGGCGCTTCTGCACGTCGTGGTTGACGTGGCCGGGCAGGCCCGGGTAGAGGATGTTGCTGACCTTCGGGTGTTGGCCCAGCAGCTCGACGATGCGGTCGGCGTTGGACTCGTGGGCCTCCATGCGCACGCCCAGGGTCTTGATGCCGCGCATGATGAGGAAACTCTCGAAGGGCGCCAGGATGCCGCCGGCGGACTTGGCCACGTAGTCGAACCAATCGCCGTGCTCCTCGCTGTCGGTCACCAGTAGGCCGCCCATGGCGTCGCTGTGGCCGTTGAGGTACTTGGTGGCGGAGTGGATCACGACGTCGGCGCCGTGCTCCAGGGGGCGCTGCCAGTACGGCGTGAGGAAGGTGTTGTCCACCACCAGCAGGCAGTCGTTCTCCCGGGCGATCTCCGCCATGGCGGCGATGTCGGTGATCTCCATCATCGGGTTGGTCGGGGTCTCGACGTAGATCATCCGGGTCTCGGGGCGGATGGCGTCGCGCACCTCGCCGGGGTCGGTGGAATCGACCCAGGAGAACTCCAGGCCGTAGCGGGAGAGGACCTGAGTGAAGAAGCGGAAGGTGCCGCCGTAGACGTTGCGCGAGCACACCGTGTGCTGCCCGCTCTTGAGCAGCGTCATCAGCGTCTGGATCGCCGCCATGCCGGTGGCGAAGGCGTGTCCCGAGCGTCCCCCTTCAAGCGCCGCGATGTTCTCCTCCAGGGCGGTGCGGGTGGGGTTTTCGACCCGGGCGTACTCGAAGCCCTTGTGCTTGCCCAGCGCCTCGTGGACGTAGGTCGAGGTCTGGTAGATGGGGACGGCGACGGCGCCGGTGGTGGGGTCGGGCGCCTGGCCTGCGTGGATGGCGCGGGTCGAAAAACCGAGATCCTTCGGATCACCCTTCATGGAAAGACTCCTAGTGTTGCGGGATGAAAGCCTCCGCGGCGGGCGCGGCAGAGGGCGGCGGCGGCGGGCCGGCTGGCTCCGGGTACACCCGCCGGGCGCACGGGTTGAAAGACACGGGTTGGAAGCACGGGTCGAAAGAACGGTGACCGACGCGCGCGCCCCGGGGATCATAACCTACGCAAGATCGACGCCCGCCCTGACCTCCCGGGGAGGCGCTGCGGCCCGCCCGGCTCGATAAGATGAGGCCATGTCGCAAAACGATCCCAACGCCCCCACCCGCCCTACCGAGCCCGACGACGCCTTCTCTCCGATGCGCTGGGAGGGGGGTAGCCTCCATCTCCTGGAACAGACCCTCCTCCCCGGCGAGGAGGTGTGGATCGAGTGCCGCCGCCCGCAGCAGGTGGCCGACGCCATCCGCCGCCTGGCGGTGCGCGGCGCCCCGGCCATCGGCGTGGCCGCCGCCTACGGCCTGGTCCTGGGCTTCAACGAGCCGCTGCCCGGCGAGGACGACGAGGGGCAGGACCCGGTGCCCACCCTGCGCCGCCGCTTCGACGAGGTGGCGGAGTTGCTGGGCTCCACCCGGCCCACCGCCGTCAACCTGAGCTGGGCCCTGGCCCGCGGCCGGGAGGTCTTCGAGCGCACCCTTGAGCGCGCCGGGGAGGATGGGGGCGAGGGCGAGGTGGCGGACCGCAGCGCCGTCTACGGCGCCCTGCTCTTCTGGGCCCACCGTCTCCACGCCGACGACGTCCAGACCAACCGCCGGATCGGCGACCACGGCGCCGAACTGTTCGCCAGCGGCGACCGGGTGCTGACCCACTGCAACGCCGGCGCCCTGGCCACCGCCGGCTACGGCACCGCCATCGGCGTCATCCACTCCTCGTTCCGCGACGGCAAGGTGGGCATGGTGTGGGTGGACGAGACCCGTCCGCTGCTCCAGGGGGCGCGGTTGACCGCCTGGGAGCTGAAGCGGATCGGCATCCCCCACCGCCTGGTCACCGACTCCTCCGCCGGCGCGCTCATGTCCCGGGGGATGGTGGACCGCGTCGTGGTGGGCGCCGACAGGATCGCCGCCAACGGCGACGTCGCCAACAAGATCGGCACCTACCCGTTGGCGGTCCTGGCCCAGCGCCACGGAGTCCCGTTCTACGTCGCCGCGCCGCTGTCGACCATCGACCCGGACACCGCCAGCGGCGACGACATCCCCATCGAGGAGCGCCGCGAGGACGAGGTGACCCGGATGGGCGAGAGCGACGTCGCCCCCGAGGGCACCGAGGCCTTGAACTTCGCCTTCGACGTCACCCCCGCCGAACTGGTCGCCGCCATCGTCACCGAGGCCGGCGTGCTGGAAGCGCCCTACACGGAGAGCATCGCCCGGGCGCTGGCCGGGGCGGCGGATCAAGAGTAACGGGGGGTCGAGGTAGGGGGGAACTGCCCGGCGACGGGCTCAGGTCCAACAAAAAAAGACCGTTCGACCCGACCGGGGCGTTCGCTGAACCGTGCGTTTCCATTCGTGAAGTCCGAGCCTAGATGTGGTTGGCATCGCACGTTACGACCCCGGCGGGTCGAAGGTCTCACCCGCAGGAAAACGCAAGAGGGATGCCAGGGAAAAAGGCGTTGCGACAACGATTCCTTGATTCCTGAACGCCGGCTGGAGTCAAGGGCCATTAGCCGAATGAACGGTTTGGGGAGATCCCCCATCCCGAACGGGAAGAGCAGCGAAGTAGGTCGGCGAGGAGCCCGCTGTGGCGACAACCCCCCGCCGACCGCGTTCACCTCAGATGCACTGACACTCGCCAGCTTCCGGCTTGCACTTCAGGCCGTTGTCATTGCACACGCGGCAGTCGTCGGCGGTACAGCCACCACCGATGACCACCGCCTCGAAGAGCTGGTCCAACGTCACGACCGGCGCCGGGGCCTCCGCAGCTTGCACCGTGGCGCTTGCGGAGGTGGCAGGGGTGCTCGTTGCCATCAGGGCGAGAACGGCTACCAGAACCAAGGCGAGGGAAAGTAGGACACGCTTCATTTCGATCCTCCTATGAGGACTCCGGGGGGCCTTCATTGACCCTTCCCACCTCGGGGGAGAGGACGCTCACCTCTATGGCCCGTGATCGAACCCAGAAAGAACATCCCGCACCTCCCAAGGTCGCTACAGAAGGGAAGGGTACTCCGAGATGCGAATGGTTGCAAGCGCTGAATTATCCGGCGTCAGCATAACTGATCACAACACCTTGTTCGGTGGCATCTGGGCGTGAGAAGGCAAGGGTGAAAAATGGTGGAGGCGGCGGGAATCGAACCCGCGTCCGGAAAACGCGTCCCGGAGTCATCTACGTGTGTAGCCTTCAATTGTGGATCTCGCCGCCGTGCCGTTGGAAGAAGACAGGTCCAGACGCGGCGGCCAGCCTCGTAAGGTGTTTCGAGCCACGACACCGAGGCGATGCCATGATCCCTAGTTCCGTATTAGCGTCGCTCCATCAAGCGCCACGGAACAGGCCCCTGATGGAACGTCACGACTCGTTTAAGCCGCGAGAGCGAAGTTATCGTTCGCAGTTACATTTGCCTTTTAACGAGCAGGCGCTCGACACGCAAACCCCGGACCGCCATGTTCCCCGTCGAAGCCAGGACGCCCCCAGGTGTAACCAATATCGTTCGGCAACGGCCGCCCTCGGGACGGGTGGCGCGCTTGCCGTGGAATCGCCGGATCGCGGCGACTCGCTCAGATTGTCAATGAACCCTTGCCTACCTTCCAACCGCCCCGGGGGGCGGTGAATTCCCCTCAGGGAGAGGCGCCGGCGGGCTCGCCCCCCAGCGTGTGGAGGTCGATGACCGCCTCCACCGCCCGGCTGCAGACGGCGCAGAAGGGCACCCGGTTGCGGGTGAACATGACGCAATCGACCTGCGGGCGGTAGTAGCTCCGGGCGTCGTAGTTGGCGCCCTGGAAGGCGCCGACGTGGCCGGCGTGGGCGGCGGCGGAAAGAAGCGCCGTCTCCTCGTCCCGCTCCTCGCGGAAGAGCTCCGACATGTGGGATTCGGGAAGCTCCCGGGCGCGGATGTCACGGCGCCGCTCGCCGTAGCCCCGGGCCGCCTCCTCGAACGCCTGCTTCGGCCAAGGGGTGGGCAGCGGCGTGGCCGGCGACACCAGGTCGGCCCATTTCAGCGCCTCCGGGTCGAGCAGCGCGGTGACGTTGGGCTCCCACGGCTCGATTACCCGCTCCGGCGCCTCGTAGGCCACCGCCGAGGTGTAGTACTCGTCCGCCAGGGCGGCGAAGTGGTGGCCGAACTCGTGGACAAACAGGTAGTCGGCCCAGTCGCTGTCCACCGCCACCGTGGAGTAGAGGTTGTAGAGGCCGCCGCCGCCGTAGGTCTCGGCGTTGACCAGCAGGGTGACGAACTCGTACGGCGCCCAGGCGGCGACGTCGCGCCAGCGCCGGTTGTCGTAGGTCAGGACGTAGCGCTCCGAGCCGAAGACGTCGTAGGTGGCGCCCAGGGGCGAGCGCACGTGGCGCCCGGTCGAGGGGCGGGAGACGCCGGGCTCGGGCGAGGGCGGGCAGAGGCCGCGGACGTTGAAGTCGCCGCGGCGGGAGGCGAAGGGCTCGACGGCAAAAAGCGCCTCGGCCATGCGCCGGGCGTCGGCGGCGAACTTGCCCTCGCACTCCTCCGCCGTGTAGCCGTCGCCCAGCAGCAGGAGGTCCACCTTCTCCGCCGGCGGGCCGTGGACCTCGACGTCGATCACCGGGTGCTCCGGCGGCGGAGACGGATCGACGTACATGTCCTCCGGGTCCACCACCACCCGCCAAACCTCCCGCAGATGGTTGTCGTCGTCACGGTGGGAGAGCACCACCTCCACCGGCGAGGCCGGGGCCGGGAAGCGGAGCGATTCGTGGAAGGTGTGGTGGCGCTGCCGCGCCTCGGCGGTGGTCGCCCACTCGCCGTAGATGGAGCCGAAGCCGCGGGAGTAGAGGAGGCCGCCGGCCAGGTCCCGCACCTCGAAGCGGTAGGGGCCGTGGCCGGAGGGATCGACGTCGCCGGCCGGGTGGCCGGGCCAGGGCAGCGGCTCCACCACCACCCGGTCGATGGCGAAGATCTCGTCCCCCTTGCCGCCGGTGTGGAAGTAGTCGAGGCGCAGGGTGGCGCGGGGGGAGGGGTCGCCTTCCGGCCGGGCTTCGGCGCCCGAGTCCTGGCCCACCGCCGGGGCGGCGCCGGCCAGGAGCGCGGTGGTGACGAGCACGGCGGCGAGCAGCACGAAGGTGGGCAGGTGCGCACCGGGACGCCCTCTCCGCCCGCGGCGGGAGCCGCCACCAGATCTCACCCGGAAAGACCTCATCCCGCCCCCTTCTTGCTGGAGGGGTCCTCCTCGGTCAACTCGTCCTCGACCTGTTGCAGGAACTCCTCCGGGCCGCTGTTCTGCAGCCGGCTGACCACCAGGAACCAGCCGCCGAGGGCGAGGATGGCGCCGAAGGGGGCGACCGGCAGGAGCGCCGGCCAGATGGGCCAGATGACGGTGAGGAGGGCGCCTATGGCGGAGATCGCCAGGATGACGACGGCGGCGGTGTGGACGTGGTCGTGGGCCTCCTCCACCTGGTAGACGGCGCGGCTGGCGTTGATCCCCTGGGGCAGGATCTCCAGGCGGCCGTCGAGGACGCCGCGGTGGACGCCGGCCACCCGCGGCATCACCAGCCGTCCACCCCGGGCGCCGTTGGCCGGGGTGGCCGCGTTGCCGTCCTCCCCGTCCGGATCCCACTGCGCCCCCGAGGCGTCGGCCACCTCG